>Ga0255772_10003966_pt1 | contig 14054 bp, 26 predicted proteins | sample 071ome_34_FD_179970 | JGI IMG/M metagenome (GOLD analysis project Ga0255772, IMG submission 179970) | Coastal salt marsh microbial communities from the Groves Creek Marsh, Skidaway Island, Georgia - 071411BT metaG (version 2) | ecosystem: Environmental > Aquatic > Marine > Intertidal zone >...
ACGATGTTGGAACAGGATTAGTTGGCGCACCCGAATGTGGGGATGTTATGAAACTTCAAATTAGAGTTGAAGATGACAAAATTGTTGATGCAAAGTTCAAGACATTTGGCTGTGGATCTGCTATTGCATCTTCCTCATTGGCGACTGAGTGGGTTAAAAACAAAACCATAGATGAAGCTATGGCAATTCAAAATACTGAGATAGTAGAAGAATTATCGTTACCTCCAGTCAAAATTCATTGTTCTGTTTTGGCAGAGGATGCCATAAAAGCAGCGATTAAAAATTATAAAGAAAAACAAAATAATAAGGAAAATTTACAATATGTTTGAAAAATTTTTAACAGGACTGAAAAAAGTTTTTAGTTCTAATGATACTGAAAAATCAACAACATCAGATAAAACCATTAAAAATTCCTATACTGAGATAGAATTAAAAAAAATGACAAAAAATAAATTATTGGAAGTGGCAGATAAAGAAATGAATCAAAAATTAAATGCGAGATTAAAAAAAGATGAATTGATTTCGGAAATTTTAAAAATTCAAAAATGAAATACATTATTAAGGTTGAAAATAAAGTTGTCTATGCATCTTCTAATTGGGAAGAAGCATTAAAGGCAATTAAAGAAGTATTTAATAGAGGATATGATAATGTTTATTTAATAGGAGGTAAAATTGGTTATTGGAGGTAAAGATTTTACAATTTCTATTACAGAAAAAGCAAAAAATGTATTTTATGAAGCAAATGAAAAATTCATACGAGTTGGAGCAAATCCAGGAGGATGTTCGGGATGGAGATGGACACTTGAATCGACAAATGACCTCAAACTCAATGATGTTACATTTGAAAGTGGTAGAATAATTATTGATAAAGAACTATTGACAAACGTTATAGGTTCTGTTACTATAGATTATAAAGATGATAATTTAATTGAACAAGGGTTTGTTTTTTTGACTAATTCGGGACAATGTGGATGTGGAGAATCTTTTCAACCATTAAATTCTAATTTTAAATTTTGATAATGGAATTTTATTTTTATGAAATTAGAGAAGAGAACCGTATTTTAGGTAAAACCAAGCCTTTTCATATTAATGATATGAATTCATCATGGATTGATGAGGAGATAAACTACATTAAGAGTAAATCAAAAAATATTAAAAAAACTAAAATTATTTTATTGAAATATAAAATAGAAAGTGATTAAAAAATTCTGACAAGATGTTAAGTTTTGCGGCAACGAAACTTTTATACAGTTAAGCAATTTCGCTTGTATATGTGACATCAAGCTAACTTTGCCGAGTTAGGAGTTCATTGTGTAGCTTTCAGAATCAAAATTTGTGAAAATAAAAGAAATTTTCTTGATGACACAGGAAAGTAACAGTTAGGACGGGAGTTCGATTCTCCCCACCTCCACCATAAATACATTACCTTATCAACAATGTGTTTATGATGGGGGTGTTTAGGTATTCGACTGATTGCGAGGATACTGTAGAGAGAGAATAGGGTTGTGACCTACACTAAATAAAGTAGACGCAGATAACTCTGATTATACTTCAGCACAAGTAGCGATGGCTGCTTAATGCTGGTGGGTTTGAGAGTACCTAGAAACAGAAACTCTCAAAACACACACTTTAAACACACATTAGGAGAACAAAATGATTAACACACAAGCGATGCAAGATTTTCAAAAATCCTTCTTTGGAGCAAATGCTATGAGCTCACCATTTGAACTACGCTTTAAAATTTTAGAAATGGCAAAAGAATATCTTGACAATTCCTATCAATTACAATATGATTTGGCACAAAAAAATCTTGAATTGATGCAAGAACAGGGTAAATTGACGATTGAGACATATAAAAAAATGATGCCTGAAAATTATACAATGCAGGATGTGATTGCTAAGGCACAGGAATTATATGGATTTGTCGAATCTAAAGATGGTAAAAAAACAAAATAATTAATGTACTTCATAGCAGCACCTTTTGGTAATTATTTAAATTTTAATGGATTTAAATCTGTATCTGGATCATTTACGTTACATCCTAGAGGAGGACGATTAATACAAATTATTAAAACTTTGAGATACAAAAATGGGTGCTGGTATAATGCAATTGGATTGAGAAATCCAGGAATATCTGCTGGACTTGTTAAACATGATGTTAATGATGTAATGAGTTTAGCAGCAATAAATCCTGATGATTGGAAAAAGTTATCAGATATTGTTCCCGAAAATCAAAGTTTAGAATTAAATTTATCATGTCCAAATATTGAAAAATTTGAATCTTATTTTTCAGGAATTGAAAATTTTATAAATGATAAGAGAGAATTTTTAATTGCAAAAGTTTCACCTCATATAGATCACATTCAATTAAAATATTTAATAAATTTAGGTTTTAAAACTATCCATGCATCTAATACTTTGCCTACTGATTTTGGAGGACAGAGTGGAAACATCTTGATGCCATACACAATTCGAATTATACATGATATTCGAAAAAACTTTTCTTCGGATATACAAATAATTGCAGGTGGAGGTGTGCAGAGTAAAAAAGATGCGGATAAATATTTAGGTGAAGGTGCCGATCATATATCGATTGGTACTTTATGTTTTCACCCCATTAAATTGTTTAATTTTTTACGAGAAATTAGACAATAACACACATACATCACAGGAGAGAGATGAGAAATTCAAGTTGGGATCACTTTCATTATTGGAATACCTATGGATCAAACCCATTGGCGAAATATTATGCAACGGAATATAAATCTTTAGGTGATGCTGAAGCGGCATTATTGCAATCAACAAAAATACCTAAAACATTATTGGAGAGAATTGTTGATTTTTGGGATTTTGCAACTGAATGGTTAGCAAAAGATAGAGAAAAAATGAGAATGGAAAAATATTTTTCTGAGGCAGTTGATCATGTAGATTTAGAATCTAGAATGAGAAACTGGGAAGGCAGATATAAAAAACCTAGTTATGTAGTATAAAAATTTTGATGTCGAACACGTTAAACGTGTTCGACTTTAAATAAGGAAAATTATGAAAAAATATGATAAAAATAGTAAACAAAAAAGAACAAGTGTAGGAAAACATACTAGAAAAACCAGACCTAGAAATAAAAATAAAAGAAGAAACTGGAAAAAATATAGAGGTCAAGGTCAATAAATTTGCAAATTCTAATAGAAAATAAATAGGGTTATAATCTTAAATCGAAAGGAGTCAAAAAAATATCACAAATAACTCTAACCTTTTCTATTGGAATTTATGGCTAAAAGAAAAAGACAAAATCATACTCATGAATTTGAACGTTCTGAAACACATCTTAAATTACATAAATCTTCTAATTTAGACAATATTACACGCCTAGATAATTTCTACATCAAAGAAATCACACCGAAAACTGAAAATCAACAAATTGTTTTTGATTCTTATTATCAAAATAAAAATTTATTATTGCATGGTTCTGCGGGAACTGGTAAAACATTTATTTCTTTATATCTTGCTTTGAATTCAATTTTAACAAAAAATGATTTTTATAAATTAGCAATTGTTAGAAGTGTTGTTCCTACTAGAGATGTTGGTTTTTTACCGGGAGATTTAGATAGAAAAATTGAAGTTTATGAATTGCCTTATAAGCAAATTGTAAATGATTTATTTCATCGTGGAGATGCTTATGAGATCTTAAAAAAGAAAAGAAAAATTGAATTTTTATCTACCTCATTTATAAGAGGTATAACATTTGATAATACAATTGTTTTAGTCGATGAGGTTCAAAATATGTCTTTTCATGAAACTGATTCTGTTATGACAAGAATAGGAAATAATTGTAAAATTATTTTTTGCGGTGATTTCAGACAAAGTGATTTAAAAAAGATGGATGAAAGACAAGGATTGCATAATTTTATGGAAATATTGAGTGGTATGAAACAATTTCAACATATTGAATTTGAACAAAAAGATATTGTTCGGTCTTCCATAGTAAAAGATTATATTATCAATAAGGAAAGATTAAATTTATCGCATAGTTTTATTTAACATAAATATATATTTGGGGAGGTATATTTATCTCCCTTAACAATTTTTGGAGTTTAAATTAATGGCTACTGGTATTAAGGAAACGAAAGAATTATTAAGATTTGTATTTAGTTTGGCAAATGCAGTTAAACAAAGTATGGCAGATGGATCATTAACATTATGGGATGCTAAAAATTTTGTTGAACCCCTATCATTATTAGTAGATGCTGTTGATAATTTAGATCAAATTTTACCAGAATTAAAAGATTTAGATGATCAAGAAATATCTGAATTGGTTAGTTTTGTGATGAATGAATTAGGTGTAGAAATTAAAATACCTAATATTTCTAATCCGCCAGAAGAATTAGAAGTTGCAAAAGAACAGGTATTGCAGGCCTTGGATACAGGTAAAGCAGTATTAAAAATGGTTAATTTAATTAGAGGTTAATATGGATTGGCTATCAGTTACTGAAAATGCGGCAAAATGCCAAAGAAATTGGACTGATGAACCCGTCAAAGAAGAAGACATTGAATTGATTATGAAAGCATGTACAAATATGCCTACACGAAAAAACATTATTGATTATGAATTATTTGCATTTACGGATAAAGAACATATTAAGCATATTTTTTCAATTGCTCAAGATGATTTGGATTTTTCATTATCAAATAGAGCAAAATATCATAACGGCCAGATGATGGCGCCTTTGGTTTTGATATGGGGTAGAACAGATATTGTTGATCAATATTTGATATCAGATTACACTGAAGGATATGCAGATAATGAAAATACTAATAATGATAGAGAAGTTGATTACAGATCACCAGAACAGAACGGAACATCGGTCACAACTCAATCGATGCATGTTGGTATTTCTTCATCGGCTGCTGCAATAGTTGCGCAAAGTCTGGGTTATCAAACTGGTTTTTGTGGATGCGTATTAAATGATGAAATGTTAATATTTTTAAAACAATTTAGTAATAATGTTAAGGAATTTTCCGTTGCTCTTGGTGTCGGAAAAGGAAGGCCAGGTGTTCCACGAAATTATGTATTTGAAAATGATGAACATGTATATACGAATTCCGTTTTTGGACGTAAAACCATAACAACTTATAGAATATGAAAATATGAAAATTGCATATAGCGTAGAATTAAAATCAAAAATCTCGAATGAAAAAATACAACATTACAGATACATTCATGAACATTATAAAAAAGAATCTGATATTTTTCAAAAATTTGCCGATATGGACGATCATTATATTTTGAGAGATTCTATAGTTAGTAAAGATGGTATGTTATTTAGTGTTTTTAATGTTATAAGTGATGAAGAGGTATTTTTTAAATATATGACAGAAAAAATAAATTATCTGAAAAAAAATAATATTAAAACAGATAATGTTTTATCTTTTAATTGCGGAAATACCATGAAAATTATGTCTATTCATACAAATTTTAATAATTTTGAAAATATTTTAAACGAGTATGGTAATTTTTTTGATGTGCCTGAATTAAAATCCCATGATATTGAAGATATGATAGAGCATATTGTAAATAATTATTCAGGTATTAGTCCTTCAAGTTTCAATCAATTAATGTAGGAGATTTTTATGTGTAATAATCCAAATTGTAATAATCCAGAATGCGATTGCGAAAATTGTGAATGCTCAGAAGATAATCCATGCAGTTGTTGTCAAGATTAAAGAAAACAATTTTATTATTAGTATTATTATTTTTATATAATAATGCACTTTCTATCGACATAAATTCTGACAATATTAAAGAATTAAATTCTATTTTTAATAAAAAAAATTGTGATTTGATTTTAATTGATTATTTTGTCACATGTTATGATTACGATAGAAAAAGTCCTTCAGCAATATATACAAAAATAGAAGGTAAAAAGGTATCAAAAGATGGTATAAAGAAAAGACCAAGTTTTTATACTGATAATAGAATACCGAAAGGTTTTGAGTCAACAACAAGAGATTACACAAATTCGGGATATGATAGAGGACATTTTGGTGCATCTGATGCTTCATTCGATTGGAATGAAAATGCATTAAATAGCACATATAAAATGTCCAATATTGTACCACAAACACCGAAGACAAATAGATACAAATATATTTCTCTTGAAAAATATGAGAGAGAAATGGCAGAAAAATATGGTAGTTTGGAAACAATTAGTTTAGCTTTCTGGGATAATGATCCTGAAACAATAGGGAAAAATAATATACAAGTTCCTAGTTCATTTGCGAAGATATTTGTGTCAAATACTGGATATAGAGAATGTTTTTTTATTTGGAATGATGAAGATTATGATAGTATAAACGGTAAAAATCCTAAATTTTATGAAAAAAATTGTGATGAAGTGTTCAGAATGTTTAACAGGAGTGTTGGTAAAAAAATAATTTTTAATAATACAGATAAAACGGAATTGATAAAATTATTAAAAATATACAAGAAAACCGAGTTAAATGCCGAACAATTAAAATCGATTAAAACTATTTTAAACAAATTACAATAGAGAGATAAATATGGGAGTTGTAAACAGATTTTTTGTAGAAAAATTGGGAGGTACAGAACCTTCGGAATTCATAGGCAATAGTGGAGAAGTTTTTTATGATCCTGAGAGTGGAGGATTTAAAAAATCTGATGGTTCTACACCAGGAGGTACTGTAATTGGTGGTGGACCGGCAGCAACTGGTTTTATTACCATGAATGGTGCTAGTTCTACTTGGACTGGAACAGCAAATTATACAGTATCATTTTCTCAGGATGGTACTGATAACCTTTATGATTTAACATTCCCAATACCATATGCATCAACAAATAATTATATTGTTCAAGCTACATGGGATGGACTTAATTATAGTTCGGGTTATGCGATTGACTTAGGTGTCAATAGGTATACAACTTATGTTAGATTTACACCTAGAGATAGTGATGGTAATGGCATATCATTGGGTGACATCATGGTAACTATTCATAATTTATGAATAAGAGATATTATCCTATAGGATAAACTATAATGTTTTACAACAAAAAAAGATTAGGCGATGGTAAGATTAACACTCCAGAGGAGTTGATAGAAGTGGATAATGAAAGAGTGTGGGAACATGATCCGATTGAAGCATTGAAATATGAAAGTTTAGAGAGAAGAAAAATTTTAAATTGGATTGCAAGAATGATACTATCATTAGTCATTTTTGGAACTTTTATATTTTTCTTTTGGGTATTATTCTATGCAGAATTGCCTCAAGGTTCTAGAGATTTAGTCAACATTATGATTGGAGCATTTGTAGCTACGGTGGCAAAGACTGGAGATTACTGGTTTAAGTCAGATGACAATGAATCAAAAGAAAATGCTGAGTTATATAGAAGAAGAAAATTAAAAAAAGAGGATTCTGAATAATGGCAATTGAAAAAGATTATTTGACAACTTATGGTTGGACTGCAAAAAATGCTTATTTTAAAATAGATTATATCATTGAAAAATCTGATGACAATTGTGAAATGATTTTTTTTATATATTTAAATAAAAAAAATAGAGATGAAAATCCAGATAAACCATTAATGAGAAATAGAGTCAATTTTAAAATAAATAAAGATTTATTTGATTCGAATTTAGATTATGAAATGAATTTGAAAACACAAGGCTATGAGTTTTTAAAAACATCAACAAGAGGATTTATTAGAAATTCCATCAATGTATAAGGAAAAAATGTTAAAAAAAATTTGGAGGTATAAAGGATCACTAAAAGATCCAAACTATCAACGTATGCGCCAGTGAGAAAATCTCACTGGCATCACTCGACAATTTAGAAATGAATATGGTTGAAACAGAATGTGGAAAATTAATTTTTTATACTAAAAAAAAGATTGACAAATGCCAATGATTGATATATACTATTTTTAAGTGCGTGAGTGCTTTTTTAAAAACATTTAAACAAGAGAACCTATATGACAAAATGTGTAAGAGTGAGCGTTCAGAATACATCTCAAAACAACTTTAAAACTCTTCAAAAGTTTAAAAATATGGTAAATGATGAGGGAATTTTGATGCAAATTAAAAAACATGAATTCTTTATTAAACCTTCTTTAGCTAAAAAACTGAAAAGAGAAAATGCAGAACGTCAGAGAATCAAAGATTTGCATAGGGAAATCAAAAATCTTGAAAAAAATTCAGATGAAATATTTTTTTAGATAATATATGAAAACGTTTAGAGGCCTTCAAGCAGAGGCAAATAAAAATAAAACTGTTACTTTTATTATAGGTCCTCCTGGTGTAGGAAAAACAACTTATATTAAAAGAGAAGGTCTTAAAAACGTTTTATCAAGAGATGAAATAGTGATGAATCATGGTCATAAGTTAGGATTGAACAATTATAATTTAATATTTTCAAAAATTGATCAAAATTCTGTTAATAAGGAATTGAATTTGAAATTTGATCAATTAATTAATAATGGTAAAAATTTTGTAATTGATATGACAATGATGAACAGAAAATCTAGATCGAAATTTTTATCTAGAATTCCTAAACATTATAGAAAAATTGCCGTTGCATTTGAAACTGATCTGTCTACGTTAAAGGCAAGAAATAAAATGAGAGCGGCAGAGGGAAAAAACTTACCTGTAAATTTACTACAGCAGATGCTTTCGAATTATGAACCTCCTACTGAAGAAGAAGGTTTTGACGATATTGAAATTAAAAAAATATAAAAAATTATGAAATACGAAGATGCATTGGCTATAACTAATAAAAATTCATGTTTTTATTCCAAACATGTGACTGTCAATGGTCATAATGTTGCAATGTTTCATTACATGATGGCGGATTTTAAAGATTTTGATAATTTTAATGCTTTTGAAATGAGAGGTCTAACGTTTGTTCAAAAAAAGAACAATGTATGGTCAAATCCTTTTTTACATTTGCATAAATTTTTTAATTTGAATCAAACAACTAATTATATGTCAAATGATTTAAAGGATAAAAAATTAGTTGGTGTATATGAAAAATTGGACGGTTCAATGATTAGATTCATTCCCATAGGAGATAAAGTTTTTGCCAAAACTAAAATGTCATTTGAATCGAAACAAGCAGTTTCTGCGCAATCCGTTTACAATACAAATTTTAATGTTAAATCATTTGTTGATTTTACATTAAAAAATAATTTGGCAGCAATTTTTGAATATGTTTCACCTTTTAATAGAGTAGTTGTCGGATACAAATACACTGATTTAGTATTAGTTGCCTTGAGAGATAATTCTAATGGTAAATATTTAAACATTGATGATTGTGGTAAAAAATGGGGCATTAAAACTGCTAAAAAAGTCGAAATGAATTATCAAGATACCATGAGTTCATTAGATTCAGAAGAACTTGAAGGATATGTTTTACATTTTGATGATGGTCAAATGATCAAAGTTAAGACACCTTGGTATCTAAAAAATCATAGATTGTTAACTGTAGATGTACAATCAACTAATTTTATAATCAATTGTATTTTAGATGAAACAATTGATGATTTAATTTCTAATGTTCCCGAAGATCAGGTTGAAATAATAGATAGAATTAAGAATATTAGAACAAAAATTGTTGGTTTAATTTTGTGTAAATTCGATAAAATTAAAAATTCCTTGAAACGATATGATGGCGATAAGAAAACTTTTGCCATGTCTATAAAAGATGATGAAGATTTTCATTTAATCATGCAATCTTTAAAAAATCCAACCGATGAATTTATCATATCATTAATTAAAAATTATGTTGAAAAAAATACAAATGCTTTAGAGAAAGCAAATAAATTTTTGGAGACAATATGAAAACTTTAAAAGAAGTTTTAAATCAAAATAGACCTAAAATTTATTGTGACATGGATGGTGTAGTTGCTGATTTTGAGGGTCAGGTAAAAAAAATTTATGGTCCAGACAAAAAGATCGAAGATATATTACCATTTAGGAATTTGCCTGGTGATTGGTTTTTGAATTTACCTAAAATGAAAGATGCAGATTTATTGATGAAAGAATTGAAAAAATATGATGTTGATATGTTAACAGGAATGCCTGGTAAGAGAGCAATGCCATATGCATCAGATCATAAGAAGCAATGGATGAAAAAGCATTATGGATTTTCCCCAAATAAAGTCATCACAGTTTTTACATCTGAAAAACCTAAATATGCTGTAAAAAATAATATAGCGAATATTTTGATTGACGATACAATAGATAATATTGAAAAATGGGAGGCAAAAGGGGGAATAGGAATTTATCATATATCCGCATCTTCTACTATTAATAAATTGAATAAATTGTTGAACGAAGAAATTAGTGAAGATATAGAATATAAAAACAATAATGCGAATGGCTATTTTGCAATAGTGTTGGATAAAAAAAGTCATGAATCATTGAAAAAATATGCAATACATTCTATAATTGTTGCACATCATGTGACAATTGCATATAGACCTAGTGATTATGATTCAAGAATTTTAGAAAAACAATTAAACGATAAATTTAAAATTAAAACTTTAGATTTATATAGCAATGATAATATTCAGGCAGTTGTGGTTGATATAGCAGGAATTAAACGATTAAATCCAGGTAAACCACATATTACTATATCACATACAAGTAATGCTAAACCAGTTGATAGTAATCAACTGATAACATCGGATGCAAAGTTTAAAAAAATAAATTTAACTTTAAATGGTACATTAAAATTTATTAAGTTTAAAACTAAATAGTAGGTAAGATAAAAATTTATGTAAAATAGGAAAAAAATGTCAAACTCTTTGAAAATTATTATAATGAGTTTGATGGTGTCATATATTACAATGACAACTTTAATATTTGCAGATACAATGGAAAACAATCCATTTGAAAGACAGTCCAGGGTATATTATACTGATACAATTCAATCACCTCAACAACAGGTGGAATCTGATCCGACTGATAGAGCTGTTGGAATTTTATTAGATCATGGAATTACTGGTTTGGTATTGTTGATATTAGGATGGTGGTATTATAAAAGACAACAGCAGTGGGATGAAGAATCTGCAAGTATGAGAAAAGAACTGATGGATTATGTAAAGGCAGATCAGCAATCAGATTATGAGATGATGGCCAAAATTGAAACACACAAAAATGAATTGAAGAATGAGATGCACGATCTTAATCAAAAATTACATGAATTGAAAGAAGAGGTTTTATATAGAACTTTTGATCGTAGAAAAGTTCCAAGAGAGGATTGACAAAACTATCAAAACTTGATAAACTTTTATTATTCACTTGATTATTTAAACACACACAAGGAGATATTATGAATATACTATTAAAAGTACCTGATGTGACTTTTAAAACAAGAGTTAGAGATGAATCAATTGATGGGGACAATCCTTTTAGATGGCAAGACGTAACAACAGATGATCTTTTTAAAAATAAAAAGATTGTAGTTTTTAGTTTACCCGGTGCATTTACTCCAACCTGTTCAACTTATCAAGTGCCTAATTATAATAAAATGTATGATGATTTTAAAGAACAGGGAATAGATGATATATATTGTATATCTGTAAATGATGCTTTTGTCATGAATAAATGGAAGGAACAACAAAATGCAAAAAACTTGACATTTATTCCAGATGGTAATGGTGAATTTACAAGAAAAATGGGTTACTTAGTTGAAAAGAAAAACCTTGGATTTGGAGAAAGATCTTGGAGATATTCAATGTTAGTCGATGATGGTGAGATAGTTAAAATTTTTGAAGAACCTGGATTTGATGATAATGTTGAAAATGATCCTTATGAAGTTTCTGATCCTGAAACAATATTAAATTATATTAAAACAGAAAACCTGAAAGATTAATAATGAAGGATAAAGAAACTCTAAGAGGCGAGGTTTTATCTAAACTTGTTAGAGATAACAATTTAAAAAAAGGAGCCGAACTAGGAGTTTGGAAAGGAAATACATTTCAATATTTGATTTTAAATTGTGAAGATTTACATATGATTGGAGTAGATGCGTATATGGAAATGCCCAACAATGTAGGCGAAAAATCTGAAAAGTATTTAATTAGTGATAAATCCAGAGATTGGAATCATGAAAAACATTATAAATCAATTATTGAATTCTGTGATCAGCATAAAGATAGAACACATTTTATAAGGGATTTAACAGATAATGCTTGTGAAAAAGTGGAAGATCAATCATTGGATTTTTTATTTATAGATGCTCATCACACCGAAGAAAGTGTTTCAAACGATATAAAAAATTGGTTACCAAAAATTAAAAGGGGCGGGTTTATAACAGGCGATGATTATCATTGGTTTTGGCCTGGTGTCATAAAAGCAGTTGATTCTATGTTTAATAAAAAAGACATAAAGATTCTAAATAAACCAAAACCTAGTAATATTTGGTGCGTAAAAATTATATAACTCATATATACTATGAGTAATCAAGTTTTATTACTGAATGCAGATTTTCAGCCTTTTTTATGGAGTCCGTTATCTGTTATAAATTGGAAATATGCAATAAAATATTATTTTTTAAATAAAATAACTGTAATTGAATGGTATAATAATTTTAAATGTAGATCGATGAATTTTGAGATACAAATGCCTTCAATTATAAGATTGAATAAATATCATAAAACAACACAGAGATTATTACCTGTGAGAAAAAATGTTTTATTGAGAGATGATAATACATGTCAATACTGTTTGAAAAAATTTACTGAAAATGATCTAACACTGGATCATGTGATTCCAAGATCTAAGGGTGGATTAAGTTCTTGGGATAATTTAGTTACTTCATGCGGAAAATGTAATGTTAAAAAAGGTTCTCTCAATAAAATGAAACCCAATAAAATTCCTACGGAATTATATTATTGGGAAATGGTTTCTGTTATAAAACAGAAAAAAATTCTCATACCCGATGCTAAATGGCAAGTGTTTTTGCGATGGCCAGATGAGAATGTTAAATTATACACACCTAAATTTGATTGAAAGGGTATTATGTCAGAAGAAAATATGTCTACACACCAACAAATTGTTGAATTATATGGCAATTATATTGTTGAACAAACTAAATTTGAAGAAAAGGGAAATAAAGCCGCAGCAACTAGAGCAAGAAAAGCACTAGGTGAAATGGGCAAATTGGCAAAAACTCGCCGTGCTGAAATTCAAGACAAAAAAAATAATATGTGATCTATGAAAAAATATTGGTATGATTGGAGAGAAATGCGAAGAGATGTTAATGCTCTTTGCCGTCAAATAACTCTTGACAATTTTAATCCTAATGTGATCGTAGGCATATCTAGAGGCGGATTGGTTCCAGGAATCATGATGAGTCATTGGTTTAAAAAACCTTTTCGCCCTCTTGTAGCATCCCTCAGGGATTTTCCAGAATGGGAAGAATTCCTACCTAAACCTCAAGATAAAACCGTTTTAATTGTTGATGATATATGTGATAGCGGTGAAACTTTTCAAAGAATAAAATATTCAATAGATGATTATAATAAAACTGTTTTATCTAACAAACAGTGTGCGGATATAAGATTTGCATCATTATGGTGGAATAATGAAGTAAGTTTTAAACCGCATTACTTTTCTCAAGAAATGGCCAAGGATTCAACTGATACTTGGATACATTTTCCTTGGGAATCCTGGTGGAATGCACCAGTTTGATATGTTGTGTTTGAAAAAACGTCACGGAAGGTGACATAACTTTATTAACTTGGAAGGAGTTAAATGAAAAAATTCTTTAATCTTTTCTCAATAATTGCATTTCTAATTATCTCATTTAATTTAAATGCCTCAGAAAAACCAACAGCAGGATTGGTGTTAGTAGGTCCTAAGAGTGATGGTGGTTGGAGTATGAGACATTATCAGGGAATGAAAGAAAGTGGTTATGAGTTTGATGTGGTCGAGGCGGTACCAGAATCTGAATCAGAACGAGTATTTAGAAATTTGGCACGTAAGCATGATGTAGTTTTTGGTACAAGTTTTGGTTACATGGATCCTATGTTAAATGTT
>Ga0255772_10003972_pt1 | contig 14042 bp, 20 predicted proteins | sample 071ome_34_FD_179970 | JGI IMG/M metagenome (GOLD analysis project Ga0255772, IMG submission 179970) | Coastal salt marsh microbial communities from the Groves Creek Marsh, Skidaway Island, Georgia - 071411BT metaG (version 2) | ecosystem: Environmental > Aquatic > Marine > Intertidal zone >...
CAAAAAATAGAAAAAAAGGTTCAAAAGGTAAATTTAGTAAAAAAAGTAATTTTAGATTTAAAAAAAAATCAAAAAATTAACTTGAATCATTTTATACATTAATTAATTTTATTCTTATAAAATTATAATGAAAACTAGTACAACTGATCAATTTCATTGGAAGTGTAGGCATACATGGAAACGAAGTGCCAAAAATACCATGTGGTGTTTATTGGGTTGTGCAATTGGGGATTTTGGAACTATACTTTTTTTTCAAATAACTAAAATTCCATTTCCAGTTTTAGGGATTATGACACTTGCAATTATTAATGGGCTAATCACTAGTATTATTCTTGAAACAATTATTTTAATGAGGCAACAATTTTCATTGAAAGAGGCCTTTAAAGTAGCAATTAGTATGAGTTTTATTTCAATGATCTCGATGGAAGTTGCTATGAATGCGACTGATTATTTTTTAACCGGCGGCGCTATATTGACGTGGTGGGTAGTTCCCATTATGCTAATTGTTGGATTTCTTACTCCGTGGCCCTATAATTATTGGAGACTTAAAAAGTTTGGTCTAGCGTGTCATTAAAATTAGATATAATCCAATGGCAGTACGGTTGTTTCTTTTAATTCTTCTAAAGAAGGAAAACCACTCACACTCGCAAAATCAATTTTATTAATTAAATTAAAATAAAATTCATTGTAGCTTTCCGAATTTTTCAGTCTTACTTTTAGAAGATAATCAACCTCACCCATCAATCTATGGCATTCAACAATTTGAGGCGTATCCTTGATGATTTTTTTAAACTGGTCTGTCCATGCCTTGTTATGATTTGTTGTTTTGATATGAACAAAATAAGGACGTTCAAGATTAAGCTTTTCCTTATTTAGCACAGCAACATTTTTAGAAATAAATCCAGAGTCCCTTAAATTTTTAACTCTTCTGTAGCATGGGGAAGGAGATAAATTTACCTTAGATCCTAAATCCTCCATCGATATTTCTGCATTTTCCTGAAGTATTTGTAGAATTTTTTTATCGATTTCTTTCATAATATTAGAATATTTTATTAATTATATTTATAATAATAACAATATATTATTAATTTTAAAATAATTTTATTCAATATTAACTTATTTTACCACTAAATATTGATTTTTTAGGATTATATTCTAAATAAGCAGCAGTTCGGCAAAGCTACCTGGTAATACTTTTGAAAGTCTCCTTTTTTAAGTGCCAGGTAGTTAAGAAAAATAAGCTGATAATAATTAACAAAGAAAGAATTATACAATGACTTTAAAAATAAATGATACTGCACCAAACTTTGATGCAGAGACCACAATTGGAAAGATCAATTTTTATGATTGGGCCCAAGATAATTGGGTTGTATTATTTTCTCATCCAAAAAATTTCACACCGGTATGCACCACTGAATTAGGAGCATTGGAGTCAGTTAAAAGTGAATTTGATAAAAGAAAAGTTAAAATTTTAGGTCTAAGCGTTGATCCAGTTGAAGATCATAAGCAATGGTCTGAAGATATTTTAGATGTAACAGGTCATAAGCCAAGTTATCCTTTGATAGGTGATAAGGAATTATCTGTGTCAAAACTTTATGGAATGTTGCCCACTTCATTAGGCAATAGCTCTGATGGCAGAACTGCAGTAGACAATCAAACTGTCAGAAATGTTTATATTGTTGGTCCAGATAAGAAAATCAAATTAATTTTGAGTTATCCAATGGCAACAGGTCGAAATTTTGATGAAATTTTAAGAGTCATAGACTCATTAAAGCTTACCGCTGAACATAAAGTTGCAACACCCGCAAACTGGAAACAGGGTGGTGATGTAATCATCGTACCAGCAGTCAAAGATGAAGAAGCTAAGAATTTATTCCCTGAAGGGTGGCAGTCACCTAAACCGTACATTCGGGTAGTAAAACAACCGGACACTAACAAATAAAAAAAAGGAAAAATAATGAAAAAAATACTATCCACTCTTATTTTGTTTTTCTTTGTAACAGCCGCTCACAGTGCAACCCCTTTAGTTGAAGCGTCATGGTTAAAAGAAAACATTAATAATAAAAACATTAAAGTCATTGAGATTAGCAGTAAATTCGTAAATGGGTCTTATGATAAATTTAAACAAGGTCATATTCCTGGAAGTGTTTATATTGATCACATCGGTGACAAATTAATTTCAACACAAAAAGGTGTGATTGGACAATTGCCAGTTAAAAAAGAATTAGAAGTACTATTTTCTAAACTTGGCATTAAAAATTCAGATCATGTTATTGTAAGCTACCTTGGAATTAACTCATTAGACTTTGGAAGCGCTGCAAGATTATACTGGAGTTTAAAAGTTGCAGGACATGACAATGTTTCTATTTTAAATGGTGGTTTAAAAGCTTGGACCGCAGCTGGTTATAAATTAGCTAAAGGCGAGACACAAATCACTCCATCTCAGTTTAAAGTAAAACTTAATGACAAATATGTTGCAAGTTACAAAGATGTCAGAAATGCAAAAAGAAAGAAAAATGGTTATGCGTTAATTGATGCAAGACCTAAAGCTTTCTTTATTGGTGAGAAAAAACATCCTAAAATTCAAAGAGCTGGAACGATCCCAACTGCAGTGAATTTAGAAGAAGCAACCATTGTTGATGGAAACTTAAAAGTAAAATCAGCAGATGAGATCAAAGCTTTATTTGAAAAATCAAATGCAAAAGGAAAAAAAGGTTATGTTTCTTTTTGTAATACAGGTTGGTTTGCAAGTACAGTTTGGTTTGCTTTAAGTGAAGTTGCTGGAATTGAAAATGTAAAATTATATGACGGTTCTTTAGCACACTGGACACTTAATCCAAAAAACGAAGTTATTAACGGACAAATCTAATACTTAAAAAATTAATGCGCGGTTACCCTTAGCCGCGCATTTTTATTATGAGTGCAATTACAAAAAAAATTGATCTAACAGTTCTTGGCTACGCAGTTTTAGCAATACTTTTATTTTCTTTTTTATTTATTTCACAAGTTGGAAATAGACACCTTTATGTTTTTTTAATTGGTATCGGTCTTGGAGTTTCTCTTTATCATGCTTCATTTGGCTTTACTGGAGGATGGAGAAATTTTATTGAGCATAGAGAAAGTTCATCACTTCGCGCTCAAATTATCATGTTAGGCCTTGCGGTCATTTTATTTTCTTTTTTTATTGGCTCAAATAGCTGGATTTATCATGGTAAAATGATTGGGGCGATTGCACCAGTGAGTGTTTCAGTTGTGGTTGGGTCTTTTATGTTTGGTCTTGCCATGCAGCTAGCTGGTGGTTGTGGTTCGGGAACATTATTTACAGCAAGTAGTGGTAACGGAAAAATGGCAATCACATTAGTTTTTTTTATGATTGGGTCTTTAGTTGGTACCTACCATTTTGATTTTTGGAAATCACTTCCTTCATTTGGAGGAGTTTCACTTATGACTGAATTTGGAAAAGTTAATTCAGTTTTACTTCAATTAAGTGTTTTAATATTGCTTTATTATTTTATTTATAAATCGGACCAGAAAAGGAATGTTAATTTTAAACACACAGATATTTTTGATTTTTCAAATTTTGATTTATTTAAAGGGCCTTGGCCTTTAATTTTAGGCGCTGTTTTATTAGTTTTTTTTAATGTTTTAATGCTCCAAGCTGCAGGACATCCTTGGGGAATTACTTTTGCATTTGGTTTATGGGCCGCAAAAATTGTACAGTTCGTAGGATTTGAAGTAAGTAGTTGGTCTTTTTGGCAATTATCTTACCCAAGCACGGCATTAGAAAACAGTCTCTTTGCAGATCCAACAACAGTTTCGAACCTTGGTATTATTTTTGGAGCATTAGCAGCATCGGCTCTTGCTGGTAATTTTTTTAAAGCCTCGCTTATAAATAAAAAGATTTTAATTGCCGCTATTCTTGGAGGATTCTTTATGGGTTATGGCGCAAGACTTAGTTTTGGTTGTAATGTAGGTGCTTTATTTAGTGGTATTGCTTCAGGCTCTTTACACGGCTGGGTTTGGTTTTTATTTGCTTTTATTGGTTCCGTCATTGGTGTTAGGTTTAGAAGGGTATTTTATTCATGAAACGTATAGTTTACCTTTTTATTTTAACACTTTGTTTAACCCTTGCTTTCCTTGATCATGATAGTAACGGGGTTGCTTATAACCCTTTGTTCCATAGCCATGATGATCAAACAAGTGGGGCATCCCAGTCAATTTCTATGCCATGCGGGCTAGGTGGATCAGAAAATCACAAGCATTAAATTTTTTTTACTATCCACAATTAAGCCATAATCCAGGAATACATGCTGCTCCGCTTAACTTAACAAAAGGCAAACTATGAGAGTCCTTATGTCTCTTGTAATGTTGTTCGCTGTAACAACACAACTCTTTGCTAATACTGACGTAAAAGAACTTAGCAAAGATCAGTTCATCGAAATCCAACTAAAAGATGGTGTCACTGCTGAAGAAGCAACCGCCATGTTCGTTGAACTAGATACAAATAAAGATGGAAAATTGTCTGTTGAAGAACAGTCTAATTAATTTGTAAATCTTTATTTAAAAATGCGGAGGTTTAAAACGTTTTTCCCTCCGCATTTTTTAATATTTAAATTCAGAAATTTCATTTAATATATTAGGATTACTGATGAAAAAAATCGATATAACTTCAAATATTAGGCCTGCATTAGATAATAAGGACTTAAATATTCTTACATCTGGAGCATTTGCTGCCCCACTACTTGAAATACTAAAGAGTTATAAAAAAAATAAAAGTATAAAGCTTTATTTTGGTTCATCATTTGGTAGTGCAAAAAACTCTGTTCCTACGCGTTTAAATCAAAAACAAGTTTTTGATATTATTTTCTTATCTTCAGATGCCTTCAAACAATTACAAAAGAAAAAATTAATTAAAAAATATACAAAGTTAGATATTGTTGATTCTGAAATTGGGTTTGCAGTAAAAAAAAATAGAAAAGTTAATTATGATTACGGTCAATTTCAATTTGTGCAATTAATTAAACAGAGTAAGAAAATAGCAATTGCAGCAAGTGTTAGTGGTATTTATTTAAAAAAAAAGGTTTTTCCAAAATTAAAAATTAAAAACTTTCATATTATCAAGGGAAAAAGAATAGGCTCTGTGATTGCTGAAGACAAACAGTTTGATCTTGGTTTTCAGCAGTTTAGTGAATTATTACCATACAAAAATAAGATTAATCTCCTTGGAACCTTGCCACCTGCATTAAAAAAAAGATTTGTATTTTCTTTAGCTTACCAGAAGACAAATAATAAAATTGACAAAATTAATAGTTTCTTAGAATTTCTTAAAACTAAAAGAGTTTCTAGTATTATTAAGAAAAAAGGTTTAACACCCATAGTTTAATCTTAAATCACTCAATGATTCATTCTAACTTAATATTGTTTTTAGGAGCTTTATTTTTTTGGTCAGGAACATGGAGTATTATTGGCTTAACCCAGGTGAATATTGATCTTGATCCGACTATTTCAGTTTTTATTCGTTTTATTTTGTCTGGTATGATTATTTTAATTTATGTAGCTTTAACTAAACGAAAATTATCTTTTTCCATAAAGGATCATCTATATTTCTTTGTATTAGGTATTTTTTTATATAGCGGTAATTATATTTTTTTTTACCATTCTAATGTTTATTTACCTTCTAATATCCCTGCTACCGTTTTTTGTCTTTTAACTATTTTTAATATTTTAGGTGAAAAGATTATGTTTAAAAAACCTATTACGACATTTACTTTGTTAGGTGCATTACTCGGCATTAGTGGCATTGCGATTATATTTTATAAAGATTTTATGAACTTTAATTTGAATTCTGGCACTACATTAGGTCTTACTTTTGCATTGCTGGCTACGTTATCTGCATCGCTTGGAAATATGATTGCAATTTATAATAAAAGAAATTTCAGTATTCCTCTTTTGCAAAATGTTGCCTTTGCAATGATTTATGGGGCATTGATTGCTTTATTCATTGCTTTGTTCAAAGATGAGAAGTTTTATATACCCATTAGTAATCTCAGCTATATGTTAGGTCTTGGATATTTAATATTTTTTGGATCGATTGTTGCTTTTCTTTGTTATATAAAATTTATTGAGAATACATCAGCTTCCACCGGAGGCTATATAGGTGTGATTATGCCCATTTTGGCTCTAATTATTTCAATGATCTTTGAGGATGTAAAACCTGATACTCACTTCCTATCAGGCCTAGTGGTTGTTATCATTGGTTTACTATTAATTTTAAGACAAGAATCTGCTATTAAACAGTTATGAAAAATTTATTAGTATATTTTTTGACGACGTTATTATTTCTTATTCCAATTATTTGGCTGGTCTTCACACTTCAAGGTTAAATAATTTACAGTCCTTTATTTTTTACAAAATAATCCATACGGTCAATAGACTTTAATTCATAATCTATATTTTTTTTATCCCTTTGAACTTTAATTTTAATTTTAGTTCCAGGTCCACCGGATTTCCAAGCTGTCTTATAGAACTCTTCCATTGATTTTACAGGAGTTCCATTTACAGAAATAATAAGATCACCAGCTTGAATACCTGATTGTTCGGCAGGGCCCTTTTTGCTAACTCTTGCAACATTAAGAATACCCGTCAGATCGTCTGCTGATAAACCCATATAAGGATTAATATTTTCTGTTCGTCTACCGTTTTTAATAAGATCTTTCATAATTGGTTTTAAAATATTGATTGGTACAAATAAATTTCCAGGAGACATAATGCCAGGAGAAACGCTGTCCGAAATATATAAAGATCCAATCCCAAGAATTTCTCCTCGATCACTTAATACTGGCGTTCCAGCCCAAGACTCATTCATTGGATAAACATAAATTGGTTTTTCAACATGGTATTCCCAGTAACCTGTAAACGATCTTCTCGATACAGCCTTACCAGCAGATGCACGGCCTTGCGATGGGTAAGGCATGACAAATAACATATCTTCATCATTAATTTTATCTGAATTGCCTAATTTTAGTGGCGCTAAGTTAGTTGGAATAATCGTTCTTAAAATACCAAATCCAGTTTGATGATCATATCCAACTAGCTGACCTGGAACCGTTTTACCATCGGGTAAGCGGATATCAATTTTTTCAGCTTCAACAACAATATAGCCTATGGTTAAAATATGCTTTTTATCAATAACAACGCCTGTGCCCAATCTTTCAATCCCCAAGGATTTTGCAGTTCTTGCATTTTCTGGAACATAACTTTTAATTTCAACGATTGATTTATAGATCTGCTCAAACTGTTTGGTGGTTGTTAATTTTTGTTGTGAGAATGATAAATTTTGAAATAAAATTAAAATTAAAAAAGATAGTAAAAAAGATTTTACAAATCCAAACTTAAATTTCATTCAACAAATATTAGTACTTTTTTTTAAAATTAAAATTAAATAATGAATACAATTTTTAGTTTAAATTTTTTATAAAATATTTATTTTTTTCTATTTTTTGACCAGTCTATTGCTTTGTTCCACTTTTCTTTCATGGACTCCTTGGACTGCTCTATGGGAGCCTTCCTAGAGACGGGTGAATCTCCAGTTACTTTCAAACCTAGCATAAAAATTCCAAATGCAGCAAGTATTAACAATAATGTTAATCTCATTCGTGTTCGCCGCCTGGATCCTTTTTATCTAACTCTACTTTTTTCCCATCAACCCATAGATTTTGTCTAGAGCGAGTGGTGTTATGATAACCATCATTTCTTATTTTGAATTGTCTTGCATTTTGAAAGGATTTCATTGTGAAGTAGACCCCAATGATGACCAATACATGACCCAAAACCGATGTTGTAAGAACCATTCCCCAAACTTTATAAGACCAAAACATCAATGTAAAAATAACTGACCACATCAAACTTAGGACAACTAAGATTTGTAACCTGACTGTTTTTGGAAGAGCTCTTAGATCATTTTTTTGATCATCAAATAATAATAATCCTGCTTGGTATAAAAAGTGTTTCATTGGTGTGATTTATAAAGTAATTCACTTATTAAAGCGAAGAGTTATTCGCTAAAAATTTCTTTTTTAATTAATGGATAAAGACCCTCAGCTATTATTTCAACACCTTTTGCATTCGGGTGTTTTCTATCTTCTAAATTTAGGGATGGATTTAATGCAATTCCTTCTAATAAAAATGGGTAAAGAGAAATTTTATGTTTTTTAGCTAAATCCGGATAGATTGAATTAAATTTTTCATTAAACTTAGTGCCATAACTTTGTTGAGCCAACATTCCGGTTAAAATGATTTTTATATTTTTATCTTTGACTTTTTTTATTATTAAATCCAAGTTACTCCTAGTCACCTCCGGATTAATACCGCGCAGCATATCATTTGCACCAAGTCCAAGAATAATTAAATTTGGTTGGTCATTCAAAGACCAGTCCAGACGATCTAGGCCGCCTTTTGTTGTATCGCCACTAACACTTGCGTTAATAAACTTTACATTTTGACCATTAAATTTCCTCTGCAGCACTTTGTCCAAGTGATAATTTTGCGTTAGCCCATAACCAGCCATTAAACTATCCCCAAATAGCATGACCTTGGTTTCTGCATGTGCTGAAATTTGTATGATGCCAATTAAACACCATGTATAAAAAAGAAATTTTTTCATGAATACACTTTTAGAATTAAAACAAATTAAATTAAATTATAAAAGTTATAATACCTCAGTTGAGATTATTAAGGGAATAGATTTAATCATTCACTCAGGCGAAAAGGTCGCTGTTGTTGGAAAAAGTGGATCTGGCAAAACCAGTCTTATTATGCTCATGGGTGGGCTAGAAAAACCAACGTCTGGTGAGATTATATTTGATCAACAAGCTATATCATCTTTTAATGAAGATGAGTTAGCTGACATAAGAAAGAAGAAAATCGGTATTGTCTTTCAATCTTTTTACTTAATTCCTAATTACACTGCATTAGAGAATGTTTCTTTAATTTTAGAGATTAATCATGTTGAAAATGCAAAACAAAAAGCCAAAGAGCTATTAACACAATTTGGGTTGGAAAATCGCCTTCATCACTTTCCAACTCAATTATCTGGGGGTGAGCAACAACGTGTCGCCATTGCAAGATCCATGGCAGTTCGTCCTAAACTAATTTTGGCGGATGAACCTACGGGAAATTTAGATAGTGAAAATTCTGATATGATTTCAAATTTATTATTTGAATATGCAGATAAAAATAATTCAAGTTTAGTTTTAGTTACACATGATCTTAAATTTGCTGAAAAATGTGACCGTATTATTAAAATTGAAGACGGCACTATTGTAAGTTTATGATCAACCAATTTTCTTATGCGTTGAGAGACTTATCGAGAAGTTACAAAAAACTTTTTTCTATTATTGTTACATTATTTATTAGTTTGTTTATTTTAAGTTTAATTATTAATCTTGAAACAGGTTTGAAAAAAGAACTAAATAATAATGCGAGAGTTCTTCTGGGTGGTGATTTTGAAGTTGATACAAGAACCAAGCAAATAGATCTAAATTTTTTAAATGAATTAAAAAATAAAAGTATCGTCTCTTCTACCATTGAATTTTCAACGATGCTAACGGGATCATTAGCTGATGATACCAATGCTTTTTTTATCAGACTTAAAGCTGTAGATGATCAATATCCTTTATATGGAAAAGTATTTTCAAAACCAGAAAATGCAATGCAAAGATTACAATCTGAAGATAATACCATTGTGGTTAATCGTAAGATTTTTGAAACATTAAATTTAAAAGTTAATGATATGGTTTATGTGAAACAAGCTCCATTTAAAGTAGTTGGTTACGTTGAGACGGTTCCTGATTTAGGGCGAGCTTTGTTATTTGGAGATTTTGCAATTGTTAGTAACCGAGCGTTTGAAAAATTAAATGTTACTTCATTGGGAAGTTTTGTAAATTATGAATATAAAGTCAAAGCACCAAATAAAGAAGTATTAGAGTTTGTTTATGAAAAGTTAAAACAATTTCCAACTTATAAAATTAGGTTACCAGAAAATGCAGCTAATAATTTAAAGCGTTTAATATCAAATTTTTCTGAGTTTTTATCCCTAGTTTCCATTAGCGCCATGTTGATTGCAGGTATTGGAATTTCAAACACGCTAATCTCTTTTATTAATCAAAAAAATATAAGTATTGCCATTATGAAGTCTATTGGTTTTAAATCACAAAATATTAAACAAATTTTTTATATTGAAATATTAATACTTTTATTTTTAATCACTTCACTTGCCTATGGGATGTCCTTATTAATCATTCCTCAGGCTAATCATTTTATTTCAAATCTTGGGGTTTCTTTAGAAAGTCAGTTTAACCTTGTTAATTATGGCCTAATTTTAATGACAGGCTTTTTAGTTGTAGTCATCTTTTGTATTCCAACCATCTCATCTATTGAACAGATTAAAGCGACAAGTTTATTTAGAAATATTTTTCAACTTACTCGTTTTCAATTTGGGGCAAAAAACATTATTTTAATTTTAATCAGTCTTATTATACTTTTAGGAATATTTTTACTGCGATCAGATAAACTTTATTACACAATAACTTACTTCTTATTTTTCTTTATTTTTTGTGGTGTTTTTTACCTTTTATCAAAGACCATTATCTATGTTTTAAAACAGTTTAAAACATTCCATGCTTTACCATTAAGATTTGCAGTGAAAAACATTATCCAGGATAGATCTATTTTCCCAATTACTGTTTTATCGCTTGGAATTGGAGCTACTTTATTGCTCACATTAACTTTAGTTGGGACAAACTTTAAAAGAGAATTAGAAAAATCTATTCCTGAAATTGCGCCAGATTTCTTTTATGTCAGTATACAAAAAGACGTAAAAGATAATTTTATTAATTATCTTAATCAACAAGATCCTAATTTAAAATATGAAACTGTACCTATTGCACCAGCTTCAGTTGCTAAAATTAATGGTGTTGATCCGCTGACTTATATTAAACCCTCAAATGATAGTTTTTGGGTTTTAGAACGTGATAGAAGAATTTCTTGGAGCAATACACCACCTGAAGATAATCCAATTATTGAAGGAAAATGGTTTGATTTAGAAAGTGACCAGTTACAAATTTCACTTGATGCAAAAGTTGCAAGAAATTTTGGAGTGAATTTAAATGATCAACTGACATTAAAAATTTATGGAAGAGAAATGACTGGAGTAGTAACCAGTTTAAGAAAAGTAGATTACAGGGATTTATCCATTAACTTTGCAATGATTATAAATCCAAAGTTTGCAAATCAACTGCCTCATGAATATATCGCCACAGCGAAATTTTCTGATAAAAAATATATTAATGAAGCAAAACTTGTTCAAAATTTTCCAAACATTTCAGGAATTAAAGTTTCAACTTATCTTGGAAAAATCACAGATCTTGTAAACAAGATATTTATGGCCGTAGTTATTATTTCTTCCGTGGTAGTAATTGTTGGTTTAATGGTCATTGCATCAGCTGTTATTGTTCAAGCAAGACTTGGAGTTTATCAAAATTTAATCTTTAAAATTTTAGGCTTAAGGTCTGGTAAATTAATTCAAGCAAATTTAATTGAATTTTTAATTACCTACGCTTCAATATTTATGATTGCAGGATTATTTGGAATTTTCACATCAGAATTTGTTATAGAGAATATTTTTAGATTAGGTTGGCAGCTTGAGTTTATGCCAGTCTTTTATGTTCTTATCATTATTGGAGCGCTAACTTTATTTTTAATATTAATTAATACTTACCGTTTTTTAAAGCCAAGTGTTTATCCATTGGTAAGAAACGAATAAATTACTTTTTTTTATTTTCACTTAAAATGTGAAACAGTCCAAAGCCAGCAATGAAAAAAGGTAGAAATACTAACCACGTATTTTGATTTTTAGTTAAAGTAAGAATGGTCGATATTGTTGTTAAAATAACATACAATCCAATTAATTCTTTTTTGTGTCTTTTCATAAAACCTTTATAAACAAATTATGATTCAATTTCATCCTTCAAGATCTAAAGCATTAGAGCAACTACAATCTTTTGTTGAAAATCACCTGGGACTATATGCAAGGGATCGTAATTTTGATTTTGGACCTGAGAAAAGAACCAATACTTCTTGTTTATCACCCTATGTCACCCATGGGATATTAAGTGAAAATGAAATTATTAAACAAAGTTTAAAAAAATATTCTTTCTCAAAAATAGAAAAATTTATTCAAGAGGTATTATGGAGAACGTATTGGAAAGGGTGGTTAGAGCGAAGACCTGGCGTTTGGACAGATTTTATTAATGATCTTAAATATCTCAAGCTTGATTATGAAAGTGATAAAAATTTAAAAGCTGCTGTTACTGGCAATACAGATATTGATTGTTTTAATGATTGGGTGAGTGAGCTTAAAGAAACAGGCTATTTGCACAATCACACTAGAATGTGGTTTTCATCCATTTGGATTTTTACATTAGATTTACCATGGCAACTTGGTGCTGAGTTTTTTATGAAATATTTAAAAGATGGAGATCCCGCATCCAATACACTGTCTTGGAGGTGGACTGCTGGTGTTCAAACCAAGGGCAAAAACTACATTGCTCAGGAATGGAATATTAAAAAGTTTACAAATGGCAGATATGACAAAGTTAAGCTTAATGAAAATGCCGTTCCAATAGTATCTGATAAAGAATACGTTCAAATTGATCCAGATTTTACTAATAGTAATATTGCAGATGATCAAACACTTTTAATTTTTGATAACCAGCTTTGCTTTGAAGAATCTAATTTTCAAGATCATAAATTTAAAAAAATTATGTTGTTACAAAATACTAATCTTACTCGTTCTATCGAACTTGATGATGAATTAATAAAATTTAAATCAGACCTTATTCATGATCAGCAAGATAGATTGAAAGATCATGCTGAAGTTGAAGTTCGAGATATCTCTTATCTGAATAACTTAGATTTAAACGATAAAGTTGCTTTATATCCAGGGGTTGGAGAAAACCTTGATTATTTAAAACAAAATCAAATAAATCTACATTTTCTCTACCGGACGCTAGATCAAAGAACCAATCCATATTGTAAAAAAGGTTTTTTTAACTTTAAAAATTACATTCCAAAAGTTGTGAGTGAAATAAATTTTTAATTTAAGATCTCTTGATTAAAATTTTTAGGATTTATAAAAAAATTAGTCTTGCTAATCTTTGGGTCTTTTAAAATAGTACTCACCATTTTCAACCGAGATAAGTTCCCAGTGACTTTGGCCCAAATAATCAAGGCCATTTTCTAAAAAAGTTTTTTTATCATTTTCAACACCTTGCCCAAGCTCGTTTAAACTTTTTCTATTTAAAACGCGGTATTCAAAAATTGGATTCACTTAAGATTTATCTTCTGGATTGGTCAAATCATCAAGGGTGATAACTTTATTAATGTCTGCAAATTGAACGGTTTTGGTTGCAAATTCTGTATTCACCGGAGGTCTTTTGGATTTTCTTAAAGCAAGTTTATCTTTTTTCTTTTTGGCTTTCGCCATTGCTCGTTCACCACGTTTTGATTTGTAGTTATAATGAATACCCAAAAGATCTCCTTAATGAATTATACTTTTTTTAGATTTGTCGCTGCAGGGCCATTTTTTCCCTCTTCGACATCAAATGAAATGGCATCGCCATCACTTAAATGATCAAAGCCAGCATCTCTAACTTGTGATGAGTGAACAAAAACATCTTTTTTTCCATCTTCACGTTCGATAAAACCATACCCTTTAGTATCGTTGTACCATTTTACTTTTCCTTGTATCGGCATACTTTTCCTTTGTCTTATTTTTTGTTTTGCATTTAGGGGTCTTTAAAACGAACTTAAATATGGAAATATAAAAATTGAATTAACAAACTTAAACGTTTTCACCTTAGATAGGGTTTAGTCTATAATGTCAAAGTAATAATCTCAAATCTATCATATGATCGATATTTAATACCTTAAAATGGAGTATTATGTATCTATTCATTTAAAAAGAGATAAGGTGCTTTTGGCTG
>Ga0255772_10003973_pt1 | contig 14041 bp, 14 predicted proteins | sample 071ome_34_FD_179970 | JGI IMG/M metagenome (GOLD analysis project Ga0255772, IMG submission 179970) | Coastal salt marsh microbial communities from the Groves Creek Marsh, Skidaway Island, Georgia - 071411BT metaG (version 2) | ecosystem: Environmental > Aquatic > Marine > Intertidal zone >...
TTTTCTTTGCTGCTTTCTTAACGACTTTCTTTTTAGCTATTTTTTTCTTTGCTGTTTTCTTAGCGACTTTCTTTTTAGCTATTTTTTTCTCTGCAGTTTTTTTAACAACTTTCTTTTTGGTAGCTTTTTTTATAACTTTCTTTTTTGGCATAAAAATTTAAAAAATTTTGAATCGTGGACATTATACGCAATAAAACTTACATGTAAATTTTAATCAAACCTAGCCCCATTTATGATTTACAGTAACATTAGTATAGATTCCCCCTCTAACATTAAATTCTGCATGAATTTGTAATTTTTTAGGATTAAGTAGGGCAATTAAATCTTCCGCTATCATATTAGTTACAGCCTCATGAAATGAACCCCGATCCCTGAAGGAGTGCATATATAACTTATAACTTTTAAGTTCTACACAAAGTTTATTTGGCTGATATTTAAGTGTAAGTTTTGCAAAATCTGGTTGACCAGTTTTAGGGCATAGACATGTAAATTCAGGTGTAATTATTTCAATAAGATAGTCACGATTATGTGACGGATTTTCAAAGGTTTCAAGGTAGTTATTGGGATCGCTCATTTCATAAAAATCAATAAATTAAATAGCAAGTTAGTATACAATTTAAGTATATATTTAACCATTACTTTGATTATCATTAATGAGGCTTTCCTCCATAAAACTATCCGGTTTTAAATCCTTTGTTGATTCAACAATTATCAATCTAGATTCCAACCTAGTTGGTGTTGTCGGGCCAAATGGTTGTGGCAAATCAAATGTTATAGATGCAGTCAAATGGGTGCTCGGTGAGTCTTCTGCAAAAAATTTAAGATCAGACTCAATGTCTGATGTTATTTTTAATGGTTCTGAGACAAGAAAACCTGTTGGTACAGCTTCCGTAGAGCTTATATTTGATAATGAAGATAGAACTATTTCAGGTCCTTATGCACAATTTAACGAAGTTTCTGTCAGGCGAGTAGTCTCAAGAGATGGCCTCTCAAATTATTATTTAAACAATACCAACTGTAGAAGAAAAGATATAACTAACTTATTGTTAGGAACAGGTCTTGGCTCATCAGGCTATTCAATTATTGAGCAAGGAATGATTTCAAAAATCATTGACGCAAAACCAGATGAAATACGATCCTATCTTGAGGAAGCTGCGGGTGTCACTAAATTTAAAGAAAGAAGAAAAGATACGCTAAATAGACTCAGACATACACAAGAGAACTTAGATCGTATTGAAGACATCATTCAGGAAGTATCAAAACAACTAGATAAATTAACAAGACAAGCTAAGAATGCTGAACGTTACAAGGAACTTAAGCAAGAACAACTAAAAGTTAATTCAGAAATAATTTTTCTAAGAATAAGAGAAATAGACTCTAAAAAAGAATTGCTAGATCAAAGCCTTTTAAATTTAAGAAATGACAGAGAAAGAATTTCTACTGAGAAAATAAAGCTGGTAACTGAACTTTCAACTCTTAAAACAAAGGCCGATGAAAGCCAGGAAGTCTTTGACACTCTCCAAAAAAACTTTTATCAAACTGGCTCAAAAATTTCTAATTTAGAGTCTCAGAAATCATTAATTAATGACACCATACAAAGTATTAATCAGGATATTGAAAAAATTCATCACGATCTAGAAAATTCTAGACAAATGCTTACCGAAGATGCCAACAAGTTAGATGATTCCTCAACGAGAGATAACACTTTAAATCCAGAGCTTAATGAAAAGAACTTATTGCTTAATAAGCAGACATCAGCCTTAGAATTACTTTCGGAAGAGATGAAAAATATTCAGGCCTCCAAGAATGAAGCCAGCACTACAAATAATAGGCACAACTCAGAGCTTATTAAGCTAGATGCAGATATTGATCAAAACAGTGAAAATATTTCTAGGATCAATAGAACCCTAGATGACATTAACTCTCAGTTATCTGATATTTCGAAAAAAACTATTTTGGATGTGGAAAGCAACGAGAATGATATTAATGCCCTTAAGGACAAGCAGTCCGCATTGATTAGTAATATTAATGAACATCAAAATTTGTGTGATGGTATAAAAGAGAATCTTGAATCCCTCCATTTAAATCATAATAACTTAAAGACACAACTTTCCAAGAATATCGGTCAAGTTGAATCTCTTAAAGAATTTTTAAATCTCAATAAACCCGAAATTGATTCAAGCCTAAAGGAAAATCTTGAATTAAGAAAATCTTGTAGCGATCTATTAAAAGTTGAAGAAGGTTGGGAATCAGCAATTGATATTGTTTTGGGCGATAGGCTTAACAGTTATTTCTTGAATAATGAAATTAATCAAGAAACTATCAGAGAGCTTTCTGATTATGAAAGTATTTCTTTAGAAAATCTTACAAATAATCAATCAATGACAATACCCGCAGGTTCACTCCATAGCAAAATTATCACTGATTACTTGATTGAGGAGTTAATTCACATAAGGGCTGTTGAGAATATTGATGAGGCTATTGAGCATATTGAAGACTTAAAACCAAATCAATCAGTAATAACTAAGAGTGGCATTTGGCTTTCAAAGAATTTCTATAGATCTGCTTCTTCCGGTCAAGAAGGTATATTGTCTATAGAAAAGAAAATCCATGTCCTTAATGACGAAATAGATGGCATTAGAGCATTATTAGATAAAGATTCAACTAAGATCAATGGCGTAAAAATTAATCTTGATGAAGAGATAAAAATAATTGAATCTTTAAAGGAGGCTATTGATTTAAATAAAGAGGCCCTAGATGACCAAATCATCGAACAAAATAGACTGATCGCTCATAATGATGCTATCAAGGATCGCAAGATTACACTTGAAAATCAAAAAGCCCTATTAGAGAAAGAAAAATTAGATCGGGAACAAATAAGCAAAGATAAGCATAGTACTAAGAAGATTTTACAAAATAAAATTGATGAATATGCTGCAAGGCTCGATCAATTATCGACACAAGAGCTTGAACTAATGAGCAAAATTGAAGAGCTTAATCTGGATATCACTATAAACCAGAAGCGTTTGCATGAAATTGAAATTGAAATCAAGGAACATACTACGATCAAATCATCAACTGAAACTGGTATTCAGCGTCTAGAAAATCAAATACAAATTCTAGAAGAGAATCTTATTTCAAGAAATAATTCCTTAAATAATAAAAATCTAGAGCTAAACGAGGTAAATATAAAACTAGATACCACTTTAGTTGAGTATCAAAAGCTAGATGAAAAAGTGATTCAGTCTAAAAGTGAATTAAGCGAAATAAGCTCAAATATTTTAGCAATTGAAGACTCTATAGCTGTAAACGACAATAAAATTAATCAATTACGTGATGAAATTGAGACAAATTCACTCACAAATAAAGAACTTGAAGTAAACCATAAAAATTTAAATGATGATTTAGCTGAGCTTGGTATATCTTTTAATGCTGTATCAACAACAATTAGTGATGCTGTTAATTTAACTGAACACCAAGATTTATTAGATTCAATTAGTAGAAAACTCTCAAATCTAGGCGCAATTAATTTAGCAGCCATTGAAGAAAAGGAAGAATTGGATGAAAGGAAATCTTTTCTTGATGAGCAATTCGATGATTTGACCAGTGCTATTAGAGTTCTTCAGGAGGCAATTAACAAAATCGATAATGAAACTAAAGAAAAATTTAGAGAAATGTTTGAAGGTGCTAATCAAGCATTAAAGTATTATTTTCCTAAGTTATTTGGAGGTGGGCATGCCTTTTTAGAGCTTGAGTCAGAAGACTTACTTACCGCTGGTGTTTATATCATGTCTAGTCCACCCGGAAAGAAAATTAATAATATCTCAATGCTTTCTGGAGGAGAGAAGACACTTACTGCTATTGCTTTTATATTTTCAATGTTTCATCTAAACCCATCGCCATTTTGTCTTCTCGATGAGGTCGATGCACCCTTAGATGAATCTAATGTGGGAAGGTTTAGTGAACTAGTTGCAGCAATGTCTGAAAAAGTTCAATTTCTGTTGATAACACACAATCAAGCAACCATGGAAGTGCTGGAATCATTAATGGGTGTAACGATGGCTGAACCGGGAGTATCAAGAATTGTGTCTGTAAATATGAAGGATGCAGTTAGTCTTGTTGACGAATGATTGAAGAAATACGCATATATTTAATTATATTTATCTCTTTTAGTATCGTAGCTGTATCAGTGAATTTTTTTTTCAAGAAGTATACTAAAGCCAGTAAAAAAACTACTCAGCATAAAGCCAAAGAAGCACCAATCATTGATAAACCAAAAAATAATCAGAAGCAATTTCAATGTTATTTATTAGTTAAATCTAAAGATAATAATTATTTTAAGTATAGTGAACTAACAAAAATAATTATTGATTATGGGTTTAAGTTAAATAATGACTCAGTCTTTGCTTTAAATAATACAAATAACTCAAAGATTATTATTTCGAATAATATTAATCCAGGAACTTTTCATAACCATAATGACGATTCAGAGATTAAAGGTTTGTATGTATTTTTTTTAACGAGAGTAGATAAAAACTTAGAGTTAGATCTTCATAACTATTTCAATTTAACTTTAACGATTGCTTCACAATTAAATGCTCAAGTAAATACAGCTAATAACATTCTTGTTAATAGCAATAATGTTGAAAATTATACACAAGAATATATAGCCACTTATGGCTAATACAGATAAGATTCAAAAGGAAATTGAGCATTTAATTGCAATGCTTAATAAGCATATTCATGATTACTATCTCTTAGATGAATCATCAATATCTGATGATGAATATGATCAACTTTTTTTAAGGCTTAAGAATTTAGAAGAGAAATATCCAGACTTTACTCAGTCAAATTCACCAACTCAACGTATTGGCCCAAAAATAGAATCTGGATTTAGGACTGTAAAACATAGAACCTTAATGTTAGGGCTTGAAAACGCTTTTAACGAAGATGACTTCATTGCTTTTTTTGAGCGTGCCTCCAAGCAACTAAATATAAACATTGAAGCAATATTTGAAGAGGGCATAGTTGCAGAACCAAAACTTGATGGAGTTGCAGTGAATTTAACTTATGTCAAAGGAAATCTTCAGTTGGGAGCTACTAGAGGCGATGGAGAAATCGGTGAAGATATAACCCATAATATTCGAACAATTAGTAATTTGCCTTTAAGACTTAGGGGTCAAAAGCTACCTAAGGAATTAGAAGTCAGGGGTGAGGTTATTTTTCCAATTGAAAAATTTAATTTATATAATCAATTTGCAACAACTCGTGGTCTTAAAGTATTTGCTAATCCTAGAAATGCAGCAAGCGGTACTTTAAGACAAATTGATCCTATGATTACTGCAAGCAGGCCCGTGGAGGTCATTTGTCATGGAGTTGGATTCATTTCAGATAATTCATGCAATTACTATGATGAACTCAATACCTACATTAAGACCTTGGGACTACCAGTTTCACCCTTGATTGCTAAGCTTCATAGCTTGAATGATTGCATGGAGTACTATAAAAATATAGCTCAAAAACGAACATCTCTGCCTTATGAAATTGATGGCGTTGTCTTTAAAATTAATAATCTTTCCTATCAGCAGGATTTAGGAAATCTTGCCAGATCTCCTAGATGGGCAGTTGCCTTCAAACTTAAATCAGAAGAAAAAATTTCCCAGATTGAGAACGTTGAGTTTCAAGTAGGTAGGACAGGTACCATTACGCCTGTTGCAAGGATTAAGCCCGTAAATTTATCGGGGGCAATGATTAAAAATATTACACTTCACAACATGGATGAAATTGAACGCAAAGATTTGCATATTAATGATTTTGTTCTAATTCGTAGAGCTGGCGATGTAATTCCAGAGATAATAGAAGTGATAGCAGATAATCGCCCCAAAAATATACGTGCCATAATTATGCCTGATAAGTGCCCCTCCTGTTCCTCGCCAATTCAGAGAACTGAAGGAGAGGCCGCCTATAGATGCACAGGCGTCAACCGATGCATTTCGCAATTCATTGAATATTTAAAATATTTTGTATCAAGGGATGCGTTTGATATTGAGGGAATAGGTGAAAAATTAATCAAACAATTAGTTGAATTAAAGATCATAAATAAATGGCCAGATTTATTTTCCTTGCAAATTAATGATCTTGCAAAACTTGAACGCATGGGTGATAAATCATCTCAAAACGTTCTAAGGTCAATTGAGGCAGCAAAAAAGATTAATTTTGACCGTTTTATCTATGCTCTTGGCATACCTGGCATAGGAAAAGTAACTGCCAGATCCCTCTCAAAAAATTTTAAAAACTTAGATCATCTAATTTCTGCATCCTTAGACACATTAATTGACATAGATGATATTGGAGAGACCATTGCATCGGAAATAACTAAGTATTTTTCTAGTTCAGAAAACCAAGAACAAATTGCTTTAAGTTTAAAAAACGGAATTACTATAAATTATTTATTCTCTGAATTAAGTAATGAGCTGAAGGGTCGTATCATGGTTATTACTGGTTCCTTTGCAAAGTATGATAGAAGAGAATTATCTGGGATGATTGAACTACGAGGCGCTAAGGTCTCCAATGCGGTAAGCAGTAAGACAACAGACCTGATATGTGGCAAATCTCCAGGAAGCAAGTTTAATAAGGCTCAATCTATGGGTATAAATATTGTCTATGAAGACGAACTTAGCAGATTAATAAATTAATTATCACCTCTAGGGTAAGCAAGCGCCATATCCTGTAAATAATCACCTAAGAGGCTTTGCTGATATAGATTAATAAGCTCATCGCGATAATTCTCATAGGTACCAGAGTCACCTGTTTCTTTATCCTCAAGCAGTATGACGTGAAAACCAAATTGAGTTTGAACAGGCACATCAGAGTAATCACCAATATCCATAGCCTGAACAGCAAGAGAAAATGGAGCTACCATAGTATTTGGGCCAAACCATCCTAAATCTCCACCGTTTGGAGCTGAAGGACCAATCGAAAACTCCTCTGCCAGCGTAATAAAATCTGCCCCATTATCTAAATCCCTAATAATTTCGTTTGCTTCATCCTCAGTTTCTACAAGTATATGCCTTGCCTTGTATTGATCAGATGAAAACTGATCAATATTTTCAGCAAACAAAGCCTCTAATTGATTGTCAGTAGGGGCATTCTCAATTATGAAGTTTTCATATGAAGCCATGGCTAGAGACTGAATGCGCAAGAAATCAAGCTCTGCTTGAAGTGAAGGTTGTATGCTTGGTAGATTTTTATTAATTGCATCATTCGCTATTTGGATAGTCTGAACGAGCCCTGATAACAGCATCTCTCTTTCAGCATCTGAGAGCTCCATAACAGATGTTTGAGCAACATTCATCGCATAGTAATCTAGCAAGTCCTCGGTGACTGGAATTTGACCCACCATAAAAAGAAGGTCATCCGGCATATTGGTGATATCAACATCATCATTTGATGAACAAGCATACAAGGAGAAAAATATTAGAATGATTGCTGTTTTTAGAAAATTCATATAACCTCGATTTTTAAAGCATGAACGGAAGTTGCAAGTAAGCTGCTAATTTTATCATAAATCAGTCTATGTAATTCTATACGCTTAATACTAGGGTCTTTTAAGCCAATTAATCTTATGCAGTAGTGACCCTTTCCTGAATTTGCATGACCGACATGAAGATGTGATTGATCATCTACTTCGAAAGTATCAGCGACATCTAATTCGGCAATTAAGATACTAATTTGAGCTTTCACTTCCAATAAACTCGCCCTTATAAGAAATCCAGATACTTTGGATGATAACAAAAAGCAGTGTCCATGTAAGACTGCCAAAAAGCTTAAAATTTACCCAAAAATTTTCACTAAAATTTTCAAAAACATAATAATTTGCATATGCATAAGCAAAAAAGTGCAATCCCCACATCCATGTCATAAGATTCCATTGTTTTTTTTCCGCTTTAAATTGAGTAGAGAATAATTTTTCGATCAAGGTCTGAGAAGTTAGATAAATACTTCCTATGAATACACAACCAAACAGCGCGCTAATAATTGTTGGTTTCCACATGATAAAATTAGGATCTCTTAAAAAGATTGTTACTCCACCAAGAATTAAGACTAACAGGGTAGAAATTAAAAGCATTGGTTTTATTTTCTTCTCTCTTAAATAGGCAAAAATACAAACTCCAATCATCGCAAGTATTAGCAAAGAAGTAGCAAAATAAATGTCTTTAATCAGGTAGCCAATGTAGAAAATTACAATAGGCAAAAATTCAATAAAGGTGCTCATAGGTATACTTAAATTATAGATAATTATGATAATATTATAAAAACATAAGGATAGTATTTTAATGCTTCTTAATAAAGATAAGCTAAAAACTCATCCAGCCGACTCAGATCATATTGCAATCGTTAATGGTCAGGCTGTGGAACAACTCCCCTCTGATTTATACATTCCACCCCAAGCGCTTAAGGTATTTTTGCAATCGTTTGAGGGACCACTAGACTTACTACTCTATTTAATAAGATATAAAGATCTCTCTATTCTAGAGATACCTATTTTTGAAATATCAAATCAATACATACAGTATATTGAACTGATGTCCGAACTTGAACTTGAGTTAGCAGGCGAATACCTACTCATGGCAGCTACCCTGGCAGAGATTAAATCTCGAATGTTACTGCCAAAAGTGGTCACCGATGAAGGAGTGGAGGAGGATCCTAGAGCAGACTTAGTAAGAAGGCTACAAGAGTACGAACAAATTAAAAATGCCGCTGAGACGCTTGAAACACTTCCACAAATTGGGAGGGATTTTTTAGCTGGACATGCTTATTCAAATAGGGTCATTGTTATGCCACCCATAGAAACTTCCATAGCTCTTTTATGCAAGGCGTATCAAGAGGTTCTGTTAAGGGTTGAGCAATATAATCCCCATCAATTTTTTAGCGAACCTTTAAGCGTTAGGGAACGTATGTCTTTAATATTGGATAAGTTACAACAGTCCTCGGGGAAAGTCAGTTTTTCAGAACTAATTGATCAAGAAGAAGGTAGGGCAGGTGTTGTTGTAACATTCTTGGCAACGCTAGATTTGATTAAATCACTGGCAATTAATGTCTATCAGGTAAAACCATTCGAGTGTATCTACCTATCAATGAAGCAGAATTAATTTATGGCTTTGGAAGAGAAATACGTTATTGAAGCTGCCTTACTATCTTCAGATGAACCCCTTAAGGTTCAAGATCTTATGTCACTGTTTGAGGGCATATCAAGTGCACAAGTCAAAATTCTTATCGACCAGCTTAATGCTGAGTATAAGAACAGGTGCATTGAAATTGTTGAAGTCTCCTCTGGCTATAGAATTTCTACTAAAAAAGAGGTTAATGAGATACTAATCCCTCTATGGGAGCTAAAACCTCAAAAACTAAGTCGTGCCATGTATGAGACCATTGCGCTTATAGCTTACAGACAGCCTATTACAAGGGGTGAAATTGAGGAAATTCGTGGAGTCTCAGTTAGTGCAAATATCATTAAAAATTTATTTGAAAAAGAATGGATAAAAGTTGTTGGACATAAAGACACATTAGGAAAGCCTGCATTATTGGCGACCACAGCAAAATTTTTAGATTCATTTAATCTTAAGAAAATCTCTGACCTTCCACCCCTCGAAGAGATAGAAGAGATGTTTACTTCCTATGATTCTGAGACTGAATCAGAGAGCATTGAGACCAAAGATCACTTGGCACATCAGGTCCATTAAGTTTATTGAAAATCCAGACCTACATAGCTTTATCTGGAAAGTACACGCGACGCCATGCTGATCGTTTAGTTACAGAGGGTAAAGTATTTGTTAATGGAACAAAAGCAAAGCCTGGCCAAGTAATATCTGAAAATGACACTGTTAAAGTTAATAACGAAATTATTAATCCAACCACAGATGATTCAGTTCAGGTATTACGACTCTTTAAGCCAAGGGGTTATATTTGTTCTAGGGCCGATCCTGAGGGTCGAAAAACAGTATTTAGCTTGCTACCTTCTACCAAAGGGCGCTCATGGATATCAATTGGAAGACTGGATATCAATACCGAGGGTCTCTTGCTGTTTACTAACAGCGGTCAATTTGCCAATAAACTAATGCATCCTAGCTCTAATTTAAGCAGAATCTATCAGGCAAGGACCTTTGGCAATAAATTAACGCCTGCTCAAATCAAATCAATTGAGTCAGGCATAAAGGTAGATAATGTCACTTACAAAGCCAAAAGTATAAATTTAAAAAATTCCTCAGGGTCTCATCATCATTACGAAATTCATCTCAATGAAGGAAAAAATAGAGAAATACATAATATCTTTAACTATTTTGGAATTAAGGTATCAAGGCTCAAAAGAACAGGTTATGCCAATATCACTCTAAAGGGCCTAAGGTCTCGTCATTTTGACTTTATTGATTATAAATCGATAGAAATATAACTATTGGTCTTAAATTCATACCTGATCCCAGAAATATCTTTAGCGTCTTTAGAAATAAAAAACAAAAAAGGCGGTATGACCGTTTCAGGTGAGGGTATTTTTGACTTATCCTCAGCTGGATATGCCTTAGCACGCATATTTGTGTTTGTTGGTCCTGGATTAATAACATTTATTCTAATTCCAGTTTGATTGAATTCCTCATTTAAAATTTGTGAGAGTCCCTCGATCGCAAATTTTGAAACACTGTAAGCGCCCCAGTATGCTTTACCTTTAATCCCTACACCTGAGGAAACCATTAAGACTGTTGGTAAGTTGCCCTTTACAAGATATGAAATCAAGCAGCGAGTTAAAATGAATACAGCATTACAATTAACATGCATAACTTGTTGCCACAGTCCTATATCGTAATGTGCTATGGGTGATCTATCACCGAGCATGGCAGCGTTATGAACTAAAACATCAATCGCATTAAAATTTTCATCCATGTAATCAATAAAATTTTGATAATCACTGGCTTCCGCCTTCAAATAATCTAGGGTATATGTGTAAATATTTGCTTTAGAGTTTTTGAGTCTTTCACTAAGCTTTTTTAATTTGATTTTTGATCTTCCTAGCAATATGAGGTGACAGTTGTATGCAGAGAGCTTTATTGCAAGTGCTTCACCTATGCCACTAGTTGCTCCTGTAAGTAAAATCTTTCTGCCATCCAAAGATTCAGGACTGGGTTCAAATGTATCAATATTAGTAATCATTTTTTATCAAAAGGGATTACCTTTGTGTCATCTATTGCCTTTTCATGCAGTTGTTCAATGTTTTTGACATCCTCGTTCTTATTAATTAGTTCACCTAATTTATTAAAAGCCGGATTAATTCTCTTATTTAATGTGCTAACAGAACGATTAAAGGCTAGAACAGATTGATTGAGGCGATTACCAATGTCACTAAAGTGATTAATAAAAACCGATAATCTCTCATACAATGTTTCAGCTGACGCTACAATGTCCTTGGCATTTTCATTAAGTTCTGACTGGTCCCAAGTATAAGCGACAGTTTTTAATAAACCTAAGAGTGTCGTTGGTGTCGATAACACAATATCTCTTTTTAACGCATAATCAAAGAGATCAGGAGAATGGTTAATGGCTTTAGTCAATATATCCTCTGTAGGTAAAAACATTACTATAAAGTTGGCAGAACCGCTAAATTGATTCCAATACTCCTTTTTAGCAAGCTCATCAATTCTATCTCTGAGGTGGCGCGCATGCTTTTCTAGAAAAGCCTCAACATCGTCTGTATGATTTTTTGATATAACCTTTAGATACGCATCCATTGGCGTTTTAGCATCAATTATGATGTTTTTATTATTGGGCAAATGAATTACAAGGTCAGGTATAATACGACCTTCTTCTGTTGAGTATGCTTGTTGTTCAGTAAAATCAAAGTGATTCTTAAGGCCAGATAGCTCCAGACATCTTTTTAAGGTCATTTCTCCCCATTGACCCCTGACTTCAGGCCGTTTTAATGCATCCGTAAGGTTTTGTGTTTCGAGAAATAGTTTTTCGCTTCCTTGTCTCATCATTTCTATTTGTGCTGATATGCTTCCAAGCGACTCCTTTCTACTATGCTCAAGCTTCTCCAATTGTTCTCTTGTCTGCTTAAGTGTCAATGATACAGGAGCTATAATTTGTTCAATAATGTGCTTAGATTCGATGCTTTGTTTTTCATTAAGGACTTTAGTTTGCTCCAGGTAAAGTTTGTTTACCTCATTTAAGCGATCATGATTATTTTTAAGGTGTTCAGTTAAAATTTGATTAAATTTCTCATTAATTTTTTCCATCTCATGAAATACCTCTTTTGAGATATTAATTTTTGCAGTATTTCTTTTTTTGGTTATAAAAATATAAAGAAGAGCTAAGACAAGCAGAGCAGAAGGAAGAGCTAAAAAATAAAGATATATATCAGTCACGTCTAATAAAAAATTTAATTAAATCAATCAGTTCTCTGGGTGATGATACTACGTTCTCACAAGTATCTTTATGTTTAAAAAACTTACCATAACCGTAATCTAGAAAAATTACTTGAGCATTTGCATTGATACCAGCCTCCATATCTCTTTTTGCATCTCCAACATAAAGAGCATGATGAGCTTTTACATTGATGGTTGCTAGTGCTTCAAGTATGGGCATGGGATCAGGCTTTCTGTATTCATAATCATCACCACAAACCAAGCAATCATAGTTATGAATATTTAATTTTTCTAGTAATGGAATCGTATATTTTCTTGGTTTATTTGTAACTATACCCCATGCAATGCCATCATTTTTTAATGTGTCGATTAATTCTTCAAATAAAGGAAACAGTCGAGACCTGGAATAATTTGTAGCACTGTAACATTCAAGATAATCATTTATGTTGTCATTAGATATTTCATCTTGGTCAATTCTTAATGATAGTAGACCTTTGGCTCCATCAGAGCATTTTTCCCTTGCCTTAATAAAAGAGATTGGCATCATTGAATTTTGATGCAAAAAACTATTAAGAGCATCAATCAGGTCATAAGAAGTATCAACAATGGTTCCATCTAGATCAAATAAGACAGCTTTAATCATTTTTCTTTGCAGCAAAAATATAATTAGATGTAATTGTCTTTGATAGAGAAGCGCGTCCTGTTAATGGATTGTAATTAATCCCATTTGTCTTAAACAAAGATAATCCATGATTTTGAAGTTTTGTATTTATCTCCGATGGCAGTAAAAACTTCTCATAAGAATGAGTTCCTTTTGGGATAATGCCCAGAAGATGCTCAGCGGCAACTATAGCAAGAGCAAAACTCACCGGAGTTCTTGTGAGAGTTGAACCGATAAGTATACCCCCTGGCTTAAGTCGAGTGGCAATATCACTTAGAAGCTCATTTGGGTTATCAACATGCTCGATCATTTCCATACAACAAATGACATCAAATTGAGTTGAATTATCAAAGTGCTTTAATTCTTTTACCTGGTAATTAATTTTTAAATCATTTAGAGCACTATGACTCAAAGCAACCTGTATTAATTCATCCGATAAATCGATTGCAGTAATGTTGCCACCAATCTTGGCTAATTCCTCAGAAAATATCCCCCCGCCACAACCAACATCAAGGATGGATAGCCCATCTACACCTATACATGAACGGAGAAAGTTCAATCGGACAGGGTTAATAGCATGCAATGTTCTAAGGGGACCGTTTACGTCCCACCAATGCTCACTTAGGGACGAAAAATGTTCAATTTCTGAATCTTGGCTTTTAATCGCTAATACCTCAAAATTTTGGCTAAAACAAAGGAATTTCAGTTATTAATTGTAGCCCATTATGATAAAATTTATAAATGAAGTTTTCTATTTTGTATCCCTTAAAAATAACTCTTCTAGTTGATATCTTTTTTGATAATAAATGACTGAAATTACTAACAATGTAACAGATATTAAGCTCGATCAAGAGATGAAAAAATCATACCTTGACTATGCCATGAGTGTAATCGTGGGTAGGGCACTGCCTGATGCTCGAGATGGCTTAAAACCAGTCCATCGACGTGTTTTATTTGCCATGCGTGA
>Ga0255772_10003977_pt1 | contig 14034 bp, 11 predicted proteins | sample 071ome_34_FD_179970 | JGI IMG/M metagenome (GOLD analysis project Ga0255772, IMG submission 179970) | Coastal salt marsh microbial communities from the Groves Creek Marsh, Skidaway Island, Georgia - 071411BT metaG (version 2) | ecosystem: Environmental > Aquatic > Marine > Intertidal zone >...
GCGGTAAAGAGCAAGGCTACCTTACTTACGCAGAAGTTAACGATCATCTACCTGAGGATATTTCAGATCCGGATCAGGTCGAAGATATCATCCGTATGATCAACGACATGGGAATCAATGTTGTTGAGACTGCACCTGATACTGATTCCCTAATGATGGGAGAAGTTTCTTCCGACGATGCTGCCGCTGAAGAAGCAGCTGCGGCTCTTGCTGCAGTTGAAAGTGACGGCACCCGTACGACTGACCCGGTTCGCATGTACATGCGTGAAATGGGCACAGTAGAACTTCTGACTCGTGAAGGCGAAATTGTTATCGCCAAACGTATTGAAGAAGGCCTAAGGGAAACCATGTCATCTGTCGCCTACTTCCCTGGCATTGTTGACACCATTCTGTCTGACTTCATCGAAGCGTTCGAAAGCGAAGAAGGCCGCATCAGCGATATCTTCAGCGGTTTCATTGATCCGGTTGGCGACGATGAGCCTGTGGCTGTAGCAAGTGACAGTCCTGAAGCAGAGCCGACTGATTCAGATGATGAAGCGTCTGACGATGAAGACGACAATGATGATGAAGACGCAATTAAGGGCCCAGATCCAGAAGAAGCAAAACAACGCTTCGGCGAACTGGCTGAAGCTTGGGAAAAATTTGCTACTCTTCGTGATGAGAAAGGCCGTCAAAGCAAAGAGGCAAGTGAAGCCCTACTTGAAGCAAGCCAGTTATTCGCACCAATTAAATTAACACCTAAATATTATGACTTTGGTGTTGATACGGTTCGCGGAACACTAGATAGCATTCGCCGTCAGGAAAAAGCGGTAATGGATCTGTGTATTCGCAAAGCGAAAATGCCTCGTAAGATTTTCATCAAAGAATTTCCTGGCAATGAAGTCAACCTAGATTGGATTCAAAGCCATATTGACGCAGACGAACCATTCTCTCAAATGCTGGAAGTATTCCGTATTGAGATCGTTCGTGCTCAGCGCAAGCTAAAAGAAATTGAAGAGAAAACCAATCTAACCATTCCTGAAATTAAAGAAATCAACCGTCGTATGTCGATTGGTGAAGCGAAAGCTCGTCGCGCCAAGAAAGAGATGGTTGAAGCGAACCTACGTCTGGTTATTTCTATCGCTAAGAAATACACCAACCGTGGTCTGCAGTTCCTTGACCTAATTCAGGAAGGTAACATCGGCTTAATGAAAGCGGTTGATAAGTTTGAATACCGTCGTGGTTATAAGTTCTCGACTTATGCGACATGGTGGATTCGTCAGGCTATTACTCGCTCAATTGCTGACCAGGCGCGTACTATCCGTATCCCGGTTCACATGATAGAGACCATCAACAAACTGAACCGTATCTCTCGTCAAATGCTTCAGGAAATGGGTCGCGAAGCGACACCTGAAGAATTGGCAGAACGTATGGATATGCCTGAAGACAAGATCCGTAAAGTACTTAAGATCGCCAAAGAACCGATCTCCATGGAAACACCGGTAGGTGACGATGAAGATTCGCACTTGGGTGATTTCATTGAAGACGTGAACATCAGTTCACCGGTTGATTCAGCCACAGGCGAAGGCCTTTCTGAAGCAACTAAAGAAGTACTTTCTGGCCTTACTGCCCGTGAAGCTAAAGTTCTTCGTATGCGTTTCGGTATCAATATGAACACCGACCATACCCTGGAAGAAGTTGGTAAGCAGTTTGACGTAACACGTGAGCGTATTCGTCAAATTGAAGCCAAAGCGCTTCGCAAGCTACGCCATCCAAGCCGTTCAGAACATCTGCGCGGCTTCCTGGACGAGCAGTAATCACTGTTTGAAATATCCAGAAAGATCTAGCGCGACATTTAGCAACTCGTTATAATGTCGCGCTAATTCGATAGCCTCCTGCCCCGTCAGGAATGCTCATCAAGGAAGAAGGGCCTGTAGCTCAGCTGGTTAGAGCACTCGACTCATAATCGATAGGTCCACGGTTCAAGTCCGTGCAGGCCCACCATTTACTTCCTCCTCCAAGATTATGTTCTTGAACCCATAAGTTGGCCAAATCTCTTTTAAGAACTAATTTGCTCGAAAAGAAAGCAGTCAGCATTCATACTCTCTTCTAATAAATAGTATTTCAGCAAGTTGATTTGCAAAGCAGAGCCTCAATCAGATAATTTCCTAGTTCTACTGAAGGGTATCCGATAGTAAAGCGTATCGACGTTCTTCAATTCTTGCTCTATCTTCCAGTCCAGCAGCTCGACATAGGTCAGGTGAAAATATTCTGTTCTCCGGAGTATCCTTTAGTGCATCATCAATCATGTCCAAGATAGCTCTCGGATTTATGCTTGGAGGTATTGCAATTTTCCCCGTAACGACATGCTTTTCTTCACCTTCTGTATGCTCATGATCAATGTCCTCATTACGCCAACAGGTCGTACACAGAACAGAATAGTTTTCAGTATGAGAATAAATCACTGCGTCTTTTGCTAATTCACTACTTAGATTGCCAAGTAAGTCTCTTTCTTCTTGTGTACCGGCAAAGTCATAGAGCTGGTAATTGTTCTTTTTAATTGTTGCTAGATGAGGAAAAACGGCAATTTGTTGATCCCCATAGGTATGACAGGTAATAGGGGCACCATCAAATAAAATAACATCTCCGTAGTTAATTCCTAAGTCCCGATAAAGAACACTTCGGATAATACCGTGACATGGGCTTAGGCGTTCAATCCAAATCGTCTCTTCCAAACCAGGGTCATCGCTTTCTGCATCTCGCTCTGATAAAGGGCGCTCTGCTAGGCGAACCTTGCACGAAGGGTAACCCCCTTCTGGTAGACCATAGCGTCCTAATTCAATTTTCTGACCCATATCTTTCCATATGCCGTGCGCTTCCTCTCCCTGTCCGGAACCAGTAGCACAAATACCCAGATTCCACTGATAACTTTCGCACGCCTCTTCGGCCAATTGCATTGCTTTCTTATTAGCAATTACTCCCGCTGAAAAGTGACCTCGAGTTTTGAAGAATAAGCCCTGGTTGTAGTGGGCCCATGATGTATCAGGAAGTAATTCGACTAGGCGAGCATAACTTTCCAGAGCAATATCGTCATATTGCCGACCCATTAATCGTGCGGTGCAGGAGAGACTTTCGATGATAAGAGCTTCTTTTTCTGTATCTTTGTGCGACTTAGCTAATTGAAAAAGGTGTTCAATGAGCTTTCTGAAAAGTGGGTGCTCGGGAGGAGCGTCATTCAAGTAATTCATATCTCGACCAGATTCCATTGCACTTCCGATTAGAATTACTAAGTCGTCATTATCTACATGCGCGTCATAGATTGAACTCAGTAAATCTACAGATTGATCAACAGTTAGATTGCCGTGAGAAATGACGTCAACTAAAGCTTCTGCAGCAACCCCATTAGAGCACTGAGCGTCTATTAACGGCTTTAAAATACTCCAAGTCTCGTCGCTATCTGATGCTTCAATAGCTGCGCCATGGATTTCCTTAATTCTCTTAACCTTAAGTTTTCTGCTAAACATCGTTTTCTCCACCAAGAATCAATAGAGGTCAGAGTAAGCGCCCTACAAGGTCAAAACAAGAAACCCGCTCAAATGCCAATTTCAATTTACTCTGACCCCATTGATTCATGCCAATTTCAATTTACTCTGACCCCATTGATTCATGACCCCATTGATTCACACATTGATTCAGTGATCCAGCAAACTTAATCCAAAAGTATTAGCAACATTGCTAACTGCCTCACACTATCCGATTGATTTTATTCACAAAGTTATCAATAACCCACTAAAACCAAAAACCTCCGTGCTAGCATCGCTCCCGTCAACATATAACAGTCAACACACAACAAAGGGATTTGACGATGCTTAAGAAAACGTTTTTAGCCTGCTCCACTCTTCTACTACCTATCATGGCATCTGCCAACACAGAATTAACAAGCTGGGGAACCAGCACCTCTGTTTCAACACTGGACGATTGCCCAAGTTACTGCACAGGGAATTCTGATCGCGCTTCAGACGGCGCAGTGAACCAAACGACTTCTTACTCAGAGCTAAGCAATGCAGCCGGTTTTGGTAAAGCATCTGCAGCCATTGATGGTGACGGTTATACACCATCATTGAAAGTGTACGCTGAATCCAATGCAAACACGGGTACATGGGCAAGTGCTTGGGGCATCCAACAATACACATACACCGGTACAGGTTCGGCCACACTTGAGCTGAATCTTAACCTTCACGGTAATGTTACTGGCGATGGCCAGATCAAAGGTGAAGTTGCCATCATCAAGGGTGACGAACTTCCTTGGACCAGTGACATGGCAACCTTGGTATACGAATTAGTTGATTATAATGACGTGCTTGGTTTCGAAACCCTGTTCCTTCACGAAACCACTGGAGATCTAGCGGTTGGAAGTATTTCTGTAGAACTTAACGAAGGCGATACTTTCTTTGTTCGTGCTGACTTACTTTCAAACGGCAAGCGCTCTGGCATTGCAGATGGTTATAACACGTTCACAATGAGCTTTGATGATACTTCTGAGCTAGTGGCTGCAACTCAACCTGAAGAACCAACCGAGCCAGAGAATTCGCTTTCTTATGAAGAGCGCCTAAACATTGTTAAAACGCTATGGCAAGTTGCCTATGAAGACTATTACTTCAGCCGCAAAGAAAAGCGCATCGTTCGTAAAGCAGCACGTCTGCTTGAGCTTGAAAAAGGCGACGCTCGTATGCTGAAGAAAGAAGTAAAAGCTGAAGCTTGGGCTAACTAAGTACTTACTTCCATCATACAGGTAAAAGCCCTGACCTGCTCATCAAGTCAGGGCTTTTCTATTTTCCCTACAGACATAATCGTCCTTCACTTACACCTCATAAGAATTTTACCCACCCCATTCACGGTTTCACTGGCGCTCAAAATACGATAGAGTGCTTAAAAATCATGGAATTAACTTAACTAGACAGGATGTCTGAAAATGAAAATCATGATTAAACTCATGTTACTGGCTTTGGTCGGCCTCTTGGTAGCCCCCCTAATAATTAAAGGTCCGGATGGAAAACCTTTGATGACCGTTCAGGATCTAGACCTCAATCTTCCCTCGGTGTCTCCCGCTTCAGCTTATAAAGATCCGTCGTACCGTTCTTCAGGATTAACCACTGTCTACAAGTGGCAGGATGAGCATGGCCAATGGCATTTTTCAGATAACCAAAGTCAGGGATCGAATCATCAAACTCTAAAATACAATCCCAAAGCCAATATCATTCAGTCACTTCCTAAAGAAGATGATTCTCAACAGACCACCTTATCTGCTCTTTCCGGTAATGAGTTCATAGGCAATGCAGTCTCATCTCGTACACGTCCGAAAGAAACATCACAGGATGAGAACGTCGAAGTCATGCAGCAAATCAAACGAGCGCTTGGAGGAAATAATCATGCAACCAATCAATCTGCGGGATATTCTTCAGGCGCAGGTATCAGCTTGAGTACAATTCCTCTTTCAGAAGTTCCTGAACTGATAGAACAAGCTAAAAACATACAAAGCCTGCTTGATCAGCGCAATAAAGATTTAGAAAAAGCTCTGGCAAGATAAGCGTTAGAACAAGAAAAACAATTATCAATCTGTTGAATGTGTTTATCAGGCTTGCGACACAAGGTGTATCAAGTACTATTAGCGGCTCTTGATAGGACAATAACGATAAGGAATTCCCGTGATGAAATTAATGAACACTGCATTACTTGTTTCTGCTTTCACTGTATTAGCTGGCTGCGGTCCAAAAGAATCGAACATCACTGCATCGAGCTCTGCTGAAGACGTCTACGCTGAGAGCTGTGCGGGTTGCCACAGCGGCGGTCTAAAAGGCTGGCTAACGGGTGCACCGGAAGTTGGTGATAAAGAAGTATGGCAACCAATCATCGCTAAAGGCATCGAGCCAATGACAGCAATCACCATCGCAGGTGCCGGTAAAATGCCAGCAAAAGGTGGCTGTGATAAATGCTCTGAAGATCAAATCAAAGCAACGGTTGAACTGATGTCAAACAACAGCCAGTAATTGCCCAATCTTTCTAAGGAGGGCATGCATAAATGCCTTCCTGTTAGTGCCTCTCCTTCCAAGACTCAATTAAGCCCTTCAAACTGGTTGATAAGCGCATCTGAGCTATTATGATACTAATTTCTCAGACTTTTAGCTTATCTCACTCCATAGGAGGGTGGGCATGACATCAAGAAATTTAATTTGTAAATACAACAATCTTCCTTATTTTTTTTTCGTCTCTGCAATTTTTTATTTACTGAGTTTCAGCAGCCACACCCTGGCCAAGCAATACGTTGTTGGTGTTGTCCCACAATTTAATACAAAAAAAATTTATCGAATCTGGTCCCCTATACTTTCCAACTTATCAGAGCGCACCGGGCATACCTTTGTACTAAAAGGCTCAGAAGACATTCCTAGTTTTGAGGCCAATCTGGCCAAATCAGAATACGACCTAGCTTACATGAATCCATATCATTACATCATGAATCCTCAATATAGGCCTGTTGTAAGAGATCATGGCAGACAACTATACGGCATTCTAGTGACACAGAAAGAGGGGAATATTAAGAGCATTAATGACCTCCAAGGGAAAACCCTTCACTTCCCTGCACCAAATGCATTAGGGGCATCTTTAATGATTCGAGCTGAACTCATAGATAAGTTCGGTATCACCTTTGAATCCAAATATGTGAATACCCACTCCTCGGTATTTCTAAATACCGCACTAGGTCTTGCCAGTGCTGGAGGTGGCGTACAAAAAACTTATTCCCGCCAAAAAGAGCAAATCAAAGAAAAGCTCACCATTTTGCATGAAACAGAGAAAGTCACGCCACACCCTCTAACCGTTCATCAACGTATCCCCAAAGAGATCTATCTATTGATTCAAAATGCATTGATGGCATATGCAGCCACAGATGAAGGTAAAGCCGCACTTAAAAAAGTTCCGTTTAAACAACTGGGCGTTGCTAACAAGGAAGACTATCAGTCAGTTTCCGACATGAAACTGGATGCATACTACGTCAAACCCAACTAGCCCATTTAACACTTCGGACTTGATAGACCAGTGAAAATTACCGCCAAAGTTCTAGCTCCCTTTATATTCAGTTTTCTGAGCTTGGCCGTGTGCGTGCAATTTCTTTATTTTCCTTATCTGGAAAACAGACTGTACGATTTGGAAAGTAACCGCTATAAAGCTGAGTTAGCAGCACTATCACCAATCGTAGCAGAAGAACTTTTCATCAGTGATCTTGCCAAAATACATAGTATTTTAAACAGCTATGACTCTACCCTTAAATCGCGAGAACAGTTAAACCACAAGCCTGATAATTCAATATCCCACGTTTATCTATATTCTAAAGAGGGGTTGCAGCTCTTTCCTGTAAATCAACAAACGAGTGCCCTGGCACAAAAAGACTTAACTCTCGTACAACCTCTACTATTTGAAAACACCCCCATTGGCCACCTATCAATCTCAACCAATATCAATAAATCATTGATAGAGTCACAGATTAACGGTCTTCAGCTAGCGTTGCTGGGAATTACTTTATTTATGCTGATTATCAGTGTCTGGTGGAACGAAAAAGTTATTATTTTTCCGATTCTCTCTCTAGCAAAAGCAGCGAAGCAACTCACTAAAGGAAATTATAATTATCATATTACATCCAATTCGATTGACGAATTAGGCGATCTCTCAACAGCCTTTAATACCATGACAAAAACCCTGTCTGAAACGAATAACGCATTGAATAAATCTTTAGCAGAAGCGAAGCAAGCAACCCAAACAAAAAGTCTTTTCTTGGCCAATATGAGCCATGAGATAAGAACACCAATGAATGCAATTATGGGTTTAAGTCACCTCGGCCAATTAGAGACGAACCCTAACGCCCAAAAAGAACATTTCCGAAATATTGAGCTTTCTGCGAACAATCTCCTGACAATTATTAATGACATTCTGGATTTCTCTAAAATTGAAGCTGGCAAACTCGTTATAGAAACTATTCCCTTTGATTTATCTAACTTAATTAATAGTATTCATACCGTCTACAAATTACAGGCAGAGAAAGCCAACGTTCGCCTCACTATGCAACAAGAGTTAGAACACCCCTATCTTATGGGAGATCCTACCCGCATTAACCAAATATTAATCAACCTACTATCCAATGCCATTAAGTTCAGCGCTGAACAAGAAGTCGACCTCGCAATCAGTTCACAATCCCTTGGCGATAATCTACACAATATTCAATTTATAATTAGAGATACTGGCATTGGAATGTCAGAGGATACATTAGCCCATTTATTTGAAGAGTTTTCTCAGGCTGACAAAGGAACCACTCGAAAGTACGGCGGCACAGGTCTGGGACTAAGTATCACCAAAAAGTTGGTGGATCTTATGAAAGGCGAAATATCCGTCACTAGCGCAAAAGGTAAAGGAAGCACATTCACGGTTTCTTTACCTATGACACTGGCAAGTAAAGACGACATCAAACAAAGTAACGAACAACTGCTCTCTGAATCCTGTATTCAAGGAGTTGCAGGTTCTAAAGTTCTTATTGTGGAAGACAACTTTATTAATCAGGAGGTAGTAAAAGGGCTTCTTGACCGAGTCAAAATCCACCATGAAACCGCTGAAAACGGCCAGCGAGCCACAGAATTGATTGAAACCTCATCCTTTGATCTCGTTTTAATGGATATTCAAATGCCTGTAATGGATGGTTATCAGGCCACTCAGAAAATACGCGAAGCAGGCTTCAACATACCGATCATCGCATTAAGCGCCAACGCAATGACAGAAGATCGAAAACAAAGCCTGAAAGCCGGTATGAATGACCACTTAGCAAAACCGATCAAGCCACAAGAGCTATACCAAACCCTATTAAAATGGCTTAAAAAATAACGATTATCGAGTGATAAATATTCCGCTCGACTATCCCTTCAGAAATCACTAAAGTACGCGCTCATTTTGTAAGCAATTAATTCAGGATCATCGCCGTGCTTTCTACCGCAAATATCACCATGCAATTTGGCTCGAAGCCTCTGTTCGAAAACATCTCGGTTAAATTTGGCGAAGGCAATCGCTATGGTTTGATCGGAGCTAACGGCTGCGGTAAATCGACCTTTATGAAGATTCTGGATGGATCGCTAACACCAACGTCCGGTAACGTATCTCTAACACCAAATGAGCGTATTGGTAAACTGAATCAAGATCAGTTCGCCTTTGAAGAATACACCGTTATCGACACCGTAATCATGGGTCACTCTGAGTTGTGGGCTGTAAAGCAGGAACGAGATCGCATTTACTCTCTGCCTGAAATGTCCGAAGAAGACGGCATGAAAGTAGCGGACCTTGAAACCCAGTTCGCTGAGATGGACGGCTACACCGCTGAAGCACGTGCCGGTGAAATCCTGCTAGGTGCAGGCATCGAGGAAGAATACCACTTCGGCTTGATGAGCGAAGTTGCTCCAGGTTGGAAGCTGCGTGTATTGCTTGCTCAAGCGCTTTTCTCAGATCCAGACATTCTTCTTCTGGACGAACCAACCAACAACCTGGACATCCACTCGATTCATTGGTTGGAAGAGATTCTGAACGAACGTAAAAGCACCATGATCATCATTTCGCACGATCGTCACTTCTTGAACTCGGTTTGTACCCACATGGCTGACATCGACTATGGTGAGTTGCGCGTTTACCCAGGTAACTACGATGACTTCATGACTGCCTCGACACAAGCTCAAGAACGTCTCCATGCGGATAACGCCAAGAAGAAAGCACAGATGGCCGAGCTTCAACAGTTCGTAAGCCGTTTCTCTGCTAACGCATCGAAAGCAAAACAGGCGACTTCTCGCGCTAAACAGCTAGAAAAGATCAAGCTGGAAGACATCAAGCCATCCAGTCGAGTAAGTCCGTTCATTCGTTTCGATCAAGAAAAGAAACTGCACCGCAATGCCTTAATTCTGGAAGAAGTAGGTCACGGTTTTGAAGGTGAGAAATTATTTGAAAAGGGCAACCTGATTCTTGAAGCGGGCACACGTTTAGCTGTGATCGGTGAAAACGGTGCGGGTAAAACGACGCTGCTTCGTTGTCTGATGGGCGAACTTGAAACCAATGAAGGGGTAATTAAGTGGGCTGAAAACGCCAAACTTGGCTACTGCCCTCAGGACAGCACGGACGATTTCGATTGCGACATGACCTTATTTGAATGGATGAGCCAATGGCGCAGACCGTCTGATGACGAGCAATCCATTCGCGGTATCTTAGGTCGTATGCTGTTCTCTTCCAACGACATCGACAAAAAAGTGGGCGTATGTTCTGGTGGAGAGAAAAACCGTCTGTTGTTCGGTAAACTAATCATGCAAGAACCAAACGTTTTGGTAATGGACGAACCGACCAACCATTTGGACATGGAATCCATTGAAGCCTTGAACCTTGCACTAGAAATGTACAAAGGCACTCTAATCTTCGTCAGTCACGACCGTGAGTTCGTATCATCGTTGGCGACGCAAGTAATCGAAATTAAAGATCACAAGCTAAACTACTTCCAGGGTACGTACGATGAGTATCTTGCGTCTCAAGATCTGGAAGGTTAGTAAAGAAATCTAACTCACTGATAGATAGACAGTGTGCTTGTTCATCAAACTTCTTACACCGTTCCGTCAGCACTTCCCTGTGCTGGCGGAACTGTACCAACATTCTGTCTTACCGAGTTTCAACCAAGCATCTAGGTTAAACAAATGATCCAATGGCATGTTTTAGACTTCAATGAATTATCGCTCGAACAGCTTTATCAAATCATGAAGCTGAGACAAGACGTGTTTGTGGTGGAACAAACCTGCATTTATGAAGATCTGGATAACCTTGATCAATCCTGTCGTCACCTGTTTGCTACACAAGCAACAGACTCAGGAAACGATGAAATCATCGCTTATACACGATTAATTCCCTCGGGTCTGGTTCACAAAGGCGAGCTGCTTTCTGATCAGGCAGCCATTGGCCGTGCAATTATTCATGAAAGCGCCAGAGGCCAAAAGCTGGGCTTTGAATTGATGCAACGCTCCATCGACGCCATTCATGAGCTGACCCCAGGCATTGCGATTAAAATCGGTGCCCAGCAGCATCTGGAAAATTTTTATGGTCAGCTTGGTTTTAAAACCATCTCAGAGATGTATCTAGAAGACGGTATTCCGCACATTGATATGTTGAGATCATAACCGCATCATAAGAAGCACTAGTTTCATGAGGTAACGAGAGCAACGGATATGCACTTACTTCAATTAATTTCTCAAGCCCAGCAATTGATCAACCAGCCTGATCCAACCTTCCCTGTTCAGGTATTTCATTGCAAAGAAGCACAACATCTACATCAAGTGCACTTTTACCAGCCAACCCTAATGCTGGTTCTGAAAGGGGCTAAACAGATCTCCGGCCCGATCAACCAACAATGCCCGGAAGGCAATCTCATTCTGGTGTCTCAAGGCTATGAATTCCCTTTCGCAAATCTACCTGATGATTTCTATATGGCGTTGTTTATCGGGTTTCAGCCTGATGACTTTCCACAAACACACACCGCAATTCATCAGCCGGGACTCGATATTAAACAAGCACCGGATTCTGTCTTAACCCTGATACACCAATTAATGACTCTAAAACAGGCCAAACTACCCGATAGCGTACTGAACTCGAGACGCCAAGAATTAGCGCAATTGCTTACGCATCTGGAACTGGATAGCCAACTAAGAAGTCCCGTCACCCCTAGCTGGCGCAGTAGACTGGCCACACTAATTCAGACAGACATTGCCAAAGAATGGCGAATCGATGAAGCCTGTAAAATACTGGCCACCAGTGAATCCAACTTGCGACGCAGATTACAGCAGGAAAACACCGGTTTTAGGGAAGTATTGGAAGACCTCCGATTGACCAATGGTCTGGGGATGCTTCAGACCACTCAACTCCCCATCAATCAGATTGCCATAGAATGCGGTTATCAATCGGCGTCGCGATTCAGTGAGCGTTTTAAAAAGCGGTTTCACACCACGCCCAGTGAGTTACGACAAGCACTTTGACCGTTTCAGGCGAATAATTAGGCGTTTGCAGCCAACAGCCTTTACTTGAATCCGTAGACTTCTTGTTATTCGCATACAGAAGCACAACAAGGAGACGGTGATGAACCCTACCAAAACACTTATCTCAGCATTAAGCCTAATCACCTTAAGCACTTTCACACACGCAGAAATGACCGTGACAAGTACCGATATCGCAGCCGGAAAACACATGGCCAAAGCTCAAGAGTTTCAAGGCTTCGGTTGTGATGGAGATAACCAATCGCCACAACTTAGTTGGAGCAATGCTCCCAGTAACACAAAAAGTTTTGCGGTAACGGCCTATGACCCAGATGCGCCCACTGGTAGTGGTTGGTGGCATTGGCAAGTGGTGAATATTCCAGCCACCACGACAAGCCTGGCTAGCGGAGCGGGGGCAGCTAAAGAGAAACTGCCTGAAGGAAGTCAGACCTTCCGTTCAGATTATGGCAGTTACAGTTTCGGCGGAGCCTGTCCACCGACAGGCGACAAAGCGCATCGTTATCAATTCAAAGTCTTTGCATTGGATGTAGAGAAATTGGAACTTCCAGCAGACGGCAGTGCGGCTCTGGTGGGCTATTACCTAAACAGTCATGCCATTGAGGTGGCTACATTGGAAGCGTTTTATAAAAGATAAGCCTTACCATTAAGGTCAGATATGCCTTTATTTAAGTCATTAAATTACTTATTAAAAATCTTAAATAGAGGCATATCTGACACCCTACCAGACACTAACTAAAGAGCACTATTAAAGCTCCGAAACCATTCGTGGTAGTTTGCTTACAACCGCAATAGCCGTTGTCTAAATTTGTGAAATTTCTTTAGTACTTTTGTATTCTTTTTGTTGGTTAAGACACTTTCTCACACGCTTCTCTGCTAGCTTGGAATTGAGCTTTTTTGATAACACCCCTAAACGTTTCTGGCTATTTTTCGCAGTCTTAGAATCAGAATGCCACGGCAATTCAAACGGATCATTTCGTTGGTGGCTGCAGTCGATCTTCAGCAGTATCTGAGCCGGATAAACGGGCAACACAGCTAAATGGAGATTAGTTTAATGTCTACCGATACCCCGTCGATCAATGACACCAAGCAAAAAGCAAAAAGCACACGCCCCCCCAGCTTGTATAAGGTGTATGCCGATGAAGAAAAACCCCAAAACGTACAAGCCACGCCCTCCAGCCCGGTTATGAATATTGAATACGCCACCGAAGTGCGCTTTCAAGTGCCAACGGCGCCCAGCTTTTCAGTATTCGGTTCGTTATTGTCGGTACTCAGCTTACTGCTGATGACGGTACTTTCCGTGGCTATGTTTCTGCAGCTGACTGGTCTTGGCACCGCTTATGAGATAGTACCTCTGGCTATTTTCAAAGACTTACCTACAGGCTCTTTAGCCAGCTGGACATGGATCCCCTTCCTATTCACCATTTTTGGTGCCGGTTTAGGTTTTTTGTATGAGCTTTCATTGTTAGTCACAGGCCACCCATTTCAACTATTTCGGAACAAGTTTGGCCAGTTTGTTCAAAGTGTTCGCTTATTGAATCTGGCACCCGTTGTCAGCTCACTGTTTTTCTTTACCTGTTCAATGATGGTATTCCAGCCGGAGCTACGAACGGCACTCCTTTATTTAGCCGGTGCAGCCACCTTCGGTTTAGGCTTTGCACTCTTCTATGGTGGCGCTCAAACCTTTGTCTCAACCTCACTACTGGCTATTCAGGTAGTACAAATTCTGATCGTCTTAGGTGCGACCTATCACCCTCCCGGCGGAGAACTTGTGTCACAACTTTTAATCGGCCAAGCAGTACTCCAGCTGACGTCACTGCTAATTGGGACAGCCACACCATATAAGAGCACGGCCTTCCATATAATCAGCTCTGTCTCTGGCGTATTGCTGTTTATGGCGATTATGACAACTACGGCGGCCGACCCAGCTTTCTCAACAGACGTCGCAATTCAA
>Ga0255772_10003978_pt1 | contig 14028 bp, 10 predicted proteins | sample 071ome_34_FD_179970 | JGI IMG/M metagenome (GOLD analysis project Ga0255772, IMG submission 179970) | Coastal salt marsh microbial communities from the Groves Creek Marsh, Skidaway Island, Georgia - 071411BT metaG (version 2) | ecosystem: Environmental > Aquatic > Marine > Intertidal zone >...
TCAACTGAGCCACATGCTCAGTCAGATGCTCGAACAGGTCTTTGGCTATCAAATGCTGGTGACTGGCGCCCACACTGGCGCAGACTTTAGCCAAATGGTAAAGACTCAGCGCGTATTCAGGCTCGCGAGCAACGCTTTAGGCAACCTCACGGAGCGACAAACAATAGGCATCTCGAGTGATCTCCCGTTTGCCTCCGACTCCATCGATGCGCTGATTTTGTGTCACACATTGGATACGTCTCCAGTACCCCATAGTGTTTTGCGAGAGTGTCAGCGAGTGCTGGTGCCTAACGGACACTTGTTTATCCTGAGCTTCTCTCCGTACAGCCTCTGGGGGTTAAGCAATTGGACACGTCATCTGTTTTCACGCCGCCGCCGCTTGCGCGCAGTAGGCAGCCGGCAACTGAGAGATTGGCTGTCACTTCTGGACTTTTCTTATTCTGAACCAACTTTTATGGCGACGATGGCGCCGCGCGGTCGTGGCCGCCTGAGTCGATTTATCGACGAGATAGACAAATGGCTGGTTACACATAATTCACCAACCGGCGGTGCCTATCTGATTCACGCTCGCAAGCGAGTGGCGAGCTATCTTGACGCCCCCGCTACAGCGATGACTCGACCGCGATTAATCGCGATGCCCCTGGGCAAACCCGGTGGAGGCGTTGCGGTACCCCGGCAACTCCGTGCAGCGGATTCCTCTCTCATTGGGAAATCGTCGTGAAACGGGTCATTGCCTTTACAGATGGAGCATGTAGCGGCAATCCCGGACCAGGCGGCTGGGGGGTCGTTTTGCGTTCCGGTGAGCATGAGCGTGAAATCTTTGGTGGTGAAGCCGAGACCACCAATAATCGCATGGAACTGACCGCTGCGATTCAGGCGCTACAAGCGTTGCGAGAGGCCTGTGAGGTCGAGTTAACGACAGACTCCACCTACGTCAAAGATGGCATCACTCAATGGCTGCGTAAGTGGAAATCAAATGGATGGAAAACCGCCGCCAAGAAACCGGTGAAGAACAGGGACCTTTGGGAGCAACTGGAGGCGCAGACAGCTCGTCATGCCGTGGACTGGCAATGGGTGAAGGGTCACAGCGGGCATCCGGATAATGAGCGCGCCGACGCCCTGGCCAATCTGGGCATGAATAAAGTTAAGGAAGGGTAGGGTGGAAAAACGTCAGATCGTTCTGGATACCGAAACCACCGGGCTAGAGGTTTCACAGGGACATAAAATTATCGAAATTGGGTGCGTTGAGCTCATCAATAGACGCATAACAGGACGTCATTTCCATCAGTATATTCACCCAGAGAGGGAGATTGACGAGGGCGCTATGCAGGTTCATGGCATCACCTTGGAGTTTCTCGCAGGCAAACCAAATTTTGGGCAAATTGCGGCGGAGTTCGTCGACTTTATCAAAGGTGCCGAGCTGATTATCCATAACGCGGCCTTCGATGTTGGCTTTTTGGACGCGGAGCTTCACAGCCTTGGTGACAGCCATGAAACGGTAGGACGCATGTGCGAGGTAATCGACACGCTGCAGATGGCCCGACACAAGCACCCAGGTCAGAGAAACAATTTGGACGCGCTGTGTCAGCGCTATGAAATAGATAATAGCAGCCGAACTTTGCACGGCGCATTGCTCGACGCGGAAATTCTTGCTGAGGTCTACCTGGCAATGACCGGAGGTCAGGCATCGCTGGGGCTGTCATCAGAGAGCGTGATGGCGGGACAATCGGCCAACGCCAAGGGCGCGAACGATATCAAAAGACTGCCCGCCAATCGAAAGCCCACTCCCGTTATTCGCGCTACTGAAGAAGAATTGGCTCGCCACGACGCCCGTATCGCCGAACTCGAGCAGGGGGCGGGTAGCGCGCTGTGGCGGACATCCATCCGCCACTGAGTTAGAGGTTAACGATCACCGCTCCCAAACCAACTCCGGTCAGCACGACGGTGTATGGCAATGCCATGATTACCATCTTTCCGTAAGACAGCCGAATCAGTGGCGCCAGCGCTGAGGTGAGAAGGAACAAGAAAGCCGCTTGGCCGTTAGGTGTGGCGACAGAAGGAAGATTCGTTCCGGTATTGATCGCTATGGCAAGCCGATCAAACTCCGCACGGTCAATTTCTCCTGCTTTCAGCGCTGCGTCAATCTCAGAAATATAAACAGTCGCCACAAACACATTATCGGAGATCGCGGATAAAAGGCCGTTGGCGAGGAAGAACATGGCTGGCCTGACTTCGCTAGACATGGCAAGCACCGCCTCGATTACAGGGGTGAAAAGATGCTGTTCGTGGATGACTGCGACGATAGCGAAGAACACCACCAGAAGGGCTGTGAATGGCAAGGCCTCCTGGAACGCGTGACCGATCTCGTGCTCATCGGTGATACCGTTGAATGCGGTCAGTAGCACTATCACAAGCAGACCAACCAATCCCACTGCCGCCAGGTGGAAAGCCAGTGCGATCACCAAAATAACAGCTACGATTGCCTGAACGATCAACCTCATTTGCGAGCGCTGCGTGGCGCTCGCCTGCTGCGCGGCGTCGAAGTCGACCAACACCTGGCGCACTTTGTCGGGCATTGGGGCGCCATATCCAAATGTACCCGTGGCCTCCAGCAATACGCAGGTTATTAGACCGCACGCCAATACCGGCATCGTGATGGGCGCCATATAAAAAAAGAACTGCTGGAAATCCCAACCCGCAACGGTGGCGATCAGGAGATTTTGCGGTTCGCCTACGAGGGTGCAAACCCCTCCCAGCGCGGTACCCACTGCACCGTGCATCAAGAGACTGCGGAGGAACGCTCTAAATGTCTCGATATCCTCTGAGGTAGAGGGATCAAGCCTTTTGTCCTGCGTGTAGTCATGTGCCTTGTCATCAAGCACGGTGCCTGATGAAACGCGGTGGAATACGGCGTAAAAACCCACGCCCACGGCAATGAGAACGGCAGTTACGGTAAGCGCATCAAGAAAGGCCGAGAGAAAAGCCGCCACAATAGAGAACAAAAAAGAGAGCATCTTTTTTGAACGCACATTGAGCAATATTTTGGTAAAGACGAAGAGTAGCAAGTCTTTCATAAAGTAAATGCCTGCCACCATGAACATCAGCAACAGGATCACTTCAAAATTTGCCTCGGCCTCGTGATAAACACTGTGTGGCTCCGCGAGCCCCAGCAAGATACCCTCGATGGCTAACAATCCGCCGGGCTGAAGCGGGTAGCAGCGTAATGCCAGGGCCAAAGTAAAGATGAACTCCGCAATCAATGCCCACCCTGCGACGACAGGCCCACCCACCGTCAAAAGGATCGGATTCAGCACCAAAAAGCCAATAATGGCCTGTTTGTACCAGGTCGGCGATTCACCCAAAAAATTGTGCCACAGGGCCGTCAGTCGAGATTCGTTCATTCTTATATCCGTCTAATTGTCACTAAGGTCGTCACCGGTATACTCAAAAGTCACCGAGGGGCGGCGCCATTCTCTGGCCCCAGCCGCGGAGCAACTGTACACCTGAACGCGCATCCGGGATATACGAAAAGACGCACCCCTTGGTTCTTGTACTAGTGGCGCTCGATTCCTAGACTAGCGCCTCATCTTCAGCTTCCGGAGCAATCGTGCTCGATATCTCTTTACTTCCTCAGCAGGTGGAACCCAGCGATTGGGCCCTTGTATTCGCCAGCAGAAACTCCGTAACGGCAATGCGTGGCACGCCGGGGTCTCCGTGGACAGTTCAGCAGGCATCCGATCTCTGGGGTCTTGATACCCTTACAGCTGTTCCAGTGGGTTATTGGCAGGGGAGGGGGCTCTGGGCGTTCTCCATTGCTGAAAGCCAAGTGAATCAAACGGAGCAGATTTCAAGTAATCTATACAGCCTCTTGGGCAGGGTTGACGACAACCTTTTTCACGCTCACGGCCGTGCCTATCAGTTGCTCCATTGGACGCGCACTCACCGATACTGCGGCCAATGTGGATCAGACACCGCTCTGACAGAGGGGGGCCGCGCTGTCTTGTGCAATGCATGCGAATTCAGGGTTTATCCCCGAGTGTCACCTTGCGTGATTGTATTGGTGACCAGAGGAGATCGGTTACTACTGGCAGCCGCCGCTGGCTTTCAAAAACGCTTTTACAGCACACTCGCTGGTTTTATGGAACCCGGAGAGAGCTGTGAGCAAGCAGTTGCGCGAGAGGTTAGAGAGGAGGTCGGCATAGAGATTGGTAATGTCCGCTATTTTTCTTCCCAACCTTGGCCTTTCCCCAGTCAAGTGATGCTCGGTTTTTTCGCGGATTGGGTTTCGGGAGATCTCACGCTTAACGAGCAGGAGATAGAGGACGCGGACTGGTTCGATGCCAATGCCCTGCCACCGACGCCTCCAATGACGTCCATTTCGGGGCAACTAATCTCTCATTTCATTAACAGTCGATAGGAAAAGTGCCCATGGAATTTTTTATAGAAATCATTGAATTTCTTCTTCAAGCGGTGATTCTGTTAGGCGTATTCCTGATTGCAGTAGCGGGCGTCTTTGCCATATCGCAGCGGCGGCGAGACGGGAGCGATGATGGCACCGTAGAGGCACGACTACTTAATGACCGATATGAGGAACAACAGGAGCCCATTCGAGCTGTGGTTGAGGAGCCCTTTGCCACGAAGGCGAGAATGAAAGAAAAAAAACGGGCTGACAAACAAAAGAAAAAAGAAGCAAAGAATGCCGCGAAAACCGAATCAAACGGAACTGTCGAGTCAGGTCGGCCCAGAACATTTGTTCTCGACTTTGACGGCGATATCCAAGCCAGCCAGGTTGAGCAGCTGAGAGAAGAAATTTCCGCCATCTTGCCGCTAGCCAAGAGCGCCGATGAGGTTCTCGTCAGGGTCGAAAGTGGCGGCGGGGTGGTGCATGGCTATGGGTTAGCGGCGAGTCAGCTGTTGCGCGTGAAAGAGGCGGGTATCCCGTTAACCGTGTCGGTGGACAAAGTAGCGGCAAGTGGTGGCTACATGATGGCGTGCGTTGCCGACACCATCATCGCGGCCCCCTTCGCAATTGTAGGCTCCATCGGCGTGGTGGCTCAGCTACCCAATTTTCATCGCCTGCTGAAGAAAAATGATATCGACTTTGAACTACACACCGCGGGGGAATACAAAAGAACGCTCACCGTATTCGGAGAAAACACTGAAAAGGCACGCGAAAAATTTCAGTCAGACATCGACGATGTGCACGAGCTATTTAAACGATTCGTTGCTGAACATCGTGAAGTCGTCACCATTGAAGAGGTGAGCACAGGTGAGTATTGGTTTGGCCAGAGAGCCCTTGAAAAGCGCTTGATAGACCGTCTTTGCACATCGGACAGCTACCTCATGGAAAAATCGCTTGATCGAGATCTAGTCGAGGTGCGCTACCGTGCGAGACGCAGTTGGCAGGAGAAATTAGGTCTAGCGGCGGCGCATGTTCTGGATCGCTGCGTAAAACGGATAATGAAAACAGAGCAGGATCAACGCTTTCTATAGCGGTTACCGCGAGAGAAGTTTTGAGCGAACTTCACTGACGGCGGCATGATGTGACAAAAACACTTCGCCGGTGAGCTTTTCTAGAAAGTCGCTGCGCTGAAGGGAATCCATTACCGGCCCTTTCACTTCGCTCAAATGAAGCTCGATGTTTAGATCCCTGAGTCGATCATTAATTTCGTTCAGCGCGTCAAGCGCACTCATATCCACGATGTTCACCGCTGGACACATCAGAATGACATCCGACAGCAACGGTTTTTGTGATATTTGATCGAATACAATTTCTTCCAAGTAGCTGGCATTGGCAAAATACAGTGATTCGTCGACTCGAATGGAGAGGATCTCCGCATGGGTGACGACTTCATGGCGCTCAATGTTGCGGTAATGTTCTGACATGCCGACTTGGCCGACGATTGCGAAATGCGGTTTACTCGTTTGATAGAGGTAAAGGCCCAAACTGACACCAACCCCTGCCAGCACCCCCAGTTCCACACCAGCGGACAGCGTGATGACAATAGTTAATGTCACCGCTGCGAAGTCCGCGATTGAAAATCGATAAGCCTGTTGGAGTATCTTCCAATCGATGATGCTGAGAACAGCAACGATGATGGTGGCCGCCAATGCCGCTTTGGGTAAAAAATAGAGGATCGGCGTAAGGAACAGCGTTGCGATTCCAATGCCTGCGGCGGTCAATATCGACGCCATTTGCGTATCGGCTCCGGCATCAAAATTAACGGCTGAACGCGAGAACCCGCCGGTAACTGGGAAACCACCGGATATCGCCGCGGCGGTGTTGGCGGCACCTAGCGCCACCAATTCTTGATTGGCGTTAATGCGTTCCCTTTTCTTCGCTCCCAGGGTTTTGCCAACCGACACTGACTCGACAAAACCAATCAACGCGATCAAAAAAGCGGGCATCGCCAGCTCGGTTATTAGACTCCAATTGAGTAGGGGAGCAGTGAACACCGGCAGACCGCTGGGAACCGCTCCGACAATAGGTACTGAGCGGGCTTCAAAATCCAGAAACATTGAGAGTGGGATGACTACAAGCATCATTAGAACGGGGGCAGACCGTGATGTAAGACTGATGGCTCGCTTCCCCCAGCCCATTACCCCCAGTATACGAGGCAAAGAAAATCTGGCGAATAGAAGAAAAGCAAGAGAGGCAAATCCGATCATCGCAGTCAGGAGATGCGCCTGCTGCACGTGCTGATTCAACGTCGCAACTAGCGATACCAGGTTGTCCCCGCGAAGCGATATTCCCACTAATGGACCCATCTGCCCCAATGCAATAATAATCCCCGATGCAGTAATGAAACCCGACACTACAGGGTGAGACAAAAAATTGGCGACAAACCCAAATTTGAAAATGCCCAAAGCGATCAACATCAATCCACCGAGCAATGCCAGGGTCGTAGCGGCAGTCACATAATCCACCGCGCCTGACGCAGTGACTGAGCCAATCGCGGAAGCTGTCATCAGTGAGGCTACCGCCACCGGTCCGACCGACAAGGTCCGACTGCTGCCAAAAAGAGCGTAAGCGATCAGCGGGAATATCGATGCGTACAAGCCCATTTCAGCAGGTAGCCCCGCCAGCAAAGCGTAGGCCAGTGACTGCGGAATCAGCATGATGGTGACAATGACCGCCGCCAGACTGTCGTTAACAAAATTCGCGCGCGAGTAATGTCTCAACCAACTAACCGCGGGGAACCATTTCGATAAGTACTGCATGGTGTCTTAAATAAACTACGCCTTGACGTCGTTTTTGATCATCCATTCGCGTCCTTTGAGCATGGCATGCCAATAGATCTGGGGTAGCAAATCCGCCTTGAGGTGCCAGGCAAGGCGGGTAGGGCGCAAGCCATTCAATAGGGCCTTTGGAAAAGAGGGTAGTAACTTGCCGCCATAACCAAACTCAGCAAGAACAATTTTTCCTCGTTCCACGGTGAGCGGGCATGACCCGTAGCCGTTATATCCCAGACGGACGGCCTTGCCCGCGCGGTGCGCGAGAAGGTTTTCGGCAACCACCGGGGCTTGGGCACGCGCCGCCGCCGCGGTCTTTGCATTGGGGGCATTCATCACATCTCCGCAGGAGAAAACGTTGTCGAAACGCTTGTGTCGCAGTGTTTCCTGGTCGACATCGACCCAGCCGGCGTCATCAGATAGCGGAGAGCGCTTGATAAAATCCGGGGCGCATTGAGGAGGGCAGACATGAATCATGTCAAACGACTTCTCGATATCTCCCTCAGGGGTGCTGAAGACAGCTATTTTCTGCTCGCCGTCTATGCGGTTTAGATTCGTTTGGAAGTTTAACTGGGCGCCATAGCGCTCGACGTACTCCATTAGCGCCGGGACATACTCGGCCACACCAAAAAGACCGGGTGTCGCCGTGCAAAAGTCAATTTGAATGTCACCTAAAACACCTGTGCGTCGCCATTGGTCTGCTGAAAGATACATTGCTTTTTGCGGTGCACCCGCACACTTAATCGGCATGGGCGGCTGCGTGAACAATGCGCGACCTTGTTTTAGGTTTTGAACCAGCTCCCAAGTGTAGGGCGCGGTATCGTAGGCGTAGTTGGAGGTGACGCCGTTACGCCCCAGATTTTCCTCGAGCCCTTCAACAGCCCCCCAGTTCAGGGTCAAGCCTGGTGCCACTACGAGTTGCTCGTAATGAATTTGCATTCCGTTGCTAAGGTTCACCCAGTTTGCGTGGGGATCAAACTCCAGCACGGACTGTTTTATCCAAGTCGTGCCGGCAGGAATGACTGATGCCATTGCACGGGACGTGGCGGGGGGGTTAAAAATCCCAGCGCCAACCATGGTCCAGCCCGGTTGGTAAAAATGCGTCTCGGCCGGATCGATCAGTGCGATGGAGAGCGTTGGCTGTCGTTTCTTTAGGCTGGCTGCAGTTGCGATGCCCGCGGCGCCTGCGCCGACTATCACCACATCGTATCTCTGGTCAGTCATTATTCCCCCTTGGATTGCTCATTTTTTTCGGCGAGAGGGCGCATATCGGCCCCACTAAAAGCATTGATGGGCACTCGTAAGAATAGTCGCCCGTTAGCATTGCTGGGTGGCAAGTGACCCGCGCGCATATTGGTCTGCAGTGACGGAAGGATGAGCGTTGGCATGCCTAGCGTGGCATCTCTCGCCTCGCGCATCGCCACAAATTCCTCTGCTGAAATACTGCCACCCACATGAATGTTATCTCGGCGCTGCTGGCCAACGGTCGAGACGAAGGCGAGGGGTCGTTCCTCGGGCTGATAGTCGTGGCAGACGTAGACTCGCGTGGCGTCTGGAAGCGTCAGTAACTTGTGGCAGGATTCGTATAGCGCCCTGGCATCGCCCCCTGGAAAGTCGCATCTCGCTGTGCCGGCATCGGGCATGAAAAGCGTGTCACCGACGAACAGTGCATCGCCAATGCGGTAGGCCATGCAGGCAGGGGTGTGTCCCGGCACGTGAAGCGCATCACCTGTGAGTTTGCCCACCACAAATTGGTCACCATCCTCGAGAACCACATCAAATTGACTGCCGTCTCTGGAGAAGTGCTCATCTTCATCAAATATCTCAGCGAAAGTGGACTGGATAGTGGTGATACGTGACCCAATGCAAATTCGGCCGCCCAGGCGCTGCTGAAGGTAAGGCGCGCTCGACAAATGATCTGCGTGGATATGCGTCTCCAATATCAGCTCGAGGCTTAGACCCGATTCTTGAATATAGGTGATCACTTGATCTGCGGAGTGAGTACTGAGGGTGCCCGATGCGTAGTCGAGGTCAAGAACCGGATCGATTACCGCGCAGGATCCTGACTCAGGATCGCTGGCAACATAGGTCAGTGTCGAAGTGATCGGATCAAAAAAGTGCTGAACATGTACCTCTGACACTGCGTGCTCCATAGGCTTGTTAGTGCGCGAATATCGACGATTATTCTAATATAGAATAACGTTATATTTAATGGGCTTATCCATATGAGTTTCAGACTAGAGTTTGCCAGCAACGTCGCAACAGGTCACTGTGCCCCGGCCCTATCATTTCCCAAATGAGTCGGGCCGCTACGCTATTTCTATATTTTTCGCGCTTTTTCTGGCAGGTATCCGGTCTTCTCAAGGACTTCCCGTTAACTCGAAGGCACTTTCTGCGTACAGACGGATGACGCTGGGGCCCGCGAATACGCCATTCTTAGACTACGCCATTCCTAGGCCAGGCGTCCGTCGTACGCCGAGTGTTCGGCGATTCAGGCGCTGTGACATTCTTTTTTTAGCCTAAGGCTACCCGAGAAGCGGCCAGCAGCGTCGGATTTAGGGTGTTGTGATCCGCTGCGTGGAGCTGATCCATCAGAGCAGGTTGCCTTATAACTTCCTTAAATGTATATTTACGTCAGTTAAGGCAACCGTTATGGGGTGCGGCCTCCCGTGGACGTTAAGAAAAAAACCGCAAACCAGGAGATTAACAGCTGGCTGGCGACAGTGGGCACAGATGCGCCGCTTCAGCACAGTAATCCGGCATCCTTATACCTCGCATCACTGCAAGGTTCAGAAGCCAGCAGAACAACAGCGCGCTCCGTCATGAAGCAAATCGCAGTCCTGTGCGACCAAACACCCGACTCGTTTCCCTGGCATCGACTCGATCGTGCAACGGTTTTAGCCCTGATGGAAAAACTGAAGCAAAAAGGCCTCTCTGATAATACCCGCAACCTGTACCTCTCCATTATTAAAGGCGTTGCTCGCGAGGCCATGCTCCACCAGCAAATGAGTGATCACCAATTCAGTCTGATCGAGCAAATCCGAGCGATTAAGCTGCAAAGACTGGCGGTAGGACGCGCGCTGCATGTCGATGAAATCGCGGCACTGATTGACCATTGCTTGCACGATGAGGGAGCGGCAGGCGTGAGAGATGCAGCTTTATTGGGGATTTTATTCGGCTGTGGACCGCGCCGCGCCGAGGTCGTGACGATTGACATCAACAAGATCAATTTTAGCGATCGATCCATTAAGGTAATCGGTAAGGGTAATAAGGAGCGTGAGCTCGAAATGCCGCCGAGAACCATTGATCTGGTTAAAACCTGGCTCGAGGAATCGGGTTTGCAATTCGGCCCGTTATTCAGACCCGTTAATCGCTGGAACCAAATTACCGAAGACCGGCGCCTGACGGCGCGCGGGGTCTACGACATTGTGACCAGACGGGTAAAACAGGCGGGACTGGATAAGGCGTCGCCACATGACTTGAGACGGAGCTTTCTGACTTATCTACTTGATAATGGAGAGGATTTGGCTACGGCAGCCGATATGGCGGGGCATGCTAGCGCAGATACAACGCGGCGTTATTTAAGGCATCAAAAACGTCGAAATCGGGCCGCTGCCGACAAAATTAGCTTCTAGCGCTTCAGAACTGACGCCAGCTGCGCGGCCCCAAGTAAGGGCGACGACCTTTGGAATCCAGGCCCCTGGGGCACTTCTCATTTTTTGCCCTAGAGGCCTACAGGCCACCTCTGATTGTCACGTGCGGCACACGAATTATCCACTGGGCTCCTGTTAAACTGACAACGGACGTCGGCAAAGTGCAGTAATTAGTCGGCGCGAATGCAAAAAGTTTGATTTCAATACCCCATTCCTCAGCTTCGTTAGCTCTCTAGCCTCGAAGAACGCGGTAACTATTCATGGACTGTTTCAATCTGAAAACCCTCCACAAAATATCCTCTGTGGTGGGGGTGATGGTGCTCGCATCAACTGTAATGTCGTCTGCGGTCACAGCCCAGGCACCCAAGGGATCACTGGATTCCAGTACAGATACTCACGAGGCACACACTGCCGCCGGAAAGAGAAACGTCGAGACGGGCGACAAGAAGTCTTGGCTCATCACACCCACGCTGTCGGCCGATCCCAAAATGGGAACCAATGTTGGGGGCGTCATTGCGTACCTGAAGCAGCTAGACGCTGAGTCTACGCCATCGATGATGGGGCTCGGTGTTTCATACTCCAACACCGACTCTGTGACGGGTGGTGTCGGCGCTCAGCTTTTTTGGGACGCGGACAAAAGGCGGCTGACAATGTTGCTCGCGGGTGCGGAAATCAATAACGAATATGACGATTTCCTGGGAACCGGCCAAAGCACTGAAACCCAAGACAGCGTCCATACGGTGGGTTTTCGCTACTTACAGGAACTGCGTCAAGGCGGGTGGTTCGGGGGCATACAGGGCGTCACAACGAATTACTCAGTAGGGGCCGATGGCCTTTTCGAAGGCATTTTGAATGCGGTGGGTTTATCCGGTTTTGACGCGACGGGAATCGGACTGGTGCTACAGCACGATACAATGGACCAACAGAGAACGCCCGAGTCGGGGCACCTTTTCACCCTCCACAACTTTGCGTATCGGGAGAGTCTGGGCGGCGAGACCTCCTTTGACGTTGGCTTTGCCGACTTACGCTGGTACCGAGGGTTGGAGCGCCTCTCTCTGGGCAGGAGCAGTCGGCCATCGGTGCTTGCCATGCAGTTAAAGGGTCGGTTTACCGCCGACGCGCCGTTATCGGGATATTCGTCCGTCACCCTGCCCGGCTATACCATGGGCAATTATTTATCTCAGCATTACGCCCACCTTTTGCTGGATGGCAGACTGCCGCTATCAAGAAAATGGGGGCTCGTCGCCTTTGGTGGCATCGGTTGCCAATTTGGCGAGGATATTGCCGGTCGAGATATCTCGTGCTCTGACAACACGTACCCCTCCATTGGGATGGGCGTGTCGTATTTGCTCGACGAAGCCGCGTCAATACTGATCCGGTTGGAAGTGGCCAAGGGTAAAAACGACAATGAGGCCCTATACCTCAGATTTGGTCATTCTTTCTGACTCCGCTACGCTTACCCCATGGGGCGATGCCCAACGGTTTAGGGAGACCTAAATTTGTCCATTAGACACACTTTGTACGGGATCGGTTTCTGCTGCACGGTATTGGTGGCCTGCCCTGCCTATTCTCTTACAGCAACGGCGTCTCAAAGTGAGACTTTGAAGGAGTTGGTTGAGGTCATAGAAGAGCGACATTACGCCAGTCGTCGCTACGACGACATCCTCTCAGCGCAGCACTTCGTTGCCTATATCGATGCACTCGATCCGCAAAGAATGTTCTTCGATGCCGCAGATATCGCGGAGTTTTCCAAGTGGCGTCTGGAGCTCGACAATGCGGGGCGCAGCGGTGATCTTACCCCGGCATTCTCTATGTTTGACCGCTATCATCAAAAGCTGAGGCAGCGCCTCGAAATCATTCTCGGCTCGCTACCCGAAACGCTGGCGCAGTTTGACTACAGCGTCGAGGAGTATCTCGTCATTGATCACTCCACGATGCCATGGGCCGAGGATCCGTCAGAGCTCGATGATCGGTGGCGCAAGCGACTCAAAAATCAGGCACTCAGTCTGATAATGGCGGACAAAGCGCCTGAAGAAATACCGAAAACCCTCGAGCGCCGATATCAGAATCAACTCAATCGACTAGATCAGTACAACGCGCAAGATGTTTTTCAAATCTACGCTAATACGCTGGCTGAGCAATACGATCCACACACTAATTATTTTTCACCTCGGCGAGCCGAAAACTTCGATATCAACATGAGCCTGTCATTTGAGGGTATCGGCGCCATTCTTCAGATAGATGATGAATATGCCAAGGTTTCACGTCTCGTCCCCGCCGGTCCCGCAGACAAGCAGGGAGATTTAAAGCCCTCTGACTTAATTATTGGGGTGGGCCAGGGAGAGGACGGTCCGATAGAGGACGTGGTTGGCTGGCGACTGGATGAAATTGTGGATCTGATCCGCGGACCCCGGAACACAACGGTACGTCTTGAGGTCATACCCGGCAAAGGGAAAACCGATCAGCGTCGGGTGGTTCCTATACAGCGCAATGAGGTCAAGCTTGAGGAACAGGCAGCGCAAAAAAAGATCATCGAGGTTGAGGACGAAAAACAGAACACCCATCGCATTGGCGTTATCGACATTCCCGCCTTTTACATTGATTTTGAGGCTTACCGTCGTGGCGACAAGAACTATCGATCGACAACCCGAGACGTCAATCGGCTGATCGACGAGTTAGTGGCTGAAGGCGTTGAAGGTCTTGTGATTGACCTTCGCGACAATGGAGGCGGCTCGCTTCAGGAAGCCAATCAACTTACTGGATTATTCATCGAGTATGGGCCTACAGTACAAATTCGGTCTGCCGAGAGTCGGGTATGGCGTGATGGCAAGCGACGTCGATCTAACTATTATGAGGGCCCGCTGGCCGTCATGATTAACCGCCTGAGCGCCTCTGCGTCCGAGATCTTTGCCGGGGCTATTCAGGACTATGGACGTGGCATCGTTGTCGGGGAGCAGTCGTTTGGTAAAGGGACCGTGCAGTCTCTGGTGCCCTTGCAGGAAGGCCAGCTGAAGATCACTGAGAGCAAGTTTTACCGCATATCCGGTGACAGCACTCAGCACAGAGGCGTTATTCCCGACATAGATTACCCGTCGGTATTTGATCCCACCCAGATCGGAGAGAGCGCGCTCGACAATGCTCT
>Ga0255772_10003988_pt1 | contig 14007 bp, 11 predicted proteins | sample 071ome_34_FD_179970 | JGI IMG/M metagenome (GOLD analysis project Ga0255772, IMG submission 179970) | Coastal salt marsh microbial communities from the Groves Creek Marsh, Skidaway Island, Georgia - 071411BT metaG (version 2) | ecosystem: Environmental > Aquatic > Marine > Intertidal zone >...
TGTAGTTCATCTGCATATCAACAAGTGCCATTGGTTTGAATGAGTTGAGGAATGGATGAAGGTTATTTCCTTTCATGTATGTTAGTTTAAACAAATCGGGAGAAGAGATAAACACTCCTTTGGTATTATCTCCTTTTTGATTTTTTTTAGCACTCATGCTTTTTTTCAAAGTTCTGATAATCATAATAACTTGATCTGCTTCTACTCTATTTCTTGGGAAAAAGTCGAAATTAAACTGGAAGTTTCTTAAACCAACACCATCAAACAGCAGTTCTAGGTTTGGGTTGAATATCTGACCCGTTGCCCTTGAGATTAGTTGGTTAGCACTTACGTTTCCACCCAAAGTACCAATAGCGGTTGCTGATAAAGCGTTTTGTATTGCTCTCCTTGCCTGTTCACTTTGTATTCCAGTTCCTAGTTGTTGTAATGCTTTCAAAGCACCTTCCAATGCTTTTTGAGGGTTATCTTGAAACTTATTAGCAAAAGATATACCAAATGCTTCCGCTGGATTTAGCCTTCCTTCGCCCCAACTAATTTGGGTAGTATCACTTATTTGTTCTGGTATTGGTAGATGTATTGTATGTTTTATTTTCTTCTTAGAAAAAGCATTTTGGTTTGTCCTATCTGATATAGTAGGTAAAGCAAAATTAGCGTTATCTTTTATCAGAGATCCATCAAAGTCTCCAAGTTTCTTATTTTTGTCTTTTGGGTCAGTTAATAATTCGGCGTTTTCATTAAACAAACCACTAAGATCGAAACTGGGAGCTTCAAATTCAAGTATTTGTATTTTTAAATAATCAGAGTCATTATTAAGTCTAGCGTATGGATACCTCAAACTCTTATCTTTCGCTGGAGGTGATTTCTCCTTTTCTCCAGGTTGTGTAGTGTTGGTTGATGTATCAGCCATTTATCGTTTTTAGTTATTTAGACGGAAGTTGGCAAAAGGTATCATTTGTAAGTCTTTCACTTCTGATGGGTAGACTTCATACAACCCACCAGCAACTTCATTCCAAGTATATTGTCTAGTCTCACCCCAATGGAAGTTCAGACCACGAAAACCCCATTGGAATACATCAGTAACAGCAACAAAGGGGTTTTGATCATAGTTTAATGATGCTGTCTTAGCATTATAAACAAAGACATAGAACTTACCCGCTTCAGGTATCTTAGGTCCTTCATCTAGAACTGCTAAGAGTTCTACCATAATATCATCAGGGTCTTTTACACCAATAATACTATCACTTATCCCACGGACTCGGTTTACATTTGTATCTGTGTCTGTGGGTCTTTTTGCCATTACTTGATACCTAGTTCTCTTTCGGTAAAGACTCTGAACTCATAACCTCTATCAAGACACCATTCTTTTGCTGCTTCCCACTTTGCCTGGTTTCTAGCATACTCATATGCCTCACGCAAGTAACCTTTAGTTTGTCTTTTTGGTTTTGCTGGAGGAGCAGTTTGACGCAGTGGTTTGATTTCAATAATGTATTTTTTAATTTTCCCAGAAGACTCTTGCACTTTAATGTAAAAGTCTGGGAAGTATCTATGTGGTCTATTGTCTATAGGAGACTTATACCACACATACATTTCTTCACTTCCCCATTCCAAAATACTTTCAGTTATATCACAATATCTCATAAACTTACGCTCCCAGAGAGAGCGGTAAATGATATTACTTGAATCACCTTTGTATTTTTTTGGATTAGAAGGTTGATATTTACCTTTATATGCCATCTAAATACTTAATAATGTAAGACTCGTATAAGGTATTTAGAGTGGCAGCACCTAGACCAAGAAGGATATCAGATTTCAAACCAGCACTAACTAACTTAGCGCAAACTTCACATTACCAAGTTATCTTTGGTGGTCTTCCACTACCTTTGAGGCAGCACTTGAATGTTCGTGGAGTTGGATATAGGTTTATCACAGAAACATCAGGACTTCTTTGTTACTCTGCTTCCTTACCTGGAAGTTCCCTTGCTACTGCGAATATTAAAGGGAACTTTATGGGAGTCGTTGAGAATATGGCTCACACAAGACTATTCACAGAGATAGGTCTTGAGTTCTATGTTGATAATGAGTACAGAACTTTAAAGTTCTTGGAACACTGGATGGAATTCATTGCCAATGGTTCTGCTCATAGAAAAGCATCTGATGACTATTACTTCAGAATGGAGTATCCATCAGACTACAAATCAAACCAAACAAAGATCATCAAGTTCGATAGAGACTATGGTGAAAATATCGAATATACTTTCTGGGGTTTATTCCCAAGAGACTTATCCTCAACAATTGTTAAGTATGATAGATCTGAGATATTGAAAGCATCTGTTCGCTTTAGTTATGACAGATATATCTGTGGTAAGAATGATAGTTACTCTATTCATAGAGGAACTGATAATAATAAAACCGATGATAAAGGTTCTTCATCTGATGGTCCTTCATCCAATGGACAAAGATATGTTCCAGTTTCTGGTGGTGCCGCTGGCGAAGCAGGTGTGAGATTCATTCCTCAAGGTATGGGTCTAGCGGAAGCACTTAACAAAGGTTTAGTCTATGATAGCCCTTACGGACCTAGATAAATATTCCTAACTGAACTTTTTGGGTTGTTATGCCTTTACCAAAGATCTCTACGCCAACTTATGAGTTGGAACTACCTTCGAGTGGAAAGAAAATCAAATATCGTCCCTTTCTTGTAAGAGAAGAAAAAATCCTTATCATCGCTATGGAAAGTGAAGATGATAAGCAAATTACAAACGCTGTTAAGGAAGTTATCTCCAACTGCATCTTAAGCAGAGGAGTTAAGATTGAACAGTTATCTACATTTGATATTGAGTATCTCTTCCTCAATATTAGAGGTAAGTCTGTCGGTGAGGAAGTAGAAGTTCTTATCACCTGTCCAGATGATGGAGTCACTCAAGTTCCAGTAGCAATCAACTTGGATGATATTAAAGTTCAAACTGGTGAGGGTCATAGCAAAGATATTACACTTGACTCTGATTTGATTTTGAGAATGAAGTATCCATCAATGGAAGAGTTTGTCAAGAATAACTTCAGCACAGAAGAACTCAATCTTGATGGAACTTTTGATCTCATTTCTTCATGTATTGAACAAGTTTATTCTGAAGAAGAGTCATGGTCTGCTTCTGATTGTACTAAGAAAGAACTTAGAGAGTTTCTTGAGCAGTTGAGTTCAAAACAGTTCAAAGAGATTGAAACTTTCTTTGAGACGATGCCCAAATTAACTCATACTATTAAGGTTACTAATCCCAATACTAAAGTTGAGAATGATATTGTCTTAGAGGGACTAAACGCTTTTTTCGTATAGGTATGGCTCATGAGGATCTTGAGTCATACTATAAGATAAATTTTTCCTTGATGCAGCATCATAAATACTCATTGACAGAACTTGAAAATATGATACCTTGGGAGAGAGAAGTTTATCTTACTTTCCTAAAACAATACATTGAGGAAGAGAATTTAAAACAACAACAAGCTGAACTAAATGGCTGAGTTTTCATCGCCAATCGCAGGTGGATTAAGAATTAGAAGAACTAAAGTTTCTTCTTTCTCATTTCTAAATCGCTCCCAGAACCAACAGGTTGGGGTAGATTATGGAACTACACTTGCTCTGCAGCAAAATAGTATTGCCTTTAATAATATTAACTCTTCTCTTGTTAATATTAGTGCTCAAGTCAATGCTTTGAGTGCTTCATTAGATGGTATTGCTCAAAGAGTAAGAGAAGACTCAGCACTAGACCAGGCAAGAGAGGCACAGAAAGTAAGACAGGAACAAATATTAGCAGAGCAGAAACTGAGAGAAGGTAAGGAAAGCGTCGTCGAACGCAAAATGCAGTCTGCTCTTCTCAGACCTGTTAGAAAGATTGGTAACAAGGCACGCTTTACATTAGGTAGACTAGCAAACTTCTTTATGATTCTCCTGGGAGGTTTCCTAGGAAATATGGCTCTATCTACTATCAGTGCCTTAATATCTGGTGATAAAGAAAAACTAGAAGAACTGAAAGAGAAGTTCTTAAAGAATATTGGTGTTGTAACTGGTATATTCTTATTATTCAGTGGTGGTCTAACCACTATACTTGGATATCTTACTAGACTTGGTGCTAGACTTGGTAGTGCTGTCTTTAGAAACCTGTTGATAAGACCAGTTAATGCTCTGATAAATCTTGTAAAGGAAGGCGTAAAGGGGATAGCAAGAGGTCTTGGTCTGAAACTAAAAAAACCTCCATCAAAAACACCACCACCAAAACCAACAAGACCTGCAAAACCACCTTCAGGTGCTCCTAAGGGAGGAAAATCTGGTGGTGGAAAAGGAACTGCTACTAGTGGAAGACCTAGTTCATCAGGCACTTTTAGATCAACCAGTGGTATAACATTTCTTACCGAATTCCTTTTTGGTTCAACTGTTGGTGAATCTGGTGCTTCTGCACTTGGTGCTGGTGCTGGTGCTAAAACGGCACAAGTTTTGAGTAATGTACTTTTGGGTCCTAGACTAGGAGCTATAAAAACAGCTATTACATTAATTGCTGGTTTTACTAGTTCTCAAGCATTTAAGCAGTTATATCAACAGTCTGATCTTAACAAAAATCCAGCACTAGGAACTAGTATTGATATTTTTGGTGCTTTTACTGGCGATCCTATTATCAAGACTCCAGAAATAAAATCATCAAACAATGGTCAAGAAGTTTCTTCTCTGAAAGAATCTGATACTGGTGGTAATGTGACTGTTATTACTAATGAATCAACTGCTAGTGCTGGTAATGTTCAGAAAAACAAAGACTTAGGTTCTGCTAACTATCTACCAAGCGTCCCTACTGCTCTTGCTGATAACTTCTTTGCGACCCATTCTCAACTTGTATACAACACAGGGTGGGCATAAGTAAATGGCATATCGTTCTTCCATTAACCTAAAGAATATCAATAAGTCTCTATCTGGACTCAACACAAGTCTTCTCAGAGCAAGAGAGTCTGCTAGAACCGTTAGAACCACGATAACACAGTCTACTAGAGATAAGAGGAAGTCTTTCTCAGCAAGTATAGCAGCATTTAAAAGAAGAAGAGAGGCAGCAAGAAGAAGAGAAAGAGAGGATATTGTAGAAGCATCTTCTGTTAAAGGTGCAATATCAAGGTCTTCTAGTGCTGTTGTGAATAGTACAAGAGGTTTCTTAGGGAGAATACTTGACTTCTTAGGAACGATATTGGTTGGTTGGGCATTGACTAACCTACCTGCCATTATTAAAATGGCACAAGACCTCATTGAGAGGATGCAGACGTATTTTGGTTTTCTCAATAACTTTAGAGTTGGTCTTCAGAACTTTTTAATAAGTTTTGGAGATATGGTTGGTGAAGTCACTGCTGGTCTCAGTAGGTTTGATTTCCTTGCTATCAGGAGAGCAGCAGACAGAGGTATGAAGAGAATGGGTGATGCCTTTGTTCAGATGAACAACTCCCTAGACTCTGTAGTTAGAATGTTGAAGCAGGATATTAATAAGTTGATTGGTTTAGATATATTTGATATACCTAAACCAGATGATAGTGGAGATGATGGAGGTGGTGGAGCAGATCCTGGAGGAGGTTCAGCACAACTTCCAGATCCAAAGTCAGCAGAAATGTATCGTATTGCTGCAGCAATTACTACAGAAGGTAATAGTGACCAAGGATACGCCGATATATTGCAGGTAGTTGCTAATAGAGTTGCACATCCTGGATATGGAAGTAGTTATACTGAGGTTCTTGCTGCTGGTACTCCCCAAAATCCACAATTTGCTGGAGTATGGGCAAGACCAGGAGGACCAAATGGTCTTAGAAGTATACAGACACTTGAACAAGCATCTAAATGGTCTGGTCAAAGTGAAAGTGCTCTATTGGAAGTTATTAGACTATTATCGGATCCAACAAGACAAGCAAGTGCAGCAAAATTTGTCGGTGGTGCTTTAGAGTTTAGAGCAGCTCCTGGATATTATTTGGAAAATGGTTTGGTTCCTGGAGAAATGGGATCTGACGGAAGATTTTATGGATCTTCTTGGCGTGGTACAAGTTCCGATAACCAATTTTTAAAAGATCCATCCAAAGATCCAATGCTTAGTGGTCCAGCACCATTTAACTTACCAAAACCACAACCACAAACACCACCAACAGCAAAAACACCAAAAGAAGATCAGAATATTAATTTCTCTGAAGAAGAGAAAGAAAAAATACGCAGGGCAAATCCAGAAATGGATCCTAAGGAACTTGAGAAATTTTTACAAAGTAGTAGTAAAAGAGATTATATTAATAATCTTGCTATGGCGCTGAAGAATGGTAGAATGAGACCAAAGACTAATACTCTTATCTTTAACAATACTGTAAAACAAACAGAGTACGTTGCTGAAGAGTCTGGCGGTGGAAATACAATTCTTATTTCTGGTGGGTTAAATAGTAGTGATAGAAGAAATATTTACCTTGCTAGTGTGTAAATGGCATCAATAGACGCATCAATATACGAAGAACTAACTATATTCTCCGCAGATGGTGAAAGATCTGTTGATCTAATAGGACGGGCAGTTACTGTTAGATACTTTGAAGACTTATTTTCACCAACTATTACTGCACAAATTACTGTAACTAGCACTGGTGGGGCAATAAGAACCAAAGATGGTTCATTGCAGTCAATATATAGTGGTCTTCCACTCAGAGGTGGAGAATTAGTTAGAATAAAAATTGCTGGTAACAGTAACACTAACAAGAATGGAATTGACTTGACTGATGAACCATTATACGTCTCTAAGATTTCTTCTGTTATTAGAGAAGGTCAAAGAGAGTCTTTTGTTCTAAATTTAGTATCAAGAGAAGCAATTGCTAACGAAACTTCTAGGGTATATAAAAAGTTTCCTAGTGGAGCACCAATAAACAGTCACGTTGAAACCATCATAAAAGAAACTCTAAGTTCAGACAAAGAGGTAGTGTCTGATACTGTAAGTAATCAATATGGTTTTATAGGAAATTTGAAAAGACCATTTGATGTAATAACAATGTTAGCATCAAAGTCTATACCAGATAGCGGTATAGCAGGTTATTTTTTCTATGAAACTATCAATGGATATAACTTTAGGTCTGTTGATAAGTTAATTGTAGATGGTAAAGCAGCACCAAAGGCACAATACTATCATCAAGAAGACCAAGACTATAAAAAGTCAACTGATGATAGAATATTGTCTTACTCCGTCACGAGAAACAATGACTTGTTAGAGAAACTTAGACTTGGAGCATATGCCTCATTTTTTGCCCAATACAATCCAAATACTGCTAGATTTACCAAAGTTCAGGATGGAAAGTTTTCTATAGAAGACTTTGCCGATAAAGCTAATTTTCTTGGTGATCCGCCAGAGTTACCGCAGGTAATTGGTGGTGGATTTGAAAATATTCCTAGCAGAATTGTATCATCAATTATTGATGTTGGTGTAATGGAAAAGGGAGTAAACAAGACACCAGTGAATGATGCTTCTGAAGGAAAAGATTATCAAAGAACTTCCATGTTTAGGTATCAGTATCTTTTTATGCAGACACTAAACATGACTGTTCCACTTAATTTAACCTTACAAGCTGGCGATGTTATCAAATGCAATTTCTTAAAAATATCCCAAAATAGTAATGAATTTGACCGTGAGAATAGTGGTCTATATATGATAAAAGAACTCTGCCACCACTTTGATGGGACACAATCCCTCACATCAATGAAGCTGCTTAGAGATACATTCGGAGACTAATGGAAAACCTTTCACTTAAAACTAATTTTTTAGGCAGGGATGGTTTCGTCTGGTGGATAGGACAAATCCCTCCAGTTGAATCCTGGTATCAGCAAGCAACTGGTCCTGGTTGGGGTATTAGATATAAAGTTCGCATTATGGGGTATCACCCATATACAGAAGCAGAGTTAAGTAATGAAGACTTGCCCTGGGCACATGTGATGCTACCACCAGGTCATGGAACTGGTTCAGCAAATACCTTCAAGAGTATTCGATTTAACCCTGGTGATACTGTAATAGGGTTCTTCCTTGATGGTTCGGATGGTCAACATCCAGTCATTATGGGTGCTTTCGCCAACTCTATTGATTCTATAAAGGATGGTGAGAAACTACCATTCGCTCCATTCTCAGGATATAATGAGTATATTAAAAGACCAGCAAAAGGTTCATTACAAGCGAGTGAGTCTGGAGATCAGAATGCTGCTACGCAACAATCCTCTAGGGGTGTAAGTCCTGCTGATGCGGCAAGGGTAGACTCAAACAATCCAGCGGCAAAGAGAACTTCTGATGGAAAGATCGTAGGATTACCATGCGGTACAGAGGGTGAGGATAGTAAAGGTAATAAAGGAACTATTAACAAAATTAAAAATGCTATTGAGGGATTTGTTCAGTTCCTCCAAGACCTCAAAGCGCAGTTTGATGAAGGTATTGAATACTATAGAGATGAAATAAATAGAGAGATTGATTCTAGAGCAGAACAGATAACCACTGCTGCAAAGAAAATGATCAGTGGGATGTCTAATAGTTTCTTCAAAAAACTTATACCAATTTTACAAAAGGGTCTCGATCTTCTATATGCAAAAATATATGCAATCGTTCTAGCAGCAACTGGTAGCCCAGCGGCAGCACACCTTGCTGGAGTAGCAGCACAGACAGCAATGATTGCACCAGTAAAGTTCTTGCAAGATCAAATACCATGTCTTGTGAACCAGATTATAGACAAAGTATTTGGACTAGTAAAGGATATTTTAAAGTCTGTTGCTAATAATGTCCTCAACTTTGTCGATTGTGTTGGCGATCAAACAGTAGGTGCAATTGTTAATGGGGTTATAGGTCTAGTTGATAATGCATTGATGCCTGCAATAAATGGCATTGCCAAAATTCTACAGTTCTTCGAAGACTTTAGTGTTGAAGGTTTATTGAGAAATGGTATTGATGCTCTTCTTGGTCTTGTTGGACTTAAAACATGCAATAAAAAGGATGAGAAGGATAAGTATGGTGCCTGTAAGTATAAACTTGGTTATGGACCAATATTCCAAGATGACCTAGACTTGAAAGGTATTATTGATAATGCTAACACTGCAAAAGCAATATCCGAATCTGCTAAGGTTGCTGGTTTCCCACTAGATGGTGTTCAAGATGTTGTTGGTGCATTTGATTTCATAACAGGAACAGTGAAGGATCCAAACTTTATTGGAGACCTTGGTTCTTGTTATACTGGACCGCCTGTTTTATGTGGACCACCTAAGATTAATATTTTTGGTGGAGGTGGAACTGGAGCAAGTGCTGTTCCTATTCTTGGTGGTATTGTTGGTGAAGACAAATATAAGACAGGAAGTGTTATTAGTGTGAAGTTAACAAATCCTGGAAGTGGATATACATTCCCACCATTTGTGGAAGTTGTGGATAACTGTAACCAGGGTTATGGTGCTGTTGCTAGAGCTATTATCAAGGATGGGCAAGTGGATACAATTTATGTTGTTTCTGAAGGTGAAAACTATCCAGTTGATGAGCAAATACCATATATTGTTGAGAGTGTCTCTGTGATTAATCCAGGACAAGACTTTGAAGATGGTGATACTGCAGTAGATGACCAAGGAAACGAGTATGATGTAGTTGTCCAGTCTGGCGCTATCATCAAAGTGACCCCAATAAATAGTAAAGACGTAACTAATATTCCTGTACTTGAGGTTATTTCCAAGAATGGTTCTGGAGCAATTCTTGCTGCTAACCTAGGAGAAAGACCACCATTTGATGGAGAAGTTAAGCAAGTTATTGATTGTATTACCTAAATGGCAAACCAGCGAGAAAATCAAAACTGGTACTTGAGAGAGGTTCACTCTTACAACCCAAAAGTTAGGGTTGATATTTGCAATCCATCTTTCGGGTATCTGGGTGCTTCCAATTATTTTTTATACACAGTATCTGATAAGCAACTAAAAAGTTCTCTTGACTTTACCAATTGCGGAAAAACATTACTCAATTCTGATGATTCTATTGAGATATGTGCTGGAGAGCGTTCTGGTGATAAAAGTGAAAACATTTTTGTTCATGCTAGACGTGGCAATATATGCTTAACAGCAGACAGAAATGGAAATGTTCGTGTATCAGGCGCAAATGTAATAATTGAGTCTAATTCTGATATTGAATATGTGGCTGGTGGTGACTTTATTGTTGATGCTGATAATGTAAGACTGCAAGGAAATAGTTTTAATAGTGATGGATTAACAGGAAATTTGGTTCCCTTTAATCAACAATTCCTAACTCAGGTATTTGCAAAATCTTTTGTTGGTGGTGACTTAATAGCAAAAGCACTCGGATTATTTGTAGGATAAGATGGCAGAAAACATCCGTGTAACAGGACAAGAGTCACATTTTAATGAAGACGCTAAGTTCTTCAAAGACGTATACATATACGGCAATCTTTACTATGACTTTGAAGGTTTAGGTGATAATCTAGTTGTAGATGACCTAACAGTAAATGGTCTGGCGGATATAAGTCGATTAAGTGTAGAAGACTTATACGTCAGTGGTCTATCAACTTTTATAATAGTATTACAACTGGAATAGCAACATTTCAAAATAATGTAGTAATTGAAGGAGTTCTTGATGTTGATACTATTGATGTAGAGATTGCTACAGTCAGGGAGCGTTTTGAAGTTAAAAACGCCGATGGGACACAATATGTAACAGCGTATGGTACTGGAGAACTTGCTGGTAGAGTAGGTATTGGAAGTGACCGACCAGAACAATTACTTGACGTTAGTGGATCTGTAAAAATATCGCAGAATATTTTTGACTCGGTAAATTATTCTGGCGGAAATAGTGGTTATTATCTATCCAGAGATGCTAATGGTATTAGGTGGGTATTTGTTCCACCAGAAGCTTTATCCGAAGGTTTCTTTGTACAAAATGAGGGTGTTCAGGTTGGCGTAGGAAGTTTTACAACTTTAAACCTGATTGGTACTGGTAGTGGTGGAGACCTTGTAAATGCTACTGTTAATAGTGGTGATAATAGAATAGTAGATATATCTATTGTTGATCATTGGACCAAGAATGGTTCTGGTATTCATACAACAGTTAATGTTGGTATTAATGTAGTTTCTCCACAACATCCACTTGATGTTAATGGTATTGCCTTATTCCGTGATGAACTGAGAGTTTCTGGTGTTTCTACATTTTCTGAAGCAGTCATAATATCTGCACCACTTAGAGTCCATGCAAATGATATTGTTGGTACAGCACTAACCGCAGTCTACGCTCATAATGCTGGTATTGCTACTTTCGCAAGACAATCTGGTTTTGCTACCGCATCTGGTATTGCTACGTTTGCACAGATTTCTGGTATTGCTACTTTCGCAAGACAAGCAGGTTTCGCTACCGCATCTGGTATTGCTACGTTTGCCCAGATTTCTGGTATTGCAACTTTCGCCAGACAGTCTGGGTTTGCTACAGTATCTGGTATCTCCACATTCTCCAGACTAACTGGTATTGCAACTTTCGCCAGACAGTCTGGATTTGCTACAGTAGCAGGCATCGCTACTTTTGCCAACCAGGCAGGGTTCTCTACTGCTGCTGGTATTGCTACATTTGCAAAACAGTCTGGTTTCTCTACATCAGCAGGCATTGCTACTTTTTCCAACCAGGCAGGGTTCGCCACTGTTTCTGGTTTTGCTACCAATGCTGCTAGAGCGGGTATTGCAACTTTCATTGAGACAGTACAAACTTTAACGAACCAGGACTTCTTTATTCCATTTGTTGAAAACTCAACTAGCCAAGAAGATGAAACCTTAAGAGTTAATAGTGGTATCAGGTATAATGCCGCCACAAATAAAGTCACTGTTGGTGGTGGTCTGACTGTTGGTGGTGCTTTGACTGCCCACAGCAATTTAAAAGTTGAAGGTACTAGCGTATTTGATAGTTCTATAGAACTTAACTCCACTCTTATTGATATTAATGGAAGTGTAGCAACTGGTAAGACTGACTATAGACTTGCTTCTGTTGGTACTGGAGTATCTTGGAGACCTGCTGGTGTTGAAACAAAGAACATTCTTTATGTTACCAAAGACGGTAATGACAATAACTCTGGTCTCTTAGAAGGTGATGCTAAGGCAACCATTGGTGGTGCGGCTGCTGTTGCCCTTGATGGAGATACCATTTATGTAAGACCAGGTACATACTTTGAAGATAACCCCATTGGTCTTAGAACTGATGTTTCTATCTCTGGTCAAGATCTGAGACTTGTAACTGTTGTTCCCAACAACCCCACTGAAGACTTGTTCCATGTTAGACGTGGTTGTCTGATCGAGAATATGAACTTTGCGGGCAATAATGTCAATACTTCATATACTGGAGCGATGGTTGCTTTCCCACCATTGTCTGCTAATCAGAACAGTGGATATGTAGCAGCAGGACCAGTAAATGAAGGTCCAAGTGGAAGATGGAGATCTCCATATGTTCGCAACTGCACAAACTTTGCTACTGATAGTATTGGTCTCAAAGTTGATGGAGACTTAGCAAATGCGGCTTACACTGGAACCAACAACCTTGGTCAGGACCTTAAGAGTATGGTCGTTGACTCTTATACACAATACAATCAAAATGGTATTGGTGTTTCTATTACCAATAAAGGATATGCTCAGTTGGTTTCCATCTTTACCATTAACTCCAAATTTGCTATCTTTACTTCTGATGGTGGGCAGTGTGACCTAACAAACTCCAACTCATCATTTGGTATCTACGGTCTTTATGCTGATGGTACTAGTGGTGATGAATTTACGGGTATTAATACTGGTGCTAAATTAGCAGATGTTGATACTTTCCAGGTTACCAATGTACGCGATGAGGATTCTAACTTCAGAAAACCATTTGATGGTCAAGGTGCCTTCTTTAAGATTAACCTAGATGATTATAATGATACTGGATCTAAGACTGGTATTGTAACCGAACCTCTACGCACTATTAGAACTATTAAGGTAACAAATGGAGGATCTGGTTATAGTGAGACATCACCTCCAGCAGTCACGGTATCAGAACCATTCGGACCTGAGGGCATTCTTGCTGAACTTTCTGCTAATGTTAGTGCTGCTGGAACTATAAGCTCTATTGATATTATTGCTAGTGGTAGAAACTTCCTCCCAGCAGGTAGTGGTTCTAACCAACAAGATATTGCTATTACATTCAGTGGTAGTGGTGGTGCTACTGCAGAAGCAATAACCGACCCAATTCTATTTACTGTGAATAGTGCTACTGAACCAACTGCTAATACTGGTTTAACTACGGTTACCTTTGACCAGTTTGTTCCTTATGATGTTGGAACTGGTGTGAGTATGAGTTTCAGACGCCTCAGTCGTATCATCACAAGTTCTCACTCCTTCGAATACGTCGGTGCAGGTACAGACATAAATAGAGCAAACCCCTTCCAGGGTGGTGAACCTATTCCTGAGAATGAAGTTGTCGCTATCAATGGTGGTCAAGTTCCATTCACAAGTACCGATCAAAAAGGAAACTTTAAAATTGGTTCTGGACTGGTTATTGACCAAACCACTGCCACTATTTCTGGAAGAGACTTTAACCGAGCGATACAAGCAAACCTTACACCATTGATATTGGCACTGGGAGGATAATAAAATAAGATGGCAGTCGCACCAGTCAATAAGTTTCTTACGGTTGCTGTTCCTGTTGCACCGGGAGAGCAAAAGGTATATGAAGTTCCTACTGGAACTTCTGCTATTTTACTATATGCACAGGTGTCTAATGTTGGCGTCGGAACTTATCCAACCACAACACTGATTCATAGAAGAGAGAGTAGAAGTACAGGAAATTTAAGAGATATTAGAGTTATTAAAGATATTGAAATACCACCAAATGATGCTGCGATTCTTATTGATGGTAGACTTGTTCTAGAAAAAACTGCAACAACCCTTGATAGACTGTTTATTACAGGAACTCAAACTGGAATCGTAACAATTACAGATGTAACTTA
>Ga0255772_10003992_pt1 | contig 13996 bp, 15 predicted proteins | sample 071ome_34_FD_179970 | JGI IMG/M metagenome (GOLD analysis project Ga0255772, IMG submission 179970) | Coastal salt marsh microbial communities from the Groves Creek Marsh, Skidaway Island, Georgia - 071411BT metaG (version 2) | ecosystem: Environmental > Aquatic > Marine > Intertidal zone >...
TTAATTTTAATTCCCTGAATTGAATTATCGAACAGTGAACGATGAGTAATAGCAATATTGTCTGGGATATTTTCATCTGAGACAGCAAAACCATGATTCTGTGAAGTAATCATGACACTCGAACTCTTTAGGTCCTGGACTGGATGATTCGCCCCGTGATGGCCAAATTTCATTTTTTCAGTTTTAGCCCCAGATGCAAGCGCAAGTATTTGATGGCCGAGACAAATACCAAAAATAGGTATCTCTTTATTTAAAATTTTCTTAACATTTTCAATTGCATAATCACATGGCTCTGGATCACCGGGACCATTCGATAAAAAGACACCATCTGGTTTCATTGAGATAACTTTTTCTGCAGGAGTCATAGCATTAAGGACAGTTAATTTGCAACCTCTATCAACAAGCATTCTGAGAATATTCTTCTTAACTCCATAGTCATAAACTACAACATGATGTTCTCTTTTTGGATTTAGAAACTCACCCTTATTAAGGTCATAAGATCCTTCATTAAACTTATATTCTTCTTGTGTGGATACAACCTTTGCTAAATCTTTATTTTTTAACCCCTCAAAATCTTTTGCCATTTCAATAGCTTTTTGTCATCGATCTTCTTTCCAGAGGAAATACAACCTTTCATTGATCCATTGAGTCTGAGATGTCTAGTGAGCGCTCTAGTATCGATACCCGAGATACCAACAATTTTGGATTTTTTCAAATATGAATTCAAGGAATTTTCACTTCTCCAACTACTGGGTATTTCTGTTTGATCTCTAATAATTAATCCCGATAAATGAAGCATATTTGACTCTTCATCTATTTCATTACAACCAGTATTGCCAATATGAGGATAGGTTAGAGCAACTATTTGATCTTTATAGGAAGGATCAGTTAATATTTCCTGGTAGCCTGTCATGGAGGTATTAAAAACAACCTCTCCAACTGAAGAACCTAGAGAGCCAATGGCTTTGCCATAAAAAATTGATCCGTCTTCCAATGCTAGAAGTGCGATTTTTGACACTTTTACTCCCTAAAATATTTGTGAAATTTTATCATATTTAGCATCAGTATCTTATTGCTAAATTATCAATTTTTAGTTAAAAAGTATATAGATTAAAGGACAGGTTAATTAATTATGAAGATTTTTTTAAATGGAGAGCAAAAGAATATTGAGGATTATCACACCGCAGAGTCGTTACTAAGAAAATTGGGTTTACATGATAAGAGAGTAGCTATTGAAATAAACCGTGAAATAATTTCTCGTTCCGTTTACTCAAATAAAATTATCTCTGAAAATGATCGAATAGAAATTATCAAGGCTGTCGGTGGTGGCTAAATATCCCTAAGTTTTTTTAACTTCTTGATCATTACTAATAAACCGAAAACTATCACAAATAAGGACGGTAGGGTTGAGGCAAAATACACATTAAACCCATGATCAATTGAAAAAATATTGAGTATTTTTGTTAAAAGGTTAAAAATGATAGCAATTGAAATACCTAAAAAAATTGAACTCCCTATTGTCCTATTCCTATCAAAATTGAGGACAAAAGGCAAGGCAATTAATATCATCCCAAAAGCATAAAGAGGCTTAGTCAGTCTTGCAAAAAATTCTACGATCATCTCTCTATGCTTCTGAGAAAAATTTTTGGAGAAAAAAATGGATTGAATTAGTTCGTATATTGTAAGAGTTCTTAAATCTTTAGATAAACTACCAAGTTCTTCACTAGAAAAATAGATATCATAATTTTCTTCAATAGAATTCTGTAAAGAAATACTTTGATATTTACCCTTATTTCTAATATTAATTTTTTTTGGGTTACGAAGAATTAATCTATTGTTGTCAAAAGAAGAATTATCAGATTCTAAAAAAAATTGAAGGCTATTTTTTTCATCTAATTCATAAATTCTTACTTTTGCTCTCTTAAATTTTTCATTAGCATAAATTATATTAATAAATTTTTTATCCTGTTCGAGCCAGAAATTTTTACTTGATTTGTTGTAATTTTGCCCTGATGCATTAGCCTTTATCTCCATGGCTCGATCAGTAAAATATGGGCTAAATATCTCGATAATAATTAAAGAGGATATTGAGAAGAAGAAGGTTATAAAAATAAATTTCTTTAATAGTAATTTAATTGATAATCCTGCCGTTAAAAAAATTTGCAATTCCTTATTGGAATTTAAATTCCCAAAAACTACAATCGAAGATATCAGAATAGCCAATGAAAATATAGTACTCCCAATTGCCGGAATTGAGTATGCTATGTATAACAACTTATCAATCAACGGGTAACTATTACTCAACTCATCAAGCAAATGAAATATTGAGAAAATTCCAATCATGGCAAATAAAGTTATTAAATAAACTTTAACGAATTGCTTAAAAAGGTATTTTGATAAAATCAACATTTTTTTTGAATGTCCGATAATTTTTTAAATTTAAATAAACACCAATCTTCTTTTTGAAAGAAGTCTAATAAAAGAAAGTGATTAGAAAATTTCTCAATTAACTCTCTAGAGTCCTTTTCAAGTACTCCTGAGACTACAAGAATCCCACCACAATTTAATAGATCCTTAAAGGTCTCTTTTAGATTCACTAAACTATGTAAGAATATATTTGAAATTATAAAATCTATTTTATTATTCAGAAGTCTTAGATCGGTATTTTCGCGAATTATCTTATCTACTTTATTATTCTTGGCGTTTGCAGTTGTAGATTTAATGGCTTGAGGGTCATGATCATAACAATACACCCTCCTAGCCCCCAAAATTGCTAAAGCAATTCCTAAGATACCGCTTCCGCAACCATAATCACAAACAGTTAGATTTTTAAAATTATTTTTTTCAATGAATTCAAGACATAATTTTGTTGTTTCATGTGTTCCAGTTCCAAATGCAACTCCTGGGTCAATCTTAATTACATTTCTTGATTCAGAAAGATCCGCATCAGACCATGAGGGAACAACACTAAGATTTTTGCCAATCATAAAAGGTTTAAAGTTCTTTTGATATTTCTCTACCCAATTAATTTCCTTAACCTTTGAAATTCTCAGATTGGTATAAGGAATTAATTGGAGTTTATGACTAATTCCCTGATATGAAATTTTTTTATCAAACAGAGCACTTAACTTTATTTCTTTCCAAAGTGGGATTTCTCCAACACATGGCTCATATATTGGCGAATTACCATTATCTGAATTTGAAATTGTGAAAGCACCAAAAGCTAATAAGACTTCTTCGATAATAATTAAATCATCGGAAGAACAATCTAGTTCAGCTTTGAACCAATTCAAGGGTTATTAATTATAAATTCGACTGACTTCAAGGCAGAATCTAGTTTTGAGACATCATTTCCCCCGCCTTGAGCCATATCTGATCTGCCACCCCCTTTGCCATCAATTTGAATGGCAACATGTTTAAGAATTTCTCCCGCATGAAATTGATCTGTTAAATTCTTAGTGACTCCAGAAACAATGGAAACTTTATTATCTTTAACTAAAGCAAGAACAATTACCGCATTAGAAAGTTTATCTTTAATCTTATCTACGATATCTCTTAAGTCTTTGATTTCAACACCTTCAATTTTTGCAGACAGCAAATTTACTCCATTTACCTCTTTAACTTTTTTTAATAAGTCATCAGATTGATTACCTGCAAGCTGCTTTTGAAAAATAGAAATTTGCTTTTCAAGCTTCTTCTGCAGATCCAGAATTTGGGAAATCTTGCCTAAAACATTCGAAGGTTCAGATTTTATTATTTTCGCAATTTGATTAATTTCATCAGCTTTACTTTTATCGAATTGATAAGCTGTAAAACCTGTAATAGCTTCAATTCTTCTAACTCCTGAGGATATACCAGTTTCATTAGTGATTTTAAACAAGCCAATATCTCCAAGTCTCTCAACATGAGTTCCACCACATAATTCAACTGAAAAATCACCTTTACCCATAGTTAGAACTCTGACAGTCTCTCCATACTTCTCACCAAATAATGCCATTGCTCCTAATTTTTTGGCATGATCAATATCTGTTACTTGAGAATGTACATCAGAATTGCCTATAATTTTTCTATTAACCATAGACTCAATTTCACTGATTTCACTAGTAGATAGAGGTTCATCATGAGAAAAATCAAATCTCAGTCTATCTTCATCAACTAATGATCCTTTCTGGGATACAGTTTCACCAAGAACTCTTCTCAGCGCCGCATGAAGTAAGTGAGTAGCAGAGTGATTTCTTGCGATTTTTTTTCTTCTAGATGAATCAACTTTGGCATTTGCAAGATCATCGATTCTAATTGATCCTGATATTACTTTACCATGATGCTCAAAGGCACCAGAAACCTGCTTTTGAGTATCTGCAACCTCAAAAACTCCATTAGCAAAAAAAAGTTTTCCTGAATCTCCTACCTGGCCTCCTGACTCTGCATAAAATGGGGTATTTTTTAAAACAACTATTGCATCATCACCTTCAGAAAGCTCTTTAACTTGAGACCCGTTTTTTATAATTGTGGTAATTGAACTATTACTTTCTAGTTGGTCATAGCCAACAAAATTTGTTTCAAAGTCAATTGACAGAGTTCTTTGGGCAGCAAAATCGCCTGAAACTCTTGCCCTACTTCTTTGTTTTTCCATCTCCATGTCAAAACCTTCCATATCAAGACTAAGTCCCTTTTCTCGAGCTACATCTGCTGTCAAATCAACCGGAAAACCAAAAGTATCGTATAGCTTAAAAACAGTTTTTCCATCGATTTCTTTGTTTTTGAGATTAGAGATACTCTCCTCAAGAATATTCATGCCCTGGTCTAAGGTTTCAAGAAATCTTTCTTCTTCTCTATTGAGAACTTTTTCAACATTGGCAAGATTTTTCTTAAGTTCAGGATATATCTCCTTCATTTGTAGAGAAAGAATTGGAGCAAGACGATAAAAGAAAACCTTGTTGATACCTATCTTATGCCCATGCCTAATTGCTCTTCTAATAATTCTTCTAAGAACATACCCTCTTCCCTCATTTGATGGAAGAACACCATCAGCAATCATAAAAGCTGTGGAACGAATATGGTCTGCAATTACTCGAACTGAGGGATCTGACTGATCGATATTTAATTTTGAATCTGACAACTTAACAATTTCTTTTGATAATTCCTGAAATCCATCAGTATCATAATTATTATTAACATGCTGAAGAACTGCTGCTAATCTTTCAAGACCCATGCCCGTATCAACACATGGTGAATCAAGAGGCTTAAGGTAGCCATCTTCTTGTTTATCAAATTGAGTAAAGACTAAATTCCAGATTTCTATATAACGGTCACCATCTTCATCAGCATGACCAGGAGGGCCACCAGGAATAGATTCTCCATGATCATAAAAGATTTCGCTGCATGGACCACAAGGTCCTGTATCTCCCATTTGCCAAAAATTGTCTTTGGCACCACATCTTGAAATTCTATTTTTTGGAAAACCTATATCATTAACCCAAATATCCTCAGCCTCATCATCATCCTCGAAAACACTAACCCATAGTTTTTCAGGTGGTAGCTTTAATTCTTCTGTAAGAAACTCCCAGGCAAAACTAATAGCGTCTTTTTTGAAGTAATCACCAAAAGAGAAATTACCTAGCATTTCAAAGAAAGTATGATGTCTAGCTGTATATCCTACATTTTCAAGGTCATTATGCTTACCTCCTGCACGAACACATCTTTGACATGAGGCAGCACGAGTATATGGTCTTTTTTCAGCACCACTGAACACATCTTTGAATGGCACCATTCCAGAATTAGTAAACAACAGTGTTTTGTCATTGTGTGGAACGAGGCTGGAACTAGCCTCGATTGCATGACCCTGTTTAGAAAAATAATCAAGAAATTTTTTTCGAATTTCAGCAGTTTTCATTAGTTCGTATATTGACTGAAAACGACATTATATAATACCTCATCCAAAGATTGATGATGTATCTCCAGACCCCTCCCTAAGTACCTTATATGGATTTTTAGTAAAGTCTATAACAGTTGTTGGTGTTGGTAAACAATAACCTGAGTCGATAATAATATCTACTTTTGCTTTCAGTTTATCGATAACATCCTGAGTACTTAAGAATTCATGTCCATCTATAATAAGTGATACACTCATAATGGGTTCGCCTAATTCATCTATCAAACCTCTTATCAAAGGTTTATCGGGAACCCTAACTCCAATTGTTTTTTTCTTAGGATGGGCCAATCTGTTAGGAACTATTCTTGTAGCCTCAAGGATAAAGGTAAATTGACCTGGGTGCGTTCGTTTTATAAAACGAAAAGCATCGTTATCTAATTTTGCAAACTCTCCAATTTGGCTTAATGAATTAAGTATTAAAGTAAAGTCATGATTTTTAGATAAGTTGCGAATTGATCTTATTCTATCAACTCCAGTCTTATTGTCTAAAGCAGAACCAATTGAGAACCCAGAGTCCGTTGGAAAAACAATTATTGCCCCAGAAAGAATCTTACTCACAATATACTTAATTAATCTTATTTGCGGATTGTCAGGATGGACACTAATAATTTCTGCTTTCATCTAAGATAATTAATTACTAATTTTTCCCCATAATCAAATTTAGGAATATTTCCTACCTCAATTTTTTGGTCAGTCCATCCATGAAAATCTGAACCGCCTGAATATAGTATTTCGTTTTCATCTGCAATCATTTTGGAAACACGTATATCTTCGAGGCTTGAAAATGAATTTACAATTTCTATGCCGTCAAGTCCTAAAAATTTAAGATCTTTAACTAATTTTTTCAACTTATTTAAAGTCATTTTATATCTTAGTGGATGTGCCAAAATTGCCAATCCACCAGCTTGATGAATCCATTTAATTACTTCAACTGATAACGCCCATTCCCCTTTTACCGAACCTGGTTTTTTACCAGTCATGTATTTCTTAAAAACTGATGACATATTTGAACAAACATTTTCTTTAATTAGCATTTGAGCAAAATGTGTCCTTGTAATGTAATCTGTTTTACTTAAATTCCTTGCATTTTCATAAGCTCTTTGAATTCCAACTTTGCCAAGCCCCTCACTGATTTTTCTTGCCCTCTCAACTCTGAATTGATTATTTCTCCTTAGTCCATCAAGTAATAGCTTTTCATTAGGATTAATTCCTAACCCAACTATGTGAATAGACTGAGAATTGTGTTGTGCTGAAATCTCAACACCATTAATAAACGTCAAATTAGAGCTTTCTGCGTATTTATTTGCCTCTTCTAAACCTTCTAAAGTGTCATGGTCTGTAAGAGAAAAAAAATTGCAACCTGCATTTAACGCTCTTCTTACAACGTCTTTCGGTGATAATACACCATCTGAATAATACGAATGAGTGTGAAGATCTATATTCATATTGCGTATGATATATATTCTTATTTTTTTTTGAACTTTAATAACTAATCATGTGTGGAATTATTGGAGGAATCTCCCAAGACAATATACTGCCTTTTTTGATTAATGGATTGAAAGACCTAGAATATAGGGGGTACGACTCTGCCGGACTAGTTGTTAATATTGGCAAAGATTTCAAAAGATTTAGGTCAGCAGGTAAGGTATCCAATTTGGAAGGGAAAATTAATGATTCAAAAGATAAATTAATAAGTAACATTGGAATTGCCCACACAAGATGGGCTACTCATGGAACCCCCTCTGAGAATAATGCCCATCCTCATATTTGTAATCAATCTATTGCTGTAGTTCAGAATGGCATTATTGAGAACTTTCAGTCTTTAAAGAATGAACAATTAAAACAAGGTTATGTTTTTACTTCTGATACTGATACTGAAGTTATTGCCCATTGCATTTATGAAAATCTAAAAACCTCTAAAACTCTCTTAGAGGCGACACAAAAATCAATAGAAAAATTTCAAGGTTCTTTTGCTATAGCAGTTACTTCTATTGATAGCCCTAATGAGATTGTCATTGCAAAAAGATCAGCACCTATGGTTATTGGATACAGCGATTCAGGATTGTTCTTCGCATCAGATCAATTAGCACTAATCGACTTAACATCAAAATTTTCCTACATGGAAGATGGAGATATTGCGCTTATCAAAAATCATGAGATCAAATTTTATGATGTTAATGGGAAAGCCACTAAACGTGAAATCATTGCCTCTAAGCTTAAACGTGGGCAGGTTACTAAAGGCATCTTTCCGCACTTTATGCTTAAGGAGATCCATGATCAACCGCAAGCTATCAGAGACACTCTTGAATCGAAAATCTCTCATGATGAAGTATATATTGAATCTTTTGGTCCAAATGCTGCAGAAGTTTTTTCAACAATCGAACATGTAAAAATAATTGCATGTGGCACTAGTTTCAATGCAGGTTTAGTTGCAATGTACTGGCTAGAAGATATTACTGAAGTATCATGCAGTGTTGAGGTTGCGAGTGAATACAGATATAGAAAATCAGTAAGTCATAAAAATACGTTGTTTGTAACAATTTCTCAAAGCGGTGAGACAGCTGACACTCTAGAAGCGCTTAAATCCATTAATAATAGACAACCTGACTCAGTAACTCTCTGTATCTGCAATACTGCAGAATCAAGCTTAACCAGAGAATCTAAAATGGTCTTCTTAATGAATGTTGGACCTGAAATTGGAGTTGCATCTACCAAAGCCTTTACTGGGCAACTTGTAAGTCTTGCATTATTGGCAACAGCAATCGGGAAATCAAAAAAAGTAATTTCTAGAGATAGGGAAACGTTAATCGCCAAAGGGCTAAATAGGCTGCCAGGTTTAATTGAAGAAGTTTTGAAAATTGATCCTTACATTAAAGATTTAGCAAAAGATTTTAAAGACAAACATAATGCCTTATTTCTTGGAAGAGGCACAAAACATGCAATAGCAATGGAAGGTGCTTTAAAACTCAAAGAGCTAAGCTATATTCATGCTGAGGCCTTTGCTGCTGGGGAGCTAAAGCATGGTCCAATCGCCTTAATTGACAAAGATACTCCCGTAATAGTTGTGGCACCAAAAAATGATTTACTGGAAAAACTAAAATCCAATATGCAAGAAGTAAGCTCAAGAGGCTCTCTAATGTATGTCTTTAAAGATGAGTTAGCAGATATAGAAAACTTACCAAATGTAAAAATGATTCCTGTCACCAAAGGTCTTGGAAGAATTACTGGACCAATAATATTTGCCATACCATTACAACTTCTAAGTTATCATGTTGCACTCATAAAAGGTTGCAATGTTGACCAACCCAGGAATCTTGCTAAGTCAGTTACGGTGGAATAGTTTTAGAATAATATACTTTATTAACATAAAATATTGATTATTAATTATATTTTTAATATAAAAGATAAAATAATATTATCAAAATTCCCACTAATACTAAAATTTTGATTGGGTCGTACCCGTCATCAATAATCTCAATATCTTTGGTAAAACGACACTTAGGATAACTATCACATCCTAAAAACTGTGATCCTTTATTTGGACCATTTTTAACCTCTCGTAAAACAAGATCTGATCCACACTTTGGACAGATAGTATTTGAAGAATAACGTTCATCCAAAGATTGAAGATGTTCTTCATTAGAAAATCTATTCTCCTTTTTTAATTTCTTTAATAAATTTGATATTCTTTTTTGTTCATTTTTATCTATAACCTCCTCATTAAACTGACTGATGTAATCACTGAGTCCATAAGAAAGTACATTTGGAGGTAAATCTGTCATAAACTCCGAATCACCATTAAAAAAAACTACAGTTTGAATAAGAGATTCATTCAAATTGAGGAACTCAGATAAAACTTTTTTCTGTCTGTATGTCTGTCTTAATGGATTTTGAAATGAATATCTTCTTTCAAAGATAACTTGAGTCCATTTTGGTTGGTCAAAAGATCCAAATATCCACCCCTTTCTATTCTTTGTCTCAATAATAAAAAGTCCAAAAGGTGACAGAACTATGTGATCTAATTGAGAAGTTCCATTTCTGGATGGAATAATGATATTGGAAAATCTCTGATATTTTTTTCTATCTAAAGTGAACCATAAATTTAAACTTGTTTTTTGTTCACCAAACCAACCTTTAAACATTATTAGTTTAAATTTTTAAATAACATTTCAAAAGTATAACTAACTGTGTCATTTTGACATCTACTGTTTTATAATTATCTTTATGGAAGTTAGATCTAAAAGGTACTTTAACTACAACCCAAAGTTCAAAGAATCTAAGATCATATATTATTCTAAATTTACTCCGTTACTGTGGAGTAGATAAAGGTGTCTATTAAATTAATACATAGAGGAAGTTTATGAATAATCACTTAATAACAAAATCTGTAAAGTTATGTCTTTATGGATTAATGACTGTTTGCGTCATCAATATTTTCTCAAACTTTATGCAAATAAACCTAATAAATGATTATTTTGTTAAAGATTTATATTCTGAGGATGTTTTTGGTGTTTTGGCAGACAAAAATGACTCCAGAGTAGCAATAGTGAATGGTTTATATACAATATTACTTTTTGCATCTTTCTTTTTAATTGGAAGATGGTTCTTTGTAAGTTCGAAAATTAATCATCTTTTGGGAGTGGAGGGATTGAATATTAGTCCAGGGTGGTCAGTAGGTTGGTATTTCATACCTTTTGCAAATTTAGTGATGCCCTATCGATCATTAAAAGAAACCTTTAAAGCATCTTTCAATTCTGAAGAATGGCAAAATAATAAAGTTCCATATGATTTTCCAATTTGGTGGGCAACTTTTCTAATTGGAAATTTTTTGAGTAATGCCTCTTTTAGGATGGAACTAGCAATCGGAGAAACATACACCTATCAAGAACTAAATCGGATTTCTTACATTGATATAGGTGCAGATGTTGTATTGATTGTTAATGCAATTTTTCTTTTAAGAATTGTAAATATAATTTACCAAAATCAAAAAGATAAGAGTTTTCAATTACACCAAGAAAACTAACTATTAGAGGAAATAAAGACTTTTATCCAAAGTTGATTTGGAGTATTTTTGAAAAATTATCGAAAAAGGAAAAGTAGAAAAAACAATAACTTCATCTACAAAATTAAAGAATCACTTTATATGGTTAGATACGATAATTAGATTCTTTCACAAACAGATTTTAGGATAACTTCTTCTAATGTATCAGGAGCGGGATAACGCCAATCATTTAGACGATTATCTGTCTCAGAATTACCTTGCCCCATTTGACCCTTGTAAAAAACCCAACTTAATATTTTAGATCTAAATATTTCACAATCAGCTATTGTGTATGACTTACTGGAGAAATAAGGACCAGGCAATGGCTCTTTATAATCAGCAAGAGTCCAGTAATAAACTTTGCCACTTTTCTGACGAATTTGGTCATAATCCACAAAGTATCTATCTCCACTTACATTAGATTCAACATATTTCCACTCGCCTAGAGATGTTGAAGTAAAAAGAAAGGATGATAAAAAGACAGTTAAGCTTAATATTATTTTCTTCATATAAATTGATTATACATAAATCAATTTGGTTCATAATGGTATATAATTCGATTCACATGCTCAATAACCGCTTGACATGTAGTCTAGAAAATTTTTAGTTATGGTCGAGAAGAATAAAACTGAGAGTTTTCAGTAAATTGTTAAAACATTACTAACTTGGAGAATTAATATGAAGATTTTAGGAATATTATTAATTATTTGGGGAATTGCTGATTTTGCTCTTAGCTGGACAGGAACAGATTTATATGCTGCAATAGGAATAAGTATTCCTGAAGCAATATATCAATTTACGCCTATGATAGCAGGGGTTATTGGTTATGCGCTATTAATGGCAGGTTCCGGTAAGACAGAAGAGTAATAGGCAACTCAATACTTACAGAGAAAAAAGTGATCATAAGAAACACAAATAATTCATTCACTTTTAAATGGATTATTTGTGTTTAAAAATTCTTATTAATAAAAATCAATTTGCACTTAATTACATGGTTTAATCTTATTGTGAAAAAGATCTTTTTTTTATCGTTTCTAGCAACTTTTATTCTTAATGGTTGCAAACCTAGTGAGTTCAAGGCAGATATCTACACAACCGATATTGAAATTGCTAGTGAAGGAAAAGTAATAGATGTTCCTGTTTCTGTTACTTTCACTTTAATGGGGAAAGATAAAGACAGGATTTTTGATAGAGTTGTTAATCTCTCAAAAAAATATCTTCATCCCGATTCAACTTTTTCTAAATCAAAAGCAATGATTGGGGAGAGGCTAGTTATAGATACCAGACTCCCTATGGGAACTACTGATTCATTAGGCTCTTTTATGCAGAGCAACCCAAGATTGGCAATCTTTAAAGTTTCATCAGAAAATGGGAAAAAAATTCTTACTCTAGAGGCAACCAAGTTTTCCAAATTGCTTAGTTCTGAAATGAGAGATATTAATCTCATGTTAAGCCTTGAATTGCCTCCTAAGAAGTCCTTCTTAAAGATACTCAGTGACTCTCGAAATGTTACGAACATATCAGCAACTGCTGTATTTGTATCGAAGAAACCTCATCTAAATTTCTCCAAGGAACTTGAAAGAAGAGATTCAATTGAGATCGAATTTAAGGGTGGCAGTGAGAGTGTTTATTCTGAGATTCCTCCAGTTATTGTTATATCAAATTAGCTGCATATTAACTAATATAAGAATCTTAAAAAAAAGTATGAAAAACCTTTGTACTTCTAGGTCAATTAAAACTATAATCACTATAGTTACATTTAATAAGGGGAAATAATGGATATCAAATCAGAAATTACAAATATTAATTGGGGTGAAATGTTTGCCCCTCTTGAAAATAAACTGCTTATGGCGCTTCTTGTTGCCTTCTTCTTGCCTTGGGTTTCTTTCGGTCCGATTAGTATGAGCGGTATGTCAATCCCTGGTGCTGTGAGTGATCTTGGTGCCTTAGTAGGAGGTTTTAACAAAGGTGATAAACCTTTTACTTTACACTATTATCTATTGTTTTTAATTCCACTATCTTCAATTGCAGGAGCATGGTTTCGTTATAAGAAGGATGAACAGAAAGCTAAGTTATTTACTTTAGCTGCTGCTGGTGTATTTTTGATAACTTTTATTCTGGTATTCATTAAAGCTGGCACAAAGATCTTTAATGGAATGTCCTTTGGAGGTCTAATATCTTTAATAGTTTCAATTGCTATCTTTGTAATTGTATTTGAACTACATACAAAATTTACGAAAAAGTAGATTACTTTTCTTAACCTAGCTATATATAAAAGACCAGCATGCTGGTCTTTTATTATTTAGGTTGAAAATATGTTCTAAACCAGCACCATAACTCTCCTATTACATCGAAAAAACAGACTATTTTCCTTGCCTTTTTTTCGATCAAGAAAAAATAAATAACCAATCTTAGTCAAATATTTAATGCAATTTTTATATAGATAATTTTGAGTATAAATTAAGAAAATTAACTAAAAAATTTAGCAAAATTCTCCAGTAACTGGGGAAAAACGAAGAACTATGAATGATTCAAATAACACGGACAAAGCTCTTTCTTTAGCGCCTCATCTTTTGGATAGATTAGTAAGAATAATTTTAGTTACGCTTCACACATATTGTTAAGCAAAACTATTGCCATTGAATTGTTTTGTGGCAGGCCATTTATTTCCATTACATTGATCTCAAATCTATCCGTTTTTTCATTTGCCGAAAACTGAAGTAAGGCAGTTGAAGGGATTCCATCATAAGTTATCCCTCCTCTAAGATTCACATAGGTTAACCCATCATCTGTTACAAGGGATTCCCAGGAAGGCGAATCCATATAGTCATTTGCCATTTGCTCAAGTGTTTTCTGAGGAAAATTATCCATATTGCCATCTTTAACTAGATCGACTGCAGAGTCTGAGCCACATCCGACAACTAGAAACAAAAAACTAGGAATGAAAGCTAATTTAAATTTAGCCATTAACATACTCTAGGAAAAACCTATCTGCAAAAAATTATAATGTTTCCAAAAGTTTG
>Ga0255772_10003997_pt1 | contig 13991 bp, 14 predicted proteins | sample 071ome_34_FD_179970 | JGI IMG/M metagenome (GOLD analysis project Ga0255772, IMG submission 179970) | Coastal salt marsh microbial communities from the Groves Creek Marsh, Skidaway Island, Georgia - 071411BT metaG (version 2) | ecosystem: Environmental > Aquatic > Marine > Intertidal zone >...
TGGATATCAAATAGGAGATGTACTTGGAATCACCACGATTGGCGCTTCTTCTGTTGGAAGAAATGCAAGATTCTCTATTGTATCCATTGGAATGACAAGCGAACTTATTTTGGATAATGTTCAAGGAGAATTTATTGTTGGTGCAGCAAACACAATATACTATACAAATAGTTCTGGAATATCAACAGAACTGAATTATACTCATGGTGGTGATGTTCAAGTCTCATCAATCAATGTTGATACTGATGGACTTCATGTTAAAGTAAATCATCAAAATCATGGAATGTACTTTAGTGATAACCTTGTTGCAATATCTGGAGCACAATCTGATGTAAAACCAACAAAACTGAGTGCTGTATATAATGTAGGATCAGTTGGTGCTATTTCTGTTGATAGTGCTTCAAACTTCTCTACCTTCGAAAATGTTGGAGTTGGAACAACAAACGTTGGACTGATTCGTATTGGACAAGAAATTATTGAATACACCAACGTCAGTGGAAATACAATTGGAGGAAACATCGTTAGAGGTGCAAATCCAAAGTCATACCCTGTAGGAACTCCAGTTTATAAGTATGAACTCAATGGTGTAAGTTTGGCAAGAATTAACAAAACTCACGATCTTTCTGATGTAACAGTTTCCAACCCAATCACATTTGATTCATATCATATCAAACTTGATATGTCAGAGAAGTTTAATCCAAACAATGATGATAGAAGTGATGATTCTGGATATCCAAAACTCTATTTGAATCAAACAAAATCATCTGGTGGATATAATATAAGGGCATCTCAGAATATGCCATTTGAAGTTATCACACCATCTGTCCAAAACATTACTGTTCGCGGTACCAATTTAACTGCACAGGTAAGAACAACGACAAGTCAGTCTATCAGTGGAAATGAAATTCCATTCGTAAATGCAGGATTTGAACCAGTTGCTTTGAATAAATCGAATTATTTGGAAACTCCAAGAATGATTTGCTCAAAGGTTAATGAAAGTGCTAAACTTACAAACATTCCTGGAAATAAGTCCATGAACTTGAGACTTTTCCTGAGCACAACTGATTCCAGAGTAAGTCCTGTCATTGATTCTCAGAGAGTAAGTACTATCCTCACATCAAATAGAGTTAATAGTGTAATTACAGATTATGCTACAGATAGTAGAGTTAATGGAATCTTCACAGACCCAACTGCATGTCAATATATTTCCAAGGAAATTACCTTGGAGAATCCAGCATCTTCTATCAAGATTCTGGTAAGTGCACATATCAATGAAAACAATGATATTAGAGCATTCTATGCGATTAATGACAAGCAAGGATTTAATCCAATCTTTGAACCATTCCCTGGTTATGCTAATCTTGATGCTAGAGGACAAGTAATTTCTCAAGAAAATAGTGATGGAAGATCTGACATTTTTGTTCCAAAGAGCAATTACAAGGGATTTGATGGAGAAACACTTGAGTATAGAGAGTACACATTTACAGCAGATCAACTTCCATCATTCAGATCTTACAAAATTAAGATCGTTATGACATCAACTGATCAAGTTTATGTCCCAAGAATGAAGGATTTGAGAGTTATCGCATTAGCATAATATGGAATACTATGGTGTTGAAGGTCATGCGGATCTCGCAAGAGATCCAAATACCAATTCTATTATAAATGTAAATTCTCTTCAGTATGAACAATATATTGCAAGACGTGAAGTGAAAGGTGAAAAGAATCAAAAAGTACAGAATATTGAGGATGAAGTTGCTAATCTAAAAAATGATATTAATGAAATAAAATCTTTATTGAAGGAGTTACTAAATGGATCCAAGTAAAATTGATTTGGAAAATCTTACCAAAAGTTTTGAATATACCAAACTTGCAAATGAAATAGATAGTTGTGAGAATATTGAAGAAATAAGAAATATTGCAAAGTGTTTTTGTAAACTTTATTATAAACAACAAGAAACCCTTTCTTCTATAGGAATTCCAAATGTCTAGTAGAAATATAACTTTTGATCCAGACTCTGGTGTACCAAAGGCAGCTAATCTAACAATACATACTGGAGCAGATTTTTCTGCAAATTTTAATGTTGTCAATACTTCCAACTCAGCATTTAATTTTGAGAGTTGGACAGGATCTTCACAGATGACAAAAAGTACTTCTATTGGATCAACCTCATACCCTGCAGCAACTTTTAATGTAGGATTTACTAGTGCTGCTGGAGGAAAAATAAAAATTTCTCTGGGGTCAACAGCAACTAGAACTTTGTCAGAGGGTCGTTATGTTTATAATCTTTTGGTAAGTTCTGGATCAACAGTTTATAGTTTGACAAATGGAAATATCCTGGTAATTCCTGGTATTTCTTCAGCACCCTAAATACCTTTAGGAAACTTGTGAATAAATGGCACAACCAGCAAGTAGAACAGATTTAATTAATTATTGTAAGAGGCAATTGGGTGCTCCTGTGCTGGAGATTAACGTTGCCGACGAACAGATTGAGGATTTAGTCGATGATGCCCTTCAATTCTTCCATGAAAGGCATTTTGATGGAGTAACTCAGACGTTTTTAAAATATAAAATTACTCAAGATGATATTGATAGAGGTCGAGGAAGGGGAGGCAATAATCCCATTGGTATTGTAACTACAACTGCCAGTTCAACTATTGATGGATCATCTGTACAATTTTCTTACGAAGAAAATAGCAACTATTTGCAGGTTCCATCCTCTGTTATAGGAATTCAAAAGATATTCCATTTCGATGGAAGCAACACTGTAACGAACAATATGTTCAGTGTTAAATATCAACTGTTTTTGAATGATATCTACTATTGGGGTTCTACTGAACTCCTTACATATGCAATGACAAAGACTTATCTTGAAGATATCAATTTTCTTTTGACTACAGAAAAACAAATTAGATTTAATCAAAGACAAGATAGATTATATTTGGATATTGACTGGTCAAGTGTTAGTGTTAATGATTATTTTGTTATTGACTGTTATCGATTACTCGATCCAAGCGACTATAGCAGAGTTTGGAATGATTCCTTCTTGAAAAAATATTTAACATCCCTAATAAAGAAACAGTGGGGACAAAATTTGATCAAATTCCAGGGTGTAAAACTGCCAGGTGGAATTGAATTGAATGGTAGACAAATATATGATGATGCACAAAAAGAAATTGACATGATAATGGAGAGAATGTCAAATACTTACGAACTTCCACCACTTGATATGATAGGTTAATCAAATGCTGAATCCTTTCTTTCAACAAGGTTCAAGATCCGAACAAAATCTTATTCAAGATTTGATCAACGAGCAGTTGAGAATGTATGGTGTTGAAGTACACTATTTGCCAAGGAAATATGTTACTGAAAAGACGATATTAAGAGAGGTTATTCAGTCTGCTTTTGATGATGCATATCCAATAGAAGCATATTTGGATAATTATGAAGGATATTCAGACAATCCTGTACTTTTGTCTAAATTTGGTATTCAACAAACACAAGAAGTCACCTTAATTATTTCAAAAGATAGGTGGGAATCTTATATTCAACCATTAATCAAAAATGAAACTAATATAAGGTTATCAACTAGACCAAAAGAGGGAGATTTGATTTATTTCCCTCTTGGAGATCGTTTATATGAAATTAAGTATGTTGAGCATGAAAAACCATTCTATCAACTTCAAAAAAATTATGTTTATGAATTAAGATGTGAACTCTTTAGATATGAAGATGAATTGATTGATACTGGAATAGAAAGCATCGATGATATTTTAGTTGGCAATGAAGAGGATGGATTATCAGAAGATGGAATCCCTACTATTTTGGGTCCAACTCAAACATTGACGCTGGTTGGAGTTGGAATTACTGCTACTGCAACAGCAAGTATTGTTAATGGTGGTATCAGATCTATTACTATTACAAATCGTGGTGGTGGTTATAGTTCTTTACCAACAGTTGGAATTTCATCTGCTCCATCTGGAGGAGTCACTGGAATCGCAACTGTTAGAATGATAGGAGGAATTAATGTTTGCAATCTTAATGCTAATGCAAGTCTTAAGTCTGTCCAGAACGCTGATATTGTAAATGCTGGATCAGGATATACTGTTGCGCCACTGATAAGATTTTATGGCGGAGGAGGAAGTGGAGCTGCTGCAACATCAATCATTGGAGATGGTGTTGTTGGAGTAATTACCGTCACTTCTGGTGGATCTGGATATGTAACAAATCCAACAATTACATTTACTGGAATTTCTACCGTTTCTGCAGCTGCTACTGCAATCGTAAGTTCTGCTGGAATTATTACTGCTATCAGCATTACAAACGCTGGTTTGGGGTATACAGAACCTCCAACAATAACAATTGCAGATCCATATATGGGATCAACTGGAAACTTCGTATTTAATGAACTTGTTACTGGATCTGTTAGTGGTACAACTGCAAGAGTTAGAACTTGGGATTCTTCTACCAATACACTAGAAATTTCTAATATCTCTGGAACATTCTCTGTTGGAGAAAATATTGTAGGATCTACTTCTGGTGCCTCTCGTGGTCTTCGTGTCATTGACACCAATCCAACAGATGATGGATTTGCAGATAACTTTAATATTGAAACAGAGGCTGACTCAATTCTTGACTTCAGTGAACAGAACCCATTTGGTATTCCATAAATATAATTTAACTAGTTAAATATTAATATAATAGGATTTTAGCAATGTTTGAGTATTTTTACAACGAAATTTTAAGGAGAACCATTATTTCTTTTGGTACTCTCTTTAATAATATTTCAATAAAACATAATGATTCGTCGGATAACGTAGTTAGTGTTGTAAAAGTACCTCTTGCATACGGTCCTACTCAAAAGTTTCTTGCAAGATTAGAACAATCTCCAGATTTAAATAAATCAACGGCAATCACTTTACCTAGAATGTCGTTTGAGTTTACTGGTTTGGTATATGACCCATCAAGAAAAGTTACTACAACACAACAATTTGTAGTAAAAGATCCTAATGATGGATCAGAAACCAAAAAGTCATATATGCCAGTTCCTTATAATATGCAATTTGAAATGAGCATCATGACAAAATTAAATGATGACATGCTTCAAATTGTTGAGCAAATTCTTCCATACTTCCAACCAGCATATAATCTAACTGTAGAACTTGTTGATAGTATTAAAGAGAAAAGAGATATTCCAATCGTTCTCGAAAACATCACAATGCAAGATGACTACGAGGGAGATTTTACTACTCGTCGTGTGTTAGTTTATACTTTAAGATTTACTGCTAAGACATATCTCTTTGGACCAACATCTTCTGCCTCCAAGGATATCATCAAAAAAGCAACTATCAGTTATCTTACAGGTACAGATACTTCAAATACAACAAGAGAAGTTACATACTCTGTTCTACCAAGAGCTATCAAAGATTACACTGGGGATATTGCAACCAATATCTCTGCAGACATTACAACCACAACTACTGTAATCGAAGTTGATGATGTAAGTGGATTGACAGCAAAAACTTATATTGATTTGGAGGGAGAAGAGTTATACATCAAGTCTATAACTGGAAACAAGATTACAGTTAATAGAGGTCAAGATGGAACAACAATTACTTCTCACCTGAAGGGAGCACCTATTAAGACAATTACAGCAGCAGATAACGCTCTAATTGAACAAGGCGATGATTTTGGATTTAGTGGATCAATTTCATGAAAATGACTAAAAAATATGACAAGTTGAACGAAACTTTTGATGTCGATGGGGACGTTGTTCCTGTAGAAGTTGAAAAAGTTTCTAGTTCTGTAGAAGAAAAAAAATCTTCTCCAGATGATATTAAAAAAGATTATGAGTATACAAGAGGAAATCTATATTCCCTTATAGAAAAAGGACAAGAAGCAATTAATGGTATTCTTGAACTTGCTCAGGAAACGGAACAGGCAAGAGCATATGAAGTTGCTGGTCAATTAATTAAAAACGTTGCTGATGCAACAGATAAATTGATGGAACTTCAGAAGAAACTAAAAGATGTTGAAGAAGAAAAACAAATAAAGGGACCATCAACTGTAAACAACGCACTTTTTGTTGGATCAACTGCAGATTTGGCAAAGATGTTAAAGACTGGACTAGGGGAAGAAGATAAATAATCTAGGGAGAGAAATCCCAAAGTATTATTTACTCATACCTTTTGTCTAATGGCGAACGACTATAACAATTTGCCCTCTATCAACGACTTCGCCAATACTGGTGACGATCTACCTTCTGTAGAAGAATTTATTCCAGAAGAATCGTTACCATCTATAGAAGAATTTTTAGAAGAAGAATATCAAGAATTAAAAGAAGAAACTCAAACTATTGAGGACTTGAATGGGAACACTTTCGCAGAGGTAGAAGATATTGTTCCCCCTTGGCCTGAATTAATTCGTTTGATCAATGATATCAGAGAAGACATTCCTGATATTCCAGAAATTAAATACTATGATGAAGAACTAAAGGCACTTACTGAAGAAATTGATTCTCTGAGAGAGAATATTCCAGTAGTTCCTGAGATACGATATTATGATAATGAAATTGAAGCAATCTGTGAGCAGATTGATTTAGTAAAAGAGCACATTTCAAATTCTATCTCAGAGTTACCTGAGGTAAAATATTATGACGAGCAGATTGAGACTATTGAAGAAAAACTTAGTCTTATCAATAGAAATATTGATGAACTTCCAGAACCAAAATATTATGAGGAAGATCTTCAATCACTGAAGGAAGATATTGAAAAGGTAAGGAATGAAATTCCAACATTCCCTAAATGGGTCAATGAAGTTAATGAAGTGCCAGATTTTTCCTGGATAGGTAAAACATTTAGCGTCATTGATGATGACTTTATTAAGGTCAATGACACAATCGAAACTCTTGGTGAAAAAATAAAATTAGAACTTTCAAAATTATCTGAAGAAAACGAAACCAGACATTTTGAAAGTAAAGTTCAATTTGGAACTGAGGTAGGTGATTTAGACAAAAAAATAAGGGAAGAAAAAGAAAAAATTTGGAAAGAGTTAAGAGATTCCTCTCTCAAAATTTGGGAATATCATAAAGAATTTAAAGACGATGATCGCAAGTTAAAGAAACAAATTCTTGGTGAATATAACAAGTTAAAGCAGAGTATTAAAGATGAACTTAAAGAGGTAAGTGAGGAGAGTGTTAAGACAGACGAACTTCTTTTAAAATATTTTGCTGATCTGAAAGAAGAGATTGGTAATCTTCCAGAAGTAAAATATTATGATGACGATATTCGTCATGTAAGAAAAGACATTAAAGAATTATTTGATCTTGTCAAGATTATTAAAGAAGAACAAAAAGAGATTCAAGATATTCAAGAGGGTTTACTTAATGAACCTCCAAGTGAACCAGAATCTGTAGATGGTCAAAAAGATCCATTGACTCCAATGGATCAAAAATTTGCCACTCTTGATGATCTTGCAGGTCATTACAGATTGTTCATCAATAGAATCCAACAACAGATTTCTACCATTGGTGGAGGTGGTGCAGGATTTATCAAAGATCTTGATGATGTAAGTTTTGATCAAACAACTGGAAATAATAAACTACTCATCTATGATCAAGCAAATTCTAGATGGGTTGGTATTGCCAGTACTGCATTGAGTGGATCAACTGCTTTAGTTGATCTTACAGATGTTAATACAGCAAATCTTGGAGATGGTAGATTTTTAAGATATGATGCATCTTCAAGTGAATTTACCTTTGCTCCAGTATCAGCAACTAATCTTGAACTTATTGCTGGAGACATTCAATCTGGAGTTTTAACTACAACTTCTTTGACTCCGGCAGTAGTCATTTCTGTGAGTGCATCTACTTATAGATCTGCAAACTACCAAATTCAAGTAACTGAAGGTTCCAATTATAATATGACCACAATTAATGCAATACATGATGGAACAACAACATATATGACTGAATATGGAACAATCAATCAACCAGTTGGAGTTGCAACATTTTCAACAGATATTAGTGGAGGTTCCTTGAGATTAATGGGATATCCTGCATCAACGAATTCAACAACATTTAAAGTAGTTTTTACTGCAATAGAAGTATGAAAACATTTAAACAGTTTCAAGAAGAGTGGAGCAATAAATATAAGCGTAATATTGACTGCTCAAACCCAAAAGGTTTTTCTCAGAAGGCACATTGTGCTGCTAGAAGAAAAAGAGCAAGAGGTGAAGAAACCAAATCACAACCAGTGAAATGACTCCTCTAAAAATCGCAGGCATTGCTTTAGGTACAATCGTTGGTGTTGCCCATATTGGAATATTGGGACACTTGATTAATCCAAAAAGTCAATACCCTGTTATAAATTTTCCCACTGGCGATTATTCATCTTATGAAGTTGATGTAAACAAGGATGGATACAGTGTTAGATACAGGGCAAATGATCCCAAGATCTTAGAGTCAGAAAGATCTTTGGGTCTTGATAAAGAAAAGAGAGGTTTCTTTGGTGGTGGATCTGAGAGACGTAGTGAATATCGTCGTGATCAATATACCATGGATGGGACACGCAATGTAGGAGGTGCCGTTGACGGCGAGGGAAAGTCTGCAAAAGACATAGAGTGCATCGTGGCGGACGCTGGAGCACGATCGCAAGGTGCAATGGCAGGAACTAGTATTGCTGCCGGTGCTCTTGTTCCTGCTGTTGTTAATATCCCCTACGTTGGATGGTTAGCAGCAGGTTGGGTGTCTCTTTTAGGTGGAAGAGTTGGTTCTGAGGTTGGATCTCAGGTTGGGTCAGTGTTTAATGATTGCTAAATATAAAGAGAGTCTCTTTTTGAATGAAAAACGGTAAGTGTCCTTCTGGACAATACTATTGCTATACGAATAAAGAGTGTAAGCCAATTCCAAAGGGTTTTATGGTTGACCCTGAAGGAATGCTTCGTAAAGAAAATGGTGCCTCAATTGACGAAGCAAATAAAAGTGGAGACTCATCACTTCGTGATTGGTTTACCAAAAGTAAATCTAGTGATGGAAAACCAGGTTGGGTTCAGTTGGGCGGCAAATATGCAGGAAAACCCTGCGCCAAACAACCAGGACAAACAACTAAACCAAAGTGCGGTTCAAGTAAGATGAAACGTGCTCTTTCTAAAGATGAAGAAGAAAAAGCATTTCGTCGCAAGAATCGTCAAGATCCAAACCCAGAAAGAAAAGGAAAGGCAATTAACGTGAAGACTGAATCCAAAGATCACGAATATTCTATGGCACGATCTGAACTTTCTACAGTGATGAATGCTGCTAAAAGACTTAAAAAGAAAATGGCAAAAGGTGAAGGTGACATTGAGGCCTGGGTTCAGTCAAAAATTACTAAAGCAGCAGACTACTTGGACTCTGCAGCAGATTATGTTGATAGTGGAGAAATGAAAGCAGAAGAGTTTGTAACTCTTCCTCTTCAAGTTGAAGTTCCTGCAAACATCAGAGATTTCAATCTTGGATTAATGTTCCGTGAGAGTCTGGATCAAAATAGCGGTATGCTCTTCATCTTTGATGAAGTTGCAGAACAGTCTTTCCATATGAGAGAGACAAGAATTCCTCTGGACATTGCTTTTATCACAGAGGAAGGTATCATTGAAAGTATTAAACAATTAGAACCATTTGATGAAACTGCTGTTGCTTCTGAAGGGGAAGTATTGTGCGCCCTGGAAGTAAACAGAGGTTGGTTTGCAGAAAACAATGTAGAAGTTGGTGACGAGATTGACATCGAAGAGGCAGCGGGAGAGAAAGACGCTTGCTATCATAAAGTCAAGTCACGTTACTCAGTTTGGCCAAGTGCATATGCGTCAGGAGCACTGGTCAAATGCCGTAAAGTCGGTGCAAAGAATTGGGGAAGTAAAACCAAGAAAGAAGAATTTGAAATTGAAGAAAAAATTGATTTAACCAAACAATCTTCCAAAAGAAAATCACTTGGAAGAGGTTCTAGCATTGCTCAAGGTGCGAAAAAGACTGGATACGAAAGTCCATCAGAATTTAGAAAGGCTGAAAAGAAACTTGCTCCATACATGAAAGAAAATGAACAAATTGATGAAGCAGGTAAAAAATGCTGGAAAGGTTACAAAAAAGCAGGAACTCAAACGCTATTTGGAAAAACTTATAATCGTTGTGTGAAAGAAGAAATTGGAATTGAAGAAGCAGTAAGAGTTCCTGCAAAGACTGGTAATATTGTAATGGTACATTTAACTTGGAGAGGTAAGTATTATGGAATTAAAATGTTCTTCCCCTCAGTAAAAATGCCAAGCAGATCTGATGTTCAAGATCAGATTGCTAAAGTGTATCCTGGCGCAAAAGTACAAAGTTACGTAGTTTCTAACTATGAACCAGGACAACCAATTGTTCATGCAGAATCTGCAGCATGGACAAGAAAAGAAGGAAAAGCAAAGTCTGGAGGACTCAATGAAAAAGGACGCAAGTCTTACGAAAGAGAGAATCCAGGATCTGACCTTAAGGCACCAAGCAAGAAGGTTGGAAATCCCAGAAGGGCATCGTTTTGCGCTAGAATGAAAGGAATGAAGAAGAAACTCACTTCTTCTAAAACTGCAAGCGATCCCAATAGTAGAATAAATAAGTCATTAAGAGCCTGGAACTGCTGATATGAAATCATTTCAACAATTCATGTCAGAATCAGTAAATATTTCTGGCGATTTTAATGGCACTCTTATAGTTAATGGTTCTGGTGAAGTAGAGAAGGAAGTTCAAGAGCAAAATCAGTATCTTGCTGACGTTGTTTGGATGGGAAGCATATACAGAATGAGATTGGAGAGAAAAAATTCTTTAAGACTTCCTACAAATCAAGAACTTGCAGAACAACTTCAGGGTGAATATCCTGGCGCAATTGTTCAGAGAATCTATCCAATTGAACCAAAACCTGAAGTTAAAATTGCAGACGTAAAGAGGTATCATCCAGGAAAATTAGAGTGGGTATAAAATTATGGCTCAGTGGAATAAGAATACACAAGATTATCTAAACCAGGAAAGAACACTACATGAAGTTATCATGTGTGCCGACAGATACGGCAACATTGGAAACTGTGGTGCTGCTGGTACTGGGGCTGTAGGGGGAGATGCTTTTGGGAGGATGAGAATATCTCAACCTCTTACTCTATTTGATAGTTCTCACAGATACAGAGATAATAATCTTTGGGAGAGTTTGATTGTAGGCACTGGTTCTACAGTCGGATTTGTAACTGCTCAAGGTTTAATCAATATTGGTATTGGAACTACTGCTGGTTGTTCTGTAATTAGAGAGACTACAAAGACATTTGCATACCAACCAGGTAAATCCTTACTTACTTTAAATACATTTGTTCCAGAGCCCCCAAAAGAAAATCTAAGACAGAGAGTTGGATATTTTGGTGCTGATAATGGAATGTATTTTGAGATTGATGATACAACAGCATATTTTGTTGAGAGAAGTTTATCTACTGGTACTGAAACAAGAGTAGCACAAGAAAATTGGAATGTTGATAAGTTAGATGGTACTGGAGTTTCTGGAATTACTTTAGATAAAACCAAAGCACAAATTCTTTGGATGGATATTGAGTGGTTAGGACTTGGTACAGTCAGAATGGGATTTGTAATTAATGGAGTAATGATTCATTGCCATTCATTCCACCACGCAAACTTAATTGAATCAACTTATATTACAACAGCATCACTTCCTCTAAGATATGAGATTGCCAATACAGGTATTACCACAAGTAGCAGCACTCTCAAACAAGTTTGTTCTACTGTAATTTCTGAAGGTGGTTATGAGTTGCGTGGATTACAACAAGCTGTAGGAACACCAATTACATCACCATATGTTCTTAGTACTGCTGGAACTTTTTATCCAATAATTAGTATAAGATTGAAATCCTCTCCAGATCGTTTAGATGCTATTGTAATTTTAACGGCTATTTCTTTGATGGGAGTTAATAATGGCATCAATTATAATTGGCAGATGAGAGCATCAGGAACTACTACTGGAGGAACCTGGACGAGTGCTGGTGTTGATAGTGCGGTTGAGTACAAACTGAATGGAACTGGCATAACTGGAGGTAGAATATTAGCCTCTGGATTTTTTAATTCAGCAAATCAAGGTTCTCCATCAATTGATATTCTTAAGGAAGCACTATTCAAGTTCCAGTTAGAAAGAAATGGTTTATCTGGAACTTCTTATGAACTAACACTTGTTGTCGCAGCATCTCCAATATCAAGTAGTGAAGAAGTTTATGCTTCAATGGACTGGGAAGAAATTAGTAGGTAATTTTTTATGAGTGATGTATATCTTGGTAATCCACTATTAAAGAAAGCAAATACTCCGATTGAGTTCACACAAGAACAGATTGAGGAGTTTATTAAATGTAAGAATGATCCAGTATATTTTGCACAAAACTATGTAAAGATTGTCACACTGGATAAAGGTTTACAACCATTTAAAACATATGACTTTCAAGAAAAGTTAATTGATAACTTTCACAAACATAGATTCAATATCTGTAAGATGCCACGTCAGACTGGTAAGTCTACCACTGTGGTTTCTTTTCTTTTACACTATGCAGTATTTAATGATAATGTAAATATTGGTATTCTTGCAAACAAAGCAGCAACTGCAAGAGAACTTTTGGATAGGTTACAAACTGCATACGAAAACCTGCCAAAATGGATGCAGCAGGGTATCATATCATGGAATAAAGGTTCACTGGAGTTAGAAAATGGCAGTAAGATATTGGCAGCTTCTACATCTGCGAGTGCTGTCCGAGGCATGTCGTTCAATATCCTCTTTCTCGACGAGTTCGCGTTCGTCCCTAATCACATCGCTGACTCCTTCTTTGCATCTGTTTATCCTACTATTACTTCTGGTAAAAGCACAAAAGTCATCATAGTTTCAACGCCACATGGTATGAACCATTTCTACCGCATGTGGCATGATGCGGAGAAAGGCAAGAACGAATATATTCCAACTGATGTTCATTGGAGTGAAGTCCCTGGTAGGGATTCAAAGTGGAAAGAACAGACAATTGCAAACACCTCAGAACAACAATTCAAAGTTGAGTTTGAATGCGAATTTCTAGGTTCTGTTGATACTCTGATTGCTCCAAGCAAACTAAGAACGTTTGTATATGACGCACCAAAAACTCAAAGTAAAGGATTAGATGTTTATATTGATCCGGAAGAAAATCATGATTATGTAATTACTGTTGACGTTGCTAGAGGAGTTGGTGAAGACTATTCTGCTTTTGTTGTTGTAGACATCACACAATTTCCACATAGAGTTGTTGCAAAGTATCGAAATAATGATATTAAACCTATGCTCTTTCCAAATATAATATATGAGATGGCAAAGAGTTATAATAATGCTTTTATATTATGTGAAGTAAATGATATTGGAGATCAGGTAGCAAGTATTCTCCAATACGATTTAGAATATCAAAATCTTCTCATGTGTTCCATGAGAGGTAGAGCAGGTCAAATTGTAGGGCAAGGATTTTCTGGAAAGAAAACTCAATTGGGAGTGAAGATGTCCAAGACTGTTAAAAAAGTTGGATCTCTCAATCTCAAAACAATGATTGAAGAAAACAAACTCATCTTCAATGATTATGATATTATTAGCGAACTTACTACATTTATCTCAAAGCACAATTCATTTGAGGCAGAGGAAGGGTGTAATGATGACCTAGCAATGTGTCTTGTCATCTATGCCTGGTTGGTAGCACAAGACTACTTTAAGGAACTTACTGACCAGGACGTTAGGAAGAGATTGTATGAAGAGCAGAAAAACCAAATTGAACAAGATATGGCACCTTTTGGATTTATCTCTGATGGTTTAGATTCTGATAGTTTTGTAGATAAAGATGGAGACAGGTGGTTTACTGATGAATATGGAGATCGTTCATATATGTGGGACTATATGTAATGGAACTAGATAAGCAAATAAAACTTGGACATCTGTTACTT
>Ga0255772_10004000_pt1 | contig 13986 bp, 9 predicted proteins | sample 071ome_34_FD_179970 | JGI IMG/M metagenome (GOLD analysis project Ga0255772, IMG submission 179970) | Coastal salt marsh microbial communities from the Groves Creek Marsh, Skidaway Island, Georgia - 071411BT metaG (version 2) | ecosystem: Environmental > Aquatic > Marine > Intertidal zone > Salt...
GAAACGCCCAATTGTTTGTTTCATATGTAGAATCATCATGGGACGGCAACGGCACAAACCTAGTAGACGCGGATACTTTTGAAATTCCTGTACTAGACGGTTTCTCATTTACACAAGCAACTGGTAATCAGGTTGTAACACTAAATGAGTCAGGTACTTCACCTAACCGTGGACAGAGAGCTTTCAATACTTCACTAGAAGCAGTGGAAGTTAGTTTTTCAACATATCTAAGACCGTTTACTGATACAGCAAATAATGATGCACATAACTGTACTGAAGCTATTCTTTGGAATGCTTTAGTATCAGATACTCGTAGTGATAATACGGATGATAATGGCGGTATTAACTATGATTCCGATAATTTCACAATCACAACAAACGATTCTGAGAAAAACCAGTTATTGAAATTATATGCTTATTTTCATTTCACAGATTCTGGTCTAACTTATAAGTTATCAGAGTTTTGTGTAGACTCAGTAACTATCGACTTTGATATTGATGGTATTGCAACTGCAAACTGGACAGGTTATGCAACTTCTATTTCAGAAGTAGGAGCTACATATCCAGACACTTCAGGTACAGACTACGTTCCAGCTAATGTTGATGCGGATTTCATTTTGAACCGTCTAACAACTTTAACTGCAACTTCAGACGTATCTGGCAGTTCAAAAGCTTATACTTTTGCAATCACTGGCGGTAGCTTTACATATAGTAATAACATTACTTACACAATTCCTGAGGAATTAGGTAAAGTAAATGATCCAGTGCAGCACTTTACTGGTACAAGATCTATTAGTGGTTCATTAACAGCTTACTTAGCTTCTGGTGGTACTTTAGACACAGAGCAGGTATATGCAGATATGTTAACTGATATTAATAGTGCTTCTCCAGAAATCACTAACTCTTTTGATATTGATCTTAAGATTGGTGGTGGAACTGCACCATACGTTCAACTCAATATTGACCAAGCTCACTTTGAGCTTCCAACAGTTGATGTTGCAGACGTAGTGGGTGTAACAATGAACTTTACTGGTCTAGAATCTTCTCTAGGTTCCAGTGATGAAATGACAATCGAATATGTAGGTGCTACATCTACCTAATTGATTTCAGTGAGGCTCTTCGGGGCCTCACACTTTTTAACTTAACATAGAGGATTAAAATGCCAACAACAACTACAACGGGAACAGCAAGTGTGGGTATCACAAATTTATCAGACTTACTGACTCCAAGCAAAACGACTTCAATTGAATATCCAGGGTTTCCAGGATTTGAATTAAATTTAACATATCTTTCAAAAGATGAAATGTTAAAGATTCGTAAGAAGTCTATTAACACTAAATTTGATAGAAAGACTCGTCAACCAATCGAAGAACTAGACGAGAAACTTTTTTTACAAGAGTATACTAATTCTGTTATAAAAGGTTGGAAAGGACTAAAAATGTCTTACTTAGCTCAAATGCTACCAATCGATGAAGATAAAGTTTCAGATAAAAATTCAGAGTTACCATATTCACAAGATAACGCAATCATTTTAATGGAACAGTCTACTGATTTTGATAATTGGTTAGCAGAAACTGTAAATGATTTAGCAAATTTTACCAAAGCCAGTTAGAGTATTGGACTAAAAAACTTAAAAACCATTTTAAAGAAAATATAACTAAATTTGATCCAGATAAAGAATTCGAAGTATTGGTTCAAATGGAAGAAAATGGTATGAAGGTAGATTGGGATGCCTATCACGAAAGAGTAAGTAAAGAAGCAGATGAAGTTTTTCCTTACGTAATACAAGAATCTTTTATGGTATGGGGCTATCTCACCCCTAACTGGGAAGGAATGGGTGGAACATATTTAGGAAGGTTTTTTCAAGGTATTCAAGAAGTAATGAATATACTTGGTATAGAAGATCAAAAAACAGTATTAGAATTTGTTCAATTAATAGATTCATACTACGCAAAAGCAGTAAATGATAAAGCTGCAAAAGAGCGAAAAGCGATGGAGAGAAAACACAGCACTCCATCTCCACGGAAGGGCTAATGGCAGATATAGAAAAGAAAGTCAAAATTACGGTCACGGACGACGGACAGCTAAAAAAGACTAGTAAAGAAATTGATGGTCTTAATAAATCTATTGACAAAAATAATAAGTCAAATAAAAAAGGCAGTAAGTCATCTAGAGAATTAGATCGTAATATGAAAGGACTTGCTAACATGTCTTCAAATGTTAGTAAAAACTTTTCAAAACAAGCACAGGGTATGCAAGGTGTACTTGTACCTGCGTATGCAGAAGTAGCTGCTCGTGTATTTGCTTTAACAGCAGCATATGGTGCGTTATCTAGGGCAGCAGACTTTGGCATCTTAATGCAAGGTCAAGAATTATATGCTCAGCAAACTGGTAAAAACCTTTCACAAATTGCAAAAAATTTACAAGAAGCGTCTGGCTTTATGCTTGACTTTAAAGAAGCTTCAGCAGGTGCAGCACTTGCTACAACCGCAGGATTAAATGTAGATCAATTAAAAGATATTACTACTGTAGCAAAAGGAGCAGCTGCAGCATTGGGTAGAAGCTTACCTGATGCCTATGATAGATTAGTAAGAGGTATCGTAAAAGGCGAGCCTGAAATATTAGACGAATTAGGTTTAATTATTCGTCTTGATAAAGTATATAAAGATTTTGCTGACAGATTAGGAAAAACTTCAGCTGAATTAACAGAGTATCAAAAATTACAAGCAAGACAACAAGCAGTGATTGAACAACAAGGTCTTACTAAATTTGGAGGCATTGCAGAGGCAATTCCAGCAAATGAGTTTGAAAGATTGAGAGCTTCTGCTACTGACTTATTAAACACTTTATCTCAAGGAATAACTGGAATATTTGGCCCAGTAGCTAAATTTTTATCAGAAGCAGAGTTAGCCTTGGGCTTAATTTTTGCTATGATTACTAAAAGTCTTGCAACAAAAATATTTCCAGCGTTAGAGGGAATTGGAAAACGTTTTAACGAAATTCCAGAAAATTTAGAAAAACGAATTGATAGACTAAATAAAAGAATTGAAAAGTCAAAAGCTGTAGGTACGCAACAAATAGCTGCAGCTGCTACTAGAAGCAGAATGGAGTCTAACATTGCAAAAATTGTTAGAGAGCAAGGCTCTAAAGTAAAACCTGGAACAACTCTATATAGAGCTTTCGGTTTGCTAGAAAACGGGAAGCCAAATAGACAAGTAGTTAACCAAATAAAAAGCCAATGGAGCAGAATCTATAAAGGAGCTGTTAAAGCAGTTGGTGCAGATGGTATTATAACTCGAGGACAACTAGCTGGACAAAATATAAAAGATGTTGAAATTGCAAATAAGCAAATGGACATCTTAGCACAAAGGCAAGGAAAAGTTGCAGCTTTATTTAGAGTTATGACAGCATCTGCCTCAGGATTTATTAATAGAGTTGGAATAGGATTTAATAGAGTAGTTTTAGGGGCTTTTACATCTCTTGAAGGAGTGATAAAAAGAGTAGTAGCATTAGCGTCTAATTTGGGTAGGGTACTAAGTAAAGCTTTAGCAGCTTTAGCTGTAGTACAGGTAGTTAGCTTTTTAGGTGATTTAGTATTTGGATTATCTAGAACTTTTGTAAAAGCAAAAGAATCTGCTGAAAACTTTGCAGATAGTACAAAGAGTGCGCTAGACGCTGTACAAAACACTAAAGTAGACTTAAAAGAATTAAATATCGCAGGAAGCTTTGAAAAGATATTAGCAGCTTCTACGTTTAGAAAAAATATAGCAGAGCAATTAAGCACATCATTTAATTCTGCTATTGAAAACTTGAACTTTAAGGCAGAAAGTGTTTCTGGAGGATTTGCCAAGTTTATAGACTTATTTAAAACAATATTTGGAGCAGGTATAGTTGATGCTCTCGGAGAAGGCATTGCTCAAGGATTAGGAGCTTTATCAGGTACTGGATATAAATTTGACGATAATTTAATTAAAAGATTACAAAATTATTATAAAATACTTACTCAAGAGCAGGCAGAAGCTTTAAGAGCAGGAAGACAGTTAGGACAAGGAGATATTGTTCAAATAGAAGCTGCCGCAACCGCACAAGGACTAACTTTTAGTAAAGATATTATAAACTTAATTGGAAGTGCTATTGCTGATAATACAGAAAAACAACGAGCTTTTAATGCGGCTATTCAAGCAGCAAATGATTCCGCAGAAAGATTAGAAAAAACTTTAGGAGACCTAGCAAAAGGTTTCAAAGTAAAAACTTCTTTTGATGAAATAGTTACTGCTTTTGATGCGTCAGTAAAAGCAATCAAAGATGTAGAAAGACAATTTAAACCAGAAGTAATTCTTAAAAACTTTGGTGCTATTAATCCTCAGTTAAAATTATTACAAGATGCTACAGAAGATTTTGCACTACAAGAAAAAGAGTTAATAAGAGTTAGAGCTACTGGTAATAAACAAGCAATACGTGAGCAAGAAATACGCTTAGAGTCTGCAAGAAAAGAAAAAAACCTCGCAAAAGAGCTAGCTCTTAGTACTGTAGATTATATAGACCCTGCATCCGCAGGAGCTAAATCTTTAGGCTTTGATCCAAAAGCTGCTCAAACTCAAGAGCTACTTTATTTAGAAAGAAAACAAGCTATAGCTCAAAAATTAAAGTTAATAGAGTCCGATAGCTTTAACGCAATAAAACAACAAAAGATTCTAGGTATAGAAACTTTAGAAAACGATAAAAAGATTCTAGTAAATAAACTAAATGCTTTAGATGCAGTTAAGGGCACAAAACGAGACGAGCAATCAATTAAAGACTTAAAGGCTCAAATTGCAAACTTAGATAGCCAAATCGCAGTATCTTCTGCAGATAATATGGCTACTATTGCTTTTACTCAAAAGTTATTAGGAGAAGAAGTTACCTTAAGACAAAAAATTGTAAATCTAATTAATCAACAAAAAGCTTCTGGTAGGTTTACTCAGGAAGAAATGTTAGCAGATCAACAAAGCAGAGTTTTAGCTGCTCAAATAAAGCAAACAGACCAAGCAATGAAAAATATTACTGAAGATTTCAAAGACGCTATAGCTTCAGTTGCTACAGCATTTAAAGATTCAGTATCTGATGCTTTAGTAGATTATCTAAATGGTACAAATACAGCAGACATTAGGCAATCTTTAGGCGAGTCTTTAACTAAACAAGGGGCTGATATTGCTGCAGGAGTTGTAAGTAATGCAGTATTTGGTAGAAGTGGACTTTTAGGCTCAGCATTAGACTTTATGGGCTTAGGAGGTCTTGCGGATGATTTAATACCTAGAACTCAGCTAGAAATAGCGCAAGAAGATTTAAAAGTACAAAGAGAAATGTTAGAGATGATGAAGCAAGAAAGAGCTCTCGGATTCTTAGATTTCAATGGTGGAAACGGAGGAGGTTTCAGCCTATTTGATTTATTTGGAAATGGCGGTATTGCTAAAGGTGGTTTCAAAATGTATGCTAACGGCGGGATTGCTACTCAACCTCATATGGGAATAATTGGAGAAGGTAAATATAATGAAGCAATTGTACCTTTACCAGATGGAAAATCAATTCCAGTAATTGGTAATACTGGTGGAAATACAAATAATATTTCAGTTAGTGTTTCTATAGATTCTAATGGAGCTGCTAATAGTGAAACAACTGGAGCAGGCTCAGATAAACAAGGAAAGGAACTTGCATATCAAATTTCTCAAGCAGTACAGGAAGAAATACTTATGCAACAAAGACCTGGTGGTTTATTGAATGGAGATGGAGGAAGAACTTATGGCTAATTTTAATACGGATATTAATATTAATCCAGATAGAAGTTTAAAAGTTAATCAGAAACCACGAGTTCTTACTGCAAAATATGGAGATGGATACGAACAACGTACTGGCTCTGGAATTAATACTGACGAAGAAGAATGGGATTTAAAATGGACTAATAGAACCTTTAATGAAGGAAATAAGATTATTAAGTTTTTTGAAGATCATGCAGGAGTAACTTCATTTGATTGGTATCCAGAAGGGTATCAAATATCTAGCACAGCTACTGGAACAAACACAGATAAACTTATAGACACTAATTCTTACTTTACAAATCGTTACTTAAATGCTACAGTATCAAATACTACTGATTCTACAACAGCAGTAGTAGAAGTTATAGATAGTGGTACACAGCTTAGCTTAAGTTCTGATATTATGGCAAGCGGAGAGTCTTATACTATTTATCCATATAAAAAATATATTTGCTCTGAATGGACTTCTACTATTCCTAATAATGGAATACAAACAATCACAGCAAAATTCAAGAAAGTATTTGAACCATAGGAGATATCATGTCTGATATTATAACAGATGCACATAGTTTTACACCTGGAGACATAATAGAGTTATTTGAACTTGACTTATCTACAGGTACTGCAGATAGTTCGTATCAAATATTTAGATGGCATTCAGGCACTGACGAACATGTTCATGAGATACTATGGCAGGGTAATAGATACTTACCGTTTCCTATAGATGCAGAAGGGTTTGAATTATCAGGAAAAGGAGCTATTCCAAGACCTACTTTAACTGTAGCTAATATTACTTCTTTATTATCTAATGCTATCAATCAATATGATGACTTAATAGGAGCAAAACTAACAAGAAAAAGAACTTTTGCAAAATACTTAGATTCTCATTGTGATGTATTTGGATATACTCTAGGAGGTATTTGTTCAGGAGAAAGTGGAGCATATTGTTCAGATAGTAATTATACTACCCAACAAACTTGTTTAGCTGCAGGAGAAACTTGGTATGGTAGTTATAGTAAATCAGATTGTTTAGACTCTACAAAATATGGCTCTGCAGGAACTTGGACAACTTATACAGATATAGCTTGTGTTAATGATGGTGGAATTTATTATGACCATTCTTCTACAGAAGATCCAGATGCTGATTTTGCAGATGAAATTTGGTATATCGATAGAAAAGCAATAGAAACAAACTCTTTTATTCAATTTGAATTAACTGCAGCACATGATGTTCAAGGAGTTAAACTACCTTCAAGGTCTGTAATTGCTAATAATTGTCCTTGGAAATACAGAGGCACAGAGTGTGGATATAGCGGTAGTAATTATTTTGATATAGATAATAATCCAGTTTCTGATATAGCCGATGATGTATGTGGAAAAACCTTTACTTCATGTGAAAAAAGATTTCCAGATGAAGATCAAGAAATACCGTTTGGAGGATTTCCAGGAGCTGGAGTTAAAACTGGTAGCGTACGATGAAACATTACGTACTAGATAAGTTTAGAGAACACGTTAAGTCGGAGTATCCTAAAGAAGCTTGTGGATTTATTCTTGCAATGCCAAAAGGAAGAGCAAGATATTTTCCTGCTAAAAATATATCTGAGACTCCAGAGGACGATTTTATAATAGATCCTCGTAGTTACGCAGATGCAGAAGATACTGGAACAATAATTGGAATATGTCATTCTCATCCGAACATGGCACCAACTCCTTCAGAAGCAGATAAAGCAGGGTGTGAAGCTTCTCAAAAACCTTGGCATATACTTAGTTGGCCAGGTAATCAACTATATAGCTGGGAACCAAATGGATATGAAGCACCACTAGTTGGAAGACAATTTAGTTACGGAGTTTTAGACTGTTGTACTTTAGTTAGAGATTTTTATAAAAAAGAATTAAATATTGATTTTGAATGTTATCAAGGTCAAGACGGGTGGTGGGATAAAGGAGAGAATAGATACTTAGATAACTATGCTGAACAAGGTTTTGTAAGAGTAGATAATTTTAAAAAATATGATATATTTTTAATAAAATTAGTTTCACCTGTACCAAACCATGCGGCAATCTATCTCGGAGACAATAAAATATTACATCATGTACATGGTAGGTTATCAAATAGAGAACCATACGGCGGGTACTGGAGAAAACATACCACGCATATATTGAGGCACAAGTCACTATGTTAAGAAAAGTTAAATTATATGGAGCATTAGGAGAACGTTTTGGTAAAGAATGGAATCTCGACATTAACTCTGTACGTGAAGCAACAAAAGCAATTGCAGCAAATAATCCCGAGTTTAGAAGAGAATTTGCTACCTCTCATGAAAGAGGAATAGGTTATCATATTTTAGTAGGAGACGAGTATTTAAAAGATGAAAGTCAAGCAGAGTATCCTACAGGAAATAAAGAAATTAAAATAGTACCAGTTGTAATTGGTTCTAAAAAGAAAGGACTAGCAGCAATACTATTAGGAGCTTTAATAATAGGAGCAATTATGTTTGCTCCAGTGGGTACGGCAGGACTAACTCAGGCTGTAATGCCTGGAGCCGGAGTGTTTGGCACAAATACTGGTTTAACAACTTTAGGAAGCATGGCATTAAAGTTTGCAGGCTCGTTGATTATAAGTGGAATTGGCTCCCTACTAGCTCCAACACCTAAACCAATAGAGCAAAAAGATGAACCTAAAAACTATGCTTTTAATGGCCCAGTAAATACTACTTCTCAAGGGGTCGCAGTACCAGTATGTTATGGAAAACTTATAGTTGGTGGTGCTGTTATTAGTGCAGGTATTCAAGCAGAAGATTATAATCCGGAGTAATTATGAGTCAAGATGAAAAAAACTGGATAAGAGGCTCCAAAGGCGGGGGAAAAGGTGGCGGAGGTGGCTCTGCTCCAGTAGAAGAAGATAATACTTTATTTTCTACTGCTAAGGCTCGTATTATAGATTTAGTTTCAGAGGGAGAAATATCCGGTCTAGTAAATGGAAAACACTCTATATTTTTAGATGAAGTTCCTTTAGTAAATAATGATGCAGACGATAACTTTACTGGTTATAGCTACGCTACTCGTGTTGGTACAAATTCTCAATCTTATATTCCAGGATTTCAAGGAAGTGAAGAACAAGTAACTGTAGGAGTTCAAGTACGAAAAGATGCAGGCCCAACAGTAAGAAGTTATACAACTACTACTGCAGATGCTATGAGACTTACATTATATACTCCTGCATTAACTTTTCAAAAATCCAATGGAGATTTAGTAGGTTCAAAAGTAGAGTTTACAATCGAAATGGGGTATAATGGTGGTAATTATACTACTGTTAAATCTACTTCTTTTGAAGGTAAAACAACTCAAAGGTATGAAAGAGCTTTTCGTTTTGATATACCTTCTGCATGGAAAAGTGCAGGATTTACAAGTATACAGTTAAGAGTAACTAGAGTTACTGATGATGACGATGGAGCAAAAACAAATAATGATTTATATTGGGGTACTTCAACAACAATTATAGATAATAAACTGACTTACCCTAATAGTGCATTAGTTGCTTTAGAGTTTGATGCAAAACAATTCAGTTCTATACCTACTAGAGGCTACGAAATTAAGGGAGTAAAAGTAAAAATACCTAGTAACTATACTCCTTATGATCACGGAACTTGTAGTATTAACGGCATAAGAAGAAAAGATAGATGTATTTCACAAGGAGGTACTTGGACAGGCACAGAAGTAGGAGATACACTTTATAGTGGAGACTGGGATGGTACGTTTACTACTGCATGGACTTCAAACCCTGCTTGGATTATGTATGATATATGTACAGACGATAGATACGGTCTAGGTAAATGGTTAGAAGAGGCTCAAATGGATAAGTGGGCTTTATATGAGATTGCAAAATATTGTGATGCTGTAGATTCTTCTGGAAATTTTGTAGGAGTTGATGACGGTTGGGGATACAAGGAAGCACGTTATACTTGTAATTTATACTTACAAACAAGAGAAGAAGCCTATAAGATATTAAATGATATTGCATCAATAATGAGAGCAATGGTTTATTGGCAAGAAGGAGCAGTAACTCCAGTACAAGATGCCCCAAAAGACCCTGTAATGACTTTTACAGATTCAAATGTTATTGATGGACAATTTACTTATGAAGGCTCTAGTCGTAAACAAAGACATAATGTAGCACATGTTACTTGGAATAATCCAGATGATTTTTATCGTCAACATATAGAGTATGTTGAAGATAGCGAAGGAATTACAAACGCTAATAATCAAATATTTTCTCAGGAAATACAAGCAGTTGGATGTACTTCACAAAGCCAAGCTAGACGTATGGGAAAGTGGTTGTTGTATAGCGAAAGATATGAAACTGAAACTGTTACATTTAAAACAGGCATGGATGGAGTATCTTTAAGACCTGGAGATAATTTTTATATTGCTGATTCTTTTAAAGCAGGTATAAGATATGGTGGAAGAGTATCAACAGGCAGTACTAGTACTGTAATTCAATTAGATAACGCTACATCAGTAACAGCAGGACAATCTTATAGATTAAGTATTTTAAACACAGAAGAAGCATGTATTGCATCAGACGGTTCAAAATCTACAGAAACTACTCAAGAGGCTTGTATTAATGCTGGCAAACAATGGGCCCCATATATTTGGACAGAAACAAAAACAGTAGATACTATTTCGACTTCTGCAGATGTAACTTCAATTACAGTTACTGAAGCTTTTGAAAATACTCCAGCAAGTGGAATGATGTGGATATTAGAAGAAGTAGGAAGTGTAGAAGCCCAAACTTTTAAGTGTTTAGGTATAAGAGAAATAGAGCCAAATATTTATGAAATATCTGGATTAAAGCACTATGATCAAAAATACGGTATTGTAGAAGATAATTTAGATTTCTCTGCTAAGTCTACTAGCAATTTACCTGACCCTAGTGATGCAATACCAGCTCCTGGAGATTTAACAATTAGTGAGGAGTTATATGTTGACTCTACTAATAATATTAAAAATAGAGCAACGTTTTCATGGGCTACGCCTAAAATATCTGGAACAACACAAAACTATCCTTATGTTGGAACTTATTATGTAGAGTACAGAAGAAAAGATACAAATGTTAGCAATTGGATGAGTTTAGGAGAAACAGTATCAAATAGTGTTACAATTGATGATGCTCCAGCAGGACAAGTAGAGTTTAGAGTTAAAACAAGGAGAATATTCTAATGGGTAATTTATATTCACCGTTTGCCTATAAAGAGCAAGAAATATTTGGAAAAACTGCGGCTCCTTCCGATGTTGAAGACTTTCAGCTTGTTGTACAAGGCTCAAAAGCATTATTGTCTTGGACACAAGTTACAGATTTAGATGTAGTGAATGGAGGAAACTATTGGGTAAGATATTCAAGTGATACAAGTGCAGCATGGGGTTCTTCGTCAACTGTTGAAAGATATGTTCCAGGAAGTACATCTTCTGTACTTGTGCCTTTATTGAATGGTAGATATCTAATTAAAGCCGTAGACTCAAGTGGTAATGAATCAGTAAATGCAGCAGTTTTTAATGCTTCTGTAGATACGGATATTCTTAATTTGAATGCTGTTGAAACTACCACTCAACATCCTAACTTTGGTAATGATACTTCAGATACTGGAGTTAATGATACAAATACTACAAACATATTTTATGATAGTACTAATCAAGCAATACAGTTAGATACTGCATCTTTAGCAACCGGTACACATGACGAATATTATGCTTCAGGCACCAACACTGATATAATTGGAACTTATGATAGCACTCAAGAATCGATTTTAGATGATAACAGTGGTTCTAATTATACAGTACTTGTAAGTGCAAATATATTTGATAGTGCAAGTGGAAACTTTGATGATAGAAGCGGAAATTTTGATGATTTAGTACATACTGCAAATAAATTAACTGATGAAAATGCTAGTTTTGATTCAACTTGGAATGGAAAAACTGTAAGAAATATAACAGACGATACAACAGCAGTAGTTTCTGCGGTAGATAGTTCTACAGTTTTAAGCCTAGATACGGATATATTTGATGGGTCAGCAGAACAATATAGATTAGAAGTTTTGCCAAATAATCTAAGAGATACTACTCAAACTTTTACTTCAGACTTAGTAGGTAGAACCGTAAGACTTGATGATAATACATCAGCAACTGTATCAGCTTTTGTAGATGCAAATAATCTTACTTTATCTTCTGATTTAATGGAAGACAACCACGGAGCAGACTACCACATTGAGTGGGGGCCTTATCAAGTTTATGACAGCACTGGCCCATTTACTTCGGCAGTTGTAGGAAAAACAATTCGTAATACAACAGAAGGAACCTCAGCAACTGTATCAGCTTTAGTAAGTGCATATGAGTTAACTCTTGATGATACAATTTTTGACCATCAAGACGGAGATAGCTATACTATCGAAGTTGATACAAAAATATTAAGAGATACTGGAGCAAGTTTTGATTCAACACATGCTAACCGTATTATAAGAAATATAGATACTGGAGACCAAACATATATTGTAAGTGTTGATAGTAGTACAGAACTAACTATTAATTCAGACATATTTCCAACGGATGGAGCAAACTATAAAATAGAAGGAAACGTTGAATCAAGTGGCACATATTATTTTACAGATGAGTATATTGACCTAGGAACTACATATACTTCTCGTCTTTTAACAGAGTATACTTCAGACTCTTTTGATGTACTAGAATTGTTTGATGCTACTGGCGGTAACTTTGATACTCGTACGGGATTGTTTGATGGTTCTGATATTTCTTCCACAAATGCTCAAGTACAAGTAAGAACAACAACAGATGATCCTTCTGGCACTCCAACTTGGAGTTCTTGGATTAATTTTTATATTGGAGACTATACAGCAAGAGCATTTCAGTTTAGAATGAATCTTAGCTCTACAAACGTAACACAGAATATACGAGTTGATAGTTTAAAAGTTACGATTGATATGCCAGATACAATTAAACGTGACTATAATGTACAAACTGATTCTGGGGATGATAATGAAATTAAAGTTATTACATACGAAACACCTTTTAAAACAACACCAACAGTTAGTGTAACCCCAGTAGACTCAGATGATCATATTTCATTTACTATTAGCAGTAGTAGTAATACTGGATTTACAGTAACTTTTCATGATGGCAATCTTAATCAAGGCTCGCAAGAGTACTTTAATTACGTAGCCGTAGGATATTAATATAGGAAACAAAACATGGCAACACATGACTATAACATAGCTAACCAATCTTTTCCGGCAACACGTTCGGATATTAATAATGCACTAGCTGCAATTCAAAGTAGCAATAGTGCAGCAACTGCTCCTTCAGGCACAGGTAGTACTGTTGCTGGTGAGCTTTTTTATAATACAACAGATAATAAATTACAGATAGCAACAGACGCTAATGGTACTTTTGTTGATGTTGCTCTAGATTCTTCTGGCGATTTAGCAGTAACTGGAGCTCTTGATGTAACTGGAGTAGCTACTTTTACTGCTGAAGCAGTATTTAATGGAGGATTCGCTTTAGGAGATTCCGATAAGATAACTTTAGGAGCGGGAGATGATTTAGAGATTTATCACGATGGTTCAAATAGCTTTATTAATGATGCGGGTACTGGAACATTACAGCTACAAGTTGGAGGCACCACAAAGTTAGAGGTTACATCTACGGGTATTTCTCTTGATGACAATGTTAAAGCACTGTTTGGCACGGGAGACGATTTAGAAATTTATCATGACGGTTCTAACTCCTATATTTCAGATACTGGAACAGGAGATCTATACGTATCAGCAGCTTCAGCAATTTTTACTAATACTTCCGCAAGCGCTCGTGTTCGTCTGCTTTCTGCTAACACTGCCTATGGTAGACTTGAATTTGGAGATACAGACAATAGTTCCATTGGAAAAATAGAATATAGTCATCCAGATAATTATTTTGACTATAAAGTAAATGATTCTGTTCGTTTTCGTATGGAAGGAGATGGCGACTTTCACTCAGATGGCGATGTTATTGCATACTCAACTACTGTCTCTGATGAAAGACTCAAAACCGGCATACACACAATACAAGATGCGTTAGACAAAGTTTATTCATTAAAAGGTGTTGAATTTACTTATAAAACAGACGGCAGACGCTCAGCGGGTTTAAT
>Ga0255772_10004001_pt1 | contig 13985 bp, 9 predicted proteins | sample 071ome_34_FD_179970 | JGI IMG/M metagenome (GOLD analysis project Ga0255772, IMG submission 179970) | Coastal salt marsh microbial communities from the Groves Creek Marsh, Skidaway Island, Georgia - 071411BT metaG (version 2) | ecosystem: Environmental > Aquatic > Marine > Intertidal zone > Salt...
ATCATCGTCTTCTTCTTCTTCTTCTCGCTCAGCAGCAGCCCCGCGTTGATTAAAACGCTCGAGGAGCGCTTTTGCAGCGCGACTTCTTTGGCTCTTCTCTGCGGAGAGAGAGAAAGAAAGAAAGAATGAGAGGTTTAGGGTTTATACGTTTAGGGTTTAGGACGTGACGAGAGAGACTTTTTTTCCTACGCGCCCGACGATAAAAAATCGAGAGAGAAAAGCCCCTTTGAGAAGAAGAAGAAGAAGAAGAAGAAGAAGAAGAAGAGGGCGAGAGAGAGAGAGAGAGAGAGAGAGAGAGGTAGTCGACACGCGCGAAGAACACATAATAATACACGCAAACGATAGATAGAGAGAGAGAGAGAGAGATTTATATAATACATACATTAGGTCGAAGAGTAAAAGAGTAAAAAAGAAATGGTGTACGTGAAGGGCGACGATGGGTTATCGGTTCAAGACTTGTCCACGTTGGACGTGTCGAAACTGAACCCTTTATCTCCGGAGATTATTTCGAGACAGGCGACGATTAACATCGGGACGATTGGTCACGTCGCGCACGGGAAGAGTACGGTGGTGAAAGCTATTTCCGGCGTGCAGACGGTTCGGTTTAAGAACGAGTTGGAGAGAAACATCACGATTAAGCTCGGGTACGCCAACGCGAAGATTTACGAGTGCGAGGATCCGAAGTGTCCGAGACCGGATAGGTATTGCGCGTATCCGAGTTCGAAACCGGACGATCCGGATTGTTTGGTGAAAGATTTTGAAGATAAGAAGATGAAATTGATTAGACACGTTTCCTTCGTCGATTGCCCGGGGCACGATATTCTCATGGCGACGATGTTAAACGGCGCCGCGGTTATGGACGGGGCGTTGCTTTTAGTCGCCGGGAACGAAACTTGTCCGCAACCGCAAACGAGCGAGCACTTAGCCGCGGTGGAGATTATGCGATTAAAACACATCATCATTTTGCAAAACAAAATCGATTTGGTTCAAGAAAACGCCGCGGCGAATCAGTACGATCAAATTTGTAAGTTTATTCAAGGGACCATCGCGGACGGAGCGCCGATTGTGCCCATCTCTGCGCAGCTGAAGTATAACATCGACGCGGTGTGCGAGTACATCGTGAAGAAAATTCCAGTTCCGGTGAGAGATTTCACGTCTGCGCCGAATATGATTGTCATTCGATCCTTCGACGTGAACAAGCCGGGCGCGGAAGTGGACGAGATTCAAGGCGGCGTCGCCGGTGGTTCCATTTTACAAGGCGTGTTGAGAGTTGGACAACAGGTGGAAATTCGACCAGGGATTGTCTCTAAAGATGCGGAAGGTGCGGTAACTGCGACGCCAATCAAAACGAGAATCGTGTCCTTATTCGCCGAACAAAACTTGTTGCAATACGCCGTTCCGGGCGGTTTGATCGGCGTCGGCACGACGTGCGATCCAACCTTAACCAGAGCCGATCGCTTAGTCGGCCAAGTCTTGGGTGAAGTCGGATGCTTACCGTCCGTGTTCACCGAATTGGAGGTGAACTTTTTCTTGCTGAGAAGACTTTTAGGCGTCAAGACGCAAGGTTCCGAAAAAGCCGGCAAAGTCTCCAAGTTGAGCAAAGGCGAAGTGTTGATGTTGAACATCGGATCTATGTGCACCGGCGCGAGAGTCGTCGCGGTCAAAAACGATTTGGCAAAGATGCAGTTGACCTCACCGGTGTGCACCAAAGAGGGCGAGAAGGTTGCAATCTCTAGAAGAATCGAAAAGCACTGGCGTCTCATCGGTTGGGGTTCCATTCAAAACGGCACCGAGATCGCCGTCGGCCAGGGCAAGTAATGCACATATAACAACAACTAATAATAAAGAAAAAGTAGAAAGAGAGAGAGAGAGAGAGAGAGAGAGAGAGAGAGAAAAGGTGGTGGACTTTGGTTCGTTTTTACGTTAGAGAGTAAACAAAGAGAGAGAGATCAAGAGAAAGAGAGAGAGAGAGAGTTTTAATCCAGATGAAAAATCTCCTTTTAAAGAAATCCGAGAGTTTGTTACTAAAATTTTTCCTTTCTTTTTCCCCGGCGGCGCCCATCGTCATCATCATCATCACTCAACGCGCGCGGAGAAAGCACGGACCGAAACGAACCAAAGTCATTAACGCAACGACTCACACAAACACGCACACGCGCGCACATATACACACACACACAGAGAGAGAGAGATAAGTGTGATATGACGTCTCCGTGGGTCGCTCTCGCGAAGAAGAAGGAGGACCCGTCGCTCCGCCCGGCGAGAGACGACGCTTCTTCGCGTCCGCCACCTCGAAACGCGCCGGACGAAACCATCTGCGTCGTCGACGCGAACGCGATCGTGAAAGGGCAAAACTTAACCGCGAGCGAACGGTTTCGAGAATTAGTGACGACGAGAGAAGTTATCGGGGAGATTAAGGATGAAAACGCGCGGTTGAGATTACAGAACGACCCGAATTGGTCCAACTTGTGCGTCTCGGAACCGTCCGAAGAGAGCGTGCAACTCGTGAAGAGGTTCGCGCGGTTAACCGGTGACCTCGGGCAGTTATCCGAACCAGATATCAACGTCATCGCGCTAGGAATAGAATTAGAAAAAGTAAAGTGCGGAGGGGATTTGAGTCACATTCGAACGACACCTCCGCCGCCGAGGAAATATAGACGCAAAGCAAGCAAGACGGCGAAGCCGCTTCCCGGATGGGATTTCGTGAGCAACGCCGAGGATTGGAAAGAGTTGGACGAGATGAACGCAGAGATGGAACGCATGGAAAAGAATTTAGTGGTTGGAGAAGACGTGTCTGAACGGTTCGCAAAGATTGCGTTGGAGAAGGTGAAACTGTTGCAGAGAGGTTTAGAGGCGAAGAGTTTAGTCGCAGACGAGGACGATGAAGGAGAACGAGAAGAAGGAGCGGCTGGCAAAAAAGATGACGAGGACGACGGAAACAACGAAAACAACGACAACGAGTGGGAACCGGCGATTTCGAGAACCACGCGAGTGAGAAGAATGAAACGAGAGCAAAGAAACAGAGAGCGAGAGGAAGAAATCGAAAAAGAACGACAACGAATAGCCGCAGAGATGCAACGGCGCGCGGAAGAAGATGGAGAAGGAGAGGAAGAAGAAGGAGAAGGAGAACGCGAGGATGAAAACGCCGGCGTATCCTTTTTCCAATCCGGTCCGGGAGAAATTCCAGAAGGTGACGACGACGATGATGGAGACGACGATGACGATAACAACAACGCCGACGCACTCAGCCAGTACACAGAAACTACGCAAATCTTAACCGAAGAGCAAAGGCAGCACGAACAAAAACGCCAAAACTCTCTCGTCTCCATCGTGACCGCCGATTACGCCATGCAGAACGTCATTTTACAACTCGGTTTGAAACTGTACACCCCAGACGGCATGCGCGTAAAAGAAGTCAGACGATGGGTCATGCGTTGTCACGCATGCGAAACCGTGACTGCAAACACGCAACGCGTCTTCTGCCCAAAGTGCGGTAACAACGCCTTGGAACGGGTTGAAAAATTCACCGGCCCGGACGGCGCCGAACACTACGGCGTCCGAAACAAGCACATCTTAAAAGGCACGAAATACTCCATCCCGATGCCTAAATCCGGCCGAATGGGTAGAAAAATGGAACCCATCCTCCGCGAAGATCAACTCATCGGACGTAAAATCACCAAAAAAGAACGAGAAATGAACAACATCATCACCAAGCACACCGAGGACGTGTTCGACTGCGAGTTTTCCGAGGACAAATACGGCGAATACAAACGAGTCGGCGACGCGCAGAAGACAATCATAAGCATCGGTGGAGGGAACATCAAAAAGAATCCAAACGAGCGGAAACACGTGGCCACGAACAGGAGACGCAAGTAAATGTTCATCAAATAGTATATATATATGTATACATATATATTTATAGATGCATCAGTACGCGCGTAGTAGAAGTATTTTTGTGTAAAAAGCGCGCGCGCGCGTAGCGAAAAGTGAGTTTTTCACCGCCTGTATTTTGAAAGCGATAAGGGTAACGAAGAAGAGAACGAGACGGGGAAAATCAAGAAACTTTCGTCTCTTTCTCTCTTGTCGCTCTCGTCTATGAAAAGGATCTCGCACACCGCTAATACCAATAAAAGAAGTGCATCATCATAAATCTATATCCATACAATTAGTGTTTTTACAACGTGTTTGTTCTCTCTCTATCAAAAAAGCGCGCGTCTTCATCTCACGGCTACTAGTGCGTTCATTCAATTCTTCGCTTGTTTCTGCTGCTTCTCGTAGTACGACGCGATTTCACTCCTTCTTTGCCAGTGCGAGTACTTCCACACGGACCCGGCGATTAAACCGAGAGATAAACCTATGATGGCTTCTTTCGCCACGTAGACGTTCTTCGCGACGCCGTGGTACACCGTTGCTGCCATTTCTTTTGTTATGTAAAAGTGTGCGCGTGATCTGTGAGACGAAAACTGTGTGAAGAAAAGCGAGATCGAGAACCCTTGGAAACGGACACGTTTAGGGTTTCCATATTACTTTTGCGGAAAACTTTTCTTACTTTTATAACCACGTGCGCACAAAACACACGAGAGCGTCTCTCTCTCTCTCTCTCTCTCTCTCTCTCTCTCTTCTTTCACGGAGAGAAGAAGGTGAAGAAGAAGAAGAAGAAGAAACGGAGTGTCGACTATTCTGTTTCTCTGTTTCTCTTTCTTCTCTCCTTTTGGTTTTCCCGCTTCTCCTCACTCTCTTTTTGTGGGGAAATAAAAAGAGATACGAAAGAGTACATTTTTGAAAAATCAGAGAGAGACTTAATATAAATGACTGCCGTTAAATCCTCTTTATCGGTCATCAAATCGATCGACAAAACGTCCGTGCACCGAATATGTTCCGGACAGGTGATATTGGACGTTTCCTCGTGCGCGAAAGAACTGATCGAGAACAGTTTAGACGCCGGGGCGACGAACGTTGAAATTCGAGTGAAGGAATCCGGCACCGAGTTTTTAGAGGTGAGCGATAACGGCTCGGGCGTCGCTCGAGAGGATATTCCGCTGTTGACGACGAAGTACGCGACTTCAAAGCTGAGAACGTTTTCGGATTTAGAGCACGTGGAGACGTTTGGTTTTCGAGGCGAAGCGTTGTCGTCGTTGTGTGGTACGTGCGAGAGATTGATAGTCACGACGCGAACGGCGAGCGAAGATAGCGGGTTGAAGGTTACGTTTGATAAAAACGGGAACATCGAAACGGAGGAGATTTGCGCGCGGTCGGTAGGGACAACCGTCAGGGTCGAAAAGTTGTTCCAGCCGTTGCCGGTGAGACGGAAACAGTTTGAACGGAACAAAGCGAAAGAATATGCGAAATTGTTGAGAGTTTTGCAAGGCTACGCGTTGGCCTCGGAAACCAGCGGATGTCGATTCGTCGCGACGCATCAGCAAGGTAAAAACGGCGCCAGACAAACGGTGTTGCAATGCCGCGCTTCTGTTTCTTCAAATATAGAAGACGCAGAGTTGAGAGTAGCTAGTGGTTTCCGCGATCGCGTGGCGTCCGTTTTCGGCGCGAGAGCAGCCGAGAGCGTGTTTGAAATCGACATTAGCTTAGAGCGAGAGAAGAGCGCGGATGAAATAGAAATAGAAAAGGAGAATGTAGAGTACGGCGAAGGAGACGACGACGATGACGACGATCGTTTCGGACGGTGCAGAGGTTGGGTCTCTTTACCCGGTCTCGAGAATAAGAAAACTTCTGCGCGAGCTTCGGCAGATAGGCAATTCTTTTACGTCAACGGACGCCCCGTGGATTATCCAAAAATCGCGAAAACTTTGAATGAAACGTTTCGCGCCTACAACGCGACAACGACAAACGCAAACTATCCATCCTGCGCTTTGAATTTCGAAGTGCCTAAACGACTCGTTGACGTTAACGTTTCCCCAGATAAGAGAACGATCATGTTTACGAATGAACACGACATATTGATGTACTTCAAGAACGGGATCAAGAAAGCGTTCGAAAGCGTGGTCGGCGGGAACGGTGAAAGAGGGTCGGCGGACGGTCACGTGAGAAATTTCAAAGCAACCGGGGTGGATCTGTCGCAACTCCCGATGACGCCAGCCAACCCGTCGATTGATGCGCCGCGTGTTGAAGGTTCGATGATAGATAGCAAAGAGTTCGAAGTGATTGACGACGACGACGACGACGACGATGAAGATGGTGAGCAACATGGAGATGGTGTTGCCGCATTACCAATGCCACCAATCAAGGTCAAGGAGGAAGAGGAACCGAAACGATTTTCTGCCGACGCTCCGGCGCAACAACAACAACAACAACAAACAGATTTGCAAGCTTTTGGCTTCACTCGAGAGGCTGTGCCTGCCACACAAAGGAGAAACGTAGCCATGATTGATAAGATTGCCGCAGAAATTGCGGCGGTTGAAAACACGGAAGCCAAGTTTCGTTCGTTGCCGGAGACGTACAAGGAACGCACGGTTGCGCTACCGTCGGATTCTGACGACGATAAAAACGATGACGACGACATGAAGGATGAAGATTTCGATCCGTTCGCGATGAAAGCAACGATGGCTGGAAAAAATGCATCAAAGAAGCGCAAAGTGATCGAAACAGACGCGGCTGAAGCGAAAGAGACTGAAATGGACAACGATACGGACGGCGAGAAGGAAAATAATTTTGAGCATCGAAACAGTCGACAACAACAACAACGTCAACATCATCAACAAGTACTTACAGTTGAGTTTGACATAGATGCCGTTCGCGCGAAAAGAGCGAAAAGAGCGAAACGGGCGAAACTTTCCGCGCTCGAGCGGGAGAAGAAAGCCTCGGCGGATGCCGAGTTGCTGAAAGAAGCTTCTTTGGAAAACCAAGACAACACGGCTGCGACCAACGCGCTCATCCGGCGCTTCGATAAATCTGAGTTTGGTAACCTTCGTGTCGTTGGTCAGTTTAACCTCGGCTTCATCATCGTCGTTCGCGACAAAAGCGATATATTCATCGTGGATCAACACGCTAGCGACGAGATTTATAATTTCGAGCGACTTCAAAAAACGACGACGTTGAACAAGCAACCGTTGATTCAACCGCAGCGGCTAGAACTTTCGCCAGCGGAAGAACAGATCGCGAGATCCAACGAAAAAACGTTCTTGATGAACGGGTTCGGGTTTTGCGACGTGGCGGTATCCCCCGGCGAAGAAGAGAAGAACAAAACGCCTTCCGCCTCTCGCTTGGCACTCGCCGCGGTACCGTTCAGTAAAGACACCGTCTTCGACGCTTCGGACGTCCACGAACTCGTCGCGATGCTCGACGAGGGCGAATACGCCGTCCCAGTTCGTTCCCAACTCTCCGTCGGATTAAACTCCGCGAGCAAAACCATCGTCCGTCCGAGTAAAGTGCGAAACATGCTCGCCATGCGAGCCTGTAGATCGTCCATAATGATTGGCACGCCTTTGACCCGCGCGAGGATGAAGAAAATCCTGCAAAACTTGACGACGTTAGAGGCGCCGTGGAACTGTCCTCACGGACGGCCAACCATGCGACACGGATGTCGTTTGTAATAAAAAATATTGTGTGTACATTTTGTTTGTTGTGTCGAGCTGCTCAAACAACGAGTAGAACCCTAAACAATTTTAGTAACTGTCCGGGTCGCCGATTTTCCCCTCACAAGTTCTTCTCTCGTGACACGCGCGCGAACGAACGAGACCCTCCATAAAAAGCACGCAAAGAGCTTAATCACCCCACTAAAAACACATATCGAGAGAGAGAGAGATAAAAATGGCTAAAGAAAAGAAAGAGAAGAAAGAGAAGAAGGAAAAGAAGGAGAAGAAGGAAAAGTCCGACTCCGAGAAATCCGATTCTAAAGAAAAGAAGGAGAAGAAGGACAAGAAGAGGAAAGAACCGGAACCGCCAACCGCGAAGGAGGTGAGATATGCGCAGAGATACACGCGCGCGCGCGTGAATACGATCGAGATCTTTCGATCACCACCTCATTTTTTTCGCGCGTTTCGTTTTTCAATTCTATTCGAACAAAACGGAGAGAAAGAGCGTGAACTCGCGCGGATTCGTTTTTCGTTGGCGCCGCCGCCACCTTTTTCTCCTAAAGCGGCTTTTTCCGAGCCATTTTTTTTCTCCAAAAATACTAATAAAACGACGTCTGTTCTCGTTTCGCATCCATCCGAAAACCAAACCAGGCTGAAAAAGAAGACGCCGAGAAGAAGGAAGAGGAAGAAGACGACGACGACGACGACGGCTTCAAAGTGCACAAGAAGTCGGACAAGCAAGTCGTCGGCGGTAAAGTCGTGGACACGTTTGAAGACGAGACGTTGTCCTGCCGAGACTGCTCGGAAGATTTTGTGTTTACGTCCGGAGAGCAAGAGTTTTACGCCTCGAAAGGGTGGACGAACAAGCCGACGAGGTGTGAAGCGTGCAAACAAGCGAAGAAAGCGAGGTTTGGGGAGGATAAGCCGAAGTGTTACGCGTACGAGAGAGGCGAGTGCACGAGAGGAGAAAATTGCAAGTTTTCGCACGGGTCCGAACCGACGTACGGCGGCGGTGGCGGCGGCGGTGCTCCCGTGTGCTACGCGCACCAAAGAGGTGAATGCACCAGAGGTGATTCTTGCAAATTTTCACACGAAGAAGGTGGTGGTGGTGGTTCGCGACCGCCGTCGAGAGGTTCTGGTGGTGGCGGTGGCGTCTGCTTTGCATTTTTGAAGGGCGAGTGCACGAGAGGCGATTCGTGTCGATTTTCGCACGATAAAGATGCCGCGCCGCCAAAAGCGTCCGGAACATGCTACGCGTACCAAGAAGGGAAGTGCGATCGGGGCGACGCGTGCCGCTTTCAACACAATTAATTAAGAGCGATGGAAACGGTCGCCGCGTGTGAATGTGTGTGTGTGTGTGTGTGTGTGTGTGTGTGTGTGTGTAAGAGAAAGAGAACGGGAGAGAGGGAGACGATTACTATTAAAAAACCAATATATAATACCAATATTATTACAAGTCTTGAGTTGAAGAAAAGATATCTAACAAGCAACGATCGCACCTTTTCCTATTTATACTTTGCTAATGATTTTTTGACTCTGATTATTCGTCTATCTCCATCTTATCGTCTCCCTTATCGCTCTTCTTCTCTTCCTCTTCCTCTTCCTCTTCTGAGCTCTCGTCCTCGTCAGGTTCGTAAATCGTCCCTTCTGGTAACGGGTACACGAACTTCTTCTCCGCCGCTGCTGCATCTCTTTGTCTCTTTTCTAAACTATCCGGTTCTTTCTCCCCATCGTTGACCATATCCGCGTCGTCGTCCTCTTCCTCTTCCTTCTTCTCGGCCACCGTCGCTCCCGAGCCATCGTCGTTCAATTCTATGCCTCGCCGCCACGCATCGTACACACCTTTAAAGTGTTCGAGCGCGTAACCTTCAGGGTTTCCATATCTAGCAGATTTCCAACCGTCGTCTGCTTTCTTGGACGGATTCGCGTTCCGTTTACAATGAATTGCCCACGCCGAAGGACTCGTGTATACTCTCCGATCGCAACTGCCCACTTTACACTGGCAAATAATCTCCCCTTCTTCGGTCAAATCCCCAGCATAAACGTTCCCTAAGTACACAACGAACAACTTCTTCTTCCCTTTCAGTAAAAAACCAAGCTTTGTCAACGTCGCTAAATTCACCGCCACCTTCACCGGTCTCCCAAACGCCGCCATGTGCACATCCGCGTTCATCTGTCCTCTCTGTAAGGCGTTCATCGCCCTGCTCGCTCTGTTCACAAAGCTCAACTCGTCCGCTCTTCTCGCTCGATCTCCCGCCACAATCCCGCTGGTATAGTTCGGATCCTCTTTTTTCCTCCTCGCGGTTAACTCGTCGTGCCTTTTCTTCCATCGTTTCTTCGATTCAATCAACCATTTCCCTTTATCGCGTTTCCAGAGTTGTAACATGGCGTCCGACTGCGGCTGCCTATCCAAGACGATTTGCATCGTCGCCCAGTCGCGCCCGACGTCGACTTCGTTCGTTTCGTCTTCCGACTCTTGTTCCTCGTCCTCGTCCTCGTCCTCGTCTTCATCGTCTTCGTCGTTATCGTTCTTCTTCGCGTTAGTGGCAGCTTCATCGCCCGTATTTAGGGTTCCATCTCCCCCACCATTTTTGTCCGTCTTCTCTCCTTCTTCTTCCTCTCGCGGCGCACCCTCGACGACCTTCTTCCGATCCGCCTCCGCCGCGTTCAAGAATATGTCCTCCTCCTCTTCCTCATCTTCGTCGTTACCGTCCGTCGTCATCGACAATATCTTCTTGCTCTTTTTAAACGGGTCGTGCGCGCATCCGATGCGCAAAACTTTCCCGGAGTACCCGGAGACCGAGACGAGAGGCGCTAAAGGAGACGACGACATTTTTTGTTTTGCGTTTATATATATAGCTGCTCTCTCTTCTCTCAATCGCTCGAATCTCTTTCTGTGCGGCGTGTGTTTATGCGTGTGCGTGTTTATGATGCGCGCGTGTTTTGAGGCGTGGAAAAACGAACGCGCGAGTGTGTTCGTGGTTCAAATTTTGAAGCAAAGGGACAATGGGAAACAAAAATCAAAAATACTCGTTTTACGCGCGTCGTCGATTAAAATATCACTCACGACAACGCGTTTTCCTCCACTCGCTTGACTAAATCGGCTTTCAAACCGTCCGTGCTCAACCCTTTGCTCGCTAAGAGCTCTTTCAGCTCTTTCACCGTGCGTTTGCTCGTCTCTGTTTTTTTATTCCCGCTTTTCGCGTCGTCCGCGACGGTATTGGCGGGTTCGACGGAGGCGCTTTTAGAGCGACGCGAGGAGCGCCTGGACGGCGGCGGCGGCGGCGCCGGGGAAGGGGATTTGGATCGGGTTGTTCGCTTTCTCTTCGGCGGCGATGATGGTTTTTCTTCTTCTTCTTCTTCTTCCTCCGTTTTCGTTGATATTGGTGGTGCTCGTGGTGGTGGTAAGGGAACGTCTATTTCTTTCTCCTCCGGAATCGTCTCTGGTATGTTCTTCGGCTTTTCTTTTTCTTCCTCGGACGGTTTCTTCGCCGGCTCGCTCATAGTCCACGGGGCTAAATCTTTAGCCTGAATTCCGGGCGATACCGAGCGTTGCCTCGTGAACCCTCTGCTGCCAATTTCAGGAATTTTCGGCCCGTCCGCTCTGTTTCTGTTCGGCGCTGCTGGTCTCGTCCACGTTTTTGCTTTCTGCCTCGAAGGCGGCACGTACGGTGCCGCTTTCATCGTCATCTCCCCCGGCGGTGGCACGAACTTCTTCGGCGGCGCTTCTCCTTCTTCTTTCACTTCCCCGTCTTCTTCTTCTTCTTCTTCTCTACCTCTTCCTCTTCCTCTTTCTCCGTCCTCGTCGGTTCGTAACTTCTTCGGCGGTGGTGGCACGAACACTTTCTCCTCTACCTTTTCTTTAGCTCTCATCTTATCCCTCGTCCATTCGTTCGGGCGCCGCTCCATCATCTCTTCTCTGTCCATCGGCCCGTCGTATTCTCTCGCTCTCTCTTCCTCCTCGCCGCGACGACCTGGTCGCGCGTCTCTCGGCGGCGGCCTTTGAAACCGCCGCGGCGGCGGTCGTCGGCGGCGCTCTTCTTCATCTTCTCGCTCCTCGCGATGGTATTCTCTGCGTTCTCTTCCATCGCCATTGCGTCCGTTAGTATTTCTATTCTCGGCTCTGACGACGAGAAGCTTCTCCGCGCGTTCCTTCGCGCGTTCGTAGTCTCGAACTTTTTGCTTCAGCTGCTTCCTTCGCTCGAGGAGCTTCTTGTCGCTCAAGCGCCCGAGGTCTGTCGTTGGTTCTTCTTTTCTGTCGTTTTTCTTCCGTCTCTTGTTGTCTTTTCTTCTCTCTCGGCCTCGAGAAGCAGAAGAAGAAGAAGACGAAGAAGAGGACGAAGCGGACGAAGACGTCGATCCGCTCTCCGACGAGGAGGAGGACGAAGAGGAAGAGGAAGATTCATCTCGCCGCCGCTTTGCCATTTTGATGTCCTTTTGGGGGTTGGGGGATTTCTCAAACTTTATGTATTAAAGATCTCGTTTTGAAAACGCGTAAACGCAAGTTTCGTTTGGCGCTTTGGTGTCTTTTTGCTCGTTTCAGCCAAATAACAACGCGACCGTGTGGTCGTGCGTTTCTTCTCCGCGAGATGAATGAAAGCGCGCGAAGCGTTTTGGATTTTCAAAGCTCTGCCGTTTTAATTACAAAAAATGAAGAGTTTTCAACAACACTTCAACGCAAGAAAAAATGTCAAATCATCGTCATCGGGAAACATCGAACGCGGGGTTGGCCGGCCTCGCTTTCCCGGTTCTCTCTCTGATGTACACGTTCGGTTTCGGTAACTTGCTCGTGCGTTTCTCCTCTTTTTTCCTCTCGAGCATGAGTTCAATCTCTTTCTTTTTCTCTTCCACGAACGCGTTGGCTTTTTTGCCAAAGTCGTCGACGAAAGGTATCTCCTTCGTGCGGTTCGGGTCGCGGAGGACGAGGTGGAAGGATACGAGCGCGGCGAGGAAGGAGAGGCGTCGGGTCCATTTCGTCCATTTGAGTTGCTCTTGCTCGAGTTCTTGTTTGGTTTTGGATTTCGGTTTCTTCTTCGTCTTGGACGTGACTTCTTCATCTTCTTCGTCTTCGTCTTCTTCTTCCTCCTTGAGAACGCCGCTGCTCGCCGGGGCGGCATTTTTTGCAGACGGCGGAGACGTCGAGGAACGTATTTCACCCATTTGGCTACTACTAGTTGGGTTTTGGTCTCCCCTTCCTTGGTTGTTTTTAATCTCCGCGAACGCTGGAATGGCGGGTTTATTGCCTCTCAAATACTTCTTGTGTAAAACTCCCGCCTCTCTCTCTTTGGTCAAATTGACGTACCTACCTCGTCTGGCTCGAGATGTCGCGTCGATATCGGCTCGCAAAGCAATCTCTAAATTCTCCAAATTAGTTTCCCGTTTGCGTTGGAAGGACATTTTTGCATCTTCTATGGATTTGTGTTTAGTCATTCTCGGCACGTCGTCCGTCTCCAAAGCTATTTGAACGGCGTCTAGGAATTTGCCCGGATGCGCCGTCGCGAGAACGACAAGAGCATTTTCACCGTCGTGGTTATTCAAACCCATAGACTGCGCCGCGTGCAAAGCCACTGCCGTGTGCGGACACGCCAAGTATTTGTGCACGTCCAAGTTACGTCTCATGCTCTCGAAAGTATCGTAATCAGACACCTTCGAGGTCAAAAACGTCTCTCTGAAATTTCTTAAAACTTTCTTCGGCAACGTCGCGTGTCCGTAAAACTCGTACGTGTCTTGAATCCTCCGCAAAATTTCCGTATCGCCTTCCGCGCAATAATATAAAACTCTCCACAAGTTATACGGCATCACGCAATCCATTGCCGAGGCAACTGTCTCTTCTGCTTTGCTTTTTTTCACAATCTCTCCAGTCATCGCGATCTCGTGCGCTGCTCCGTTCGCGTTGGTAGCTAACACCACTTCGGTCATTGGCAAACCCATCTCTCGCGCTAACTGGGCAGTAAACGCGTGACCCATCGCCCCGGTTGGCACCACGCACGTCATCGTGTGGTTCTCAATCTCCTCCTCCGTCGTTTTCCCGTGCATGGTTCTAAAATAACACCAAAAAAAATGCGGCAGTTGCGCTAAAATCCTCAAAATGTTACAGCTATTCAGCGACGTGATCCCGTTCCTTTGCACAAACTCTTCGTCCTTAAAAATCTTCGCGCACACGTCATCGATGTCATCGCATCCTCTCTCGCACTCTTTCACTTCGATCGCGTTCACGTTTTCGCCTCTCTTCGTCGTCATCTGTCTTTCCTGCGCTTCCGAAATCTTCCCGCTCGGATACAAACACCAACAATCGATGCGATTGTTCCCAAACTTCTCGATCGCATCGAGCGTCGACGGTCCCGTATCCCCGGTCGTCGCGACGATAACGTTCGCCCGTTCGTGCTTCTTGCTCAAAAAATACTCCACCATTTGCACTGCGAACGCGAGCGAAATATCTTTCACCGAAAGCGTCGG
>Ga0255772_10004015_pt1 | contig 13948 bp, 11 predicted proteins | sample 071ome_34_FD_179970 | JGI IMG/M metagenome (GOLD analysis project Ga0255772, IMG submission 179970) | Coastal salt marsh microbial communities from the Groves Creek Marsh, Skidaway Island, Georgia - 071411BT metaG (version 2) | ecosystem: Environmental > Aquatic > Marine > Intertidal zone >...
GGGAGTTCAAGTCTCCCCGTTCCTATGAAAAATAAATAACATTAAACAGAATGTTATGTCGTATACCATCACAACAAAGCACGTTTGGTATAACGAAGGAAAATATATCGTAAAGATGTATTTCTTTGAAGGTATTCCATTTACGTTTGATGAAATGCCCGATGGACATCTTTATGATCGAGATTTAGTTGATGAAGCAGATAAGAATCCGTCGTATGAAATAGACGATGTATATAAAGGTTCTAACTATATGATTATGGAATCAATGCACCCTTGCTTTGATCCTATCGAGATTTCAAATTATAAAGATTTACCAGAAGATTTGATTCCTTTTTATGACGAAGAAGATTTTATGGGTTGATAAATAAAACATAGAAATCTAAACGTTGTCAGAATAAGATGCCTCTTAATAAGTTAGAGAATTTTATCAAGAATACAGAAGGTCGTATTCTTTATGTAAACCCCAATGACCTTGATGCTACTGACGGTGTAGAAAATCAGGGAAATTCATTAACAAAACCCTTCAAGACAATTCAAAGGGCACTGCTTGAGTCTGCAAGATTCTCTTATCTGAGAGGTGATGACAACGATATTACAGAGAAGACAACGATCCTGGTGTTCCCTGGTGAGCACCTGATTGATAATAGACCTGGTTATGCTATTAAAGACCTGAATGGTGTTGCAACAGCAGTCTCTCCTGGTGGTGATGAGGCATTTGCTGGTAATGAATTATCATTAACTCTTAATAGTAATTTTGATTTAACACAAGAAGATAATATTCTTTATAAGTTTAATAGTATCAATGGTGGTATTATTATTCCTCGTGGTACTTCTGTTGTTGGTCTAGATTTAAGAAAGACAAAAGTACGTCCCAAGTACGTTCCAAATCCAACAGATCCTAATGTACCATCATCTGCTATTTTTAGAATCACTGGTGCATGTTATTTCTGGCAATTTACTTTCTTTGATGGGGATGATCTTGGATTAGTATATACTGATCCTATTGATTTCTCCACAAATAATCAGTCGAAACCAACTTTCTCTCACCACAAACTGACTTGTTTTGAATATGCCGATGGTGTAACTATTCCATCTGGATATAGTATCACTGACCTTGACATGTATTACAGCAAGGTTGGTAATGCTTTCAACAGAGCATCTGGTAGAGAAATTGATCAGAAGTTCCCAGCACAAGCAAATTCATTTGCTAAGCAAAGACCTGAGTGGGAGATTGTTGGTGCATTTGCTAGCGATCCAGTTAAGATCACAAGCATTATTTCTGGTGATGGAGCAACTCCTGGAACCATTGTTACAGTCACGACTCAAACCGCACATGGTTTGACCGCAGGAACTCCTATTAAGATTCGTGGTATCAATGTTAATGACTATAACATCTCAACCAAGGTTGTTCAGATTTTAAGCGATACTAGATTTACATATGCATTATCATCAGTAAGACCCAACCTTCCTGCTGGTCCTGCTGCTGGTTTAGCACCTGGTGTTGACGGTAGTGTAACTATTGAGACTGATACTGTTTCTGGTGCATCGCCATATATCTTCAACGTGTCTCTGCGTTCCGTCTATGGTATGCAAGGTATGCACGCCGATGGTTCCAAGGCAGCAGGTTTCCGTTCAATGGTTGTTGCACAGTTTACTGCTGTGTCTCTCCAAAAGGATGACCGTGCATTTGTTAAGTATAATAAGACAAATAGAACTTATGATAGTATTGCAATTACACAAGTAACAGGGGGAAGACTCTCCGCAGAATCATCTTCAACAAACCAGGCATCAGTATATCACTTGGACTCTGATGCTGTTTATAGAGATGGATGGAAGACAACTCACATCAAGATGTCTAACGATGCGGTCATTCAGATCGTATCCGTCTTTGCTATTGGTTTCCATAAGCACTTCGAAGGATTGAGTGGCGGTGACGCATCAATTACTAACTCAAACTCAAACTTTGGTCAAATCTCTCTTGCTGCTGACGGATTTAAGAAAGAAGCATTCGCAAAAGATGATAAAGGATATATTACATCTATTATTTCACCAAGATCAATTATTGGAAATGATGTAAATGTTGAATGGGTTCAGTTTGACGTTACTAAAACTAAGGCAATTGCAAAGAATAAGCATCTCTATCTCTTAGGATATGATAAGAAAGATATTCAACCACCAGTAATTTCTCAGGGATACAGAATTGGTGCAAAGGTTGGAGATAAGGTTTATCTAGATGATAATGCTAATAGTGCTGAAATCTTAATGACGACAGAACCTATTAGTGCAACTAATACAACAGCAAGTGGAAGTTCTTCCTCGGTAAAGAAATATAGTGCTGCACTATCTAATAATGCTACAAATGGAACGATCTATACAATCGGAACTCATGAACTCCGTAATGGTGAGTCAATTAGAATTTTAAGTGAGACTGGTGATTATCCAGAAAATATCGAACCAAATCAACTTTATTATGCAATCACTCACCACAAAAAAACAACATTAGGAACAAATGAGATTCAAATTGCATCATCTAGAACTAATGCTGAGGCACAAATTCCACTGTATATTCAAAGTTTTGGTGGAGAGCAACTTAAAATTGAAAGTAGAGTATCTGACAAGGAAGCTGGTGAATTAGGACACCCAATCCAGTGGGACCCCAATAACAATAACTGGTTTGTTTACACAAATTCAAATAGTGATCTTTGGCAATACATTCAAACTCTGACAACACCAGAGTCGGAAATTTCATATATTCTTAGAAAAGAAGATGATAGAAGTTTGGATGAAAAACTTTATAAGATGCGTTATGTTGTTCCTAAGGAACTTCTAAATGGAAGAGCACCAACATCGGGATTCATTTTACAAGATTCTGCTTCTGTCAATGTAAGACAAACAACTGACTTCACAATAAACACAATCACCACTTCTGATTATGACTTTGATCGTAATCCAAGATTCATTTCTTCATGTACGTTTGATAGTGGAACTGCATTAGTTACCGTAAGATCAGATAAGATTCATGGATTAAAGGTAAATGATAGAATTATTGTTACTAACGTAAAGAGTACAACTAATTCAAATGCAAAAGATAATATTGGATATAATGGATCATTCACTGTAAATACAATCATCGATGATAAAACGTTTACTTATAGTAGCACTGATACTCTGGGAATTACTCATAATCCAGGAAACATCACAAATAATGTAAATGAAAGAAATCTAGAATTACCAAGATTTAGTAGGAATGATACAAAAGAAAACTACTACATCTATCGTGTAGAAACAATTTCTCCTTATGAATATAATGTTCAAGATGGTGTCTATTATCTCTATGTTTTAAATGCTGGTAATTCTATTCCTATTGAATTTACTAATGATAAGTATAGTCAAAGAGTAGTTGATCTTTATCCTCAACTTGATAGAGATAATGAAGAAGATAATCCACCAACAGCAAAATCTTTCACAAAGAGATTCCCCCTTGGTGATGTTGTAACTAACAATCTTAAAAGAAGTATTACAAGAGAAACTCTTGACAAATTCTTAAATACATTCTCTCATGCCCATAAGATTTCTTCTGTTACCAACAATCCAACCTCTGCAACTCTTAATCTTACAGAGGAGCATCAATTAAATGGACTTGTAGAGTATACATCTTTAAGTGGTGGTTCTGGACACAGTGATGGTACTTATTACAACGTAAGACTGTTCAATGACGCATCTGCTCCCGCATCTGCTGTTTGGGATGGTGCAACTGCCAAAGTAACTGTAAGCGGTGGTGCTGTTACTTCTGCCGAAATCACTGAAAGTGGTTCTGGATATACTAATGGTGAAACACTTTACTTTGATAGTAGCACCATTGGAGGAACTCCACAAGCAAACATCACTGTTAATACTGCTGGTATTTCAACAGCAGAAGGAAACTATGTACAAGTAACTGGTATTGGTACAACTGCGGGTGGATATTTCAGGATCACTTCCGCATCAAACAAGACTGCTATTTCTATTGCCAAAACCGCAGGTGACCCTCTGGTCATTGAGAATCAGTATGTAATTAACCTTGGTCCAGCAATTACAATTAATCAAGGATCGTATGATAGCACTACTGGAATTGGAACATTTAACTGCCTCAGTGCTCCACATGGTCTTGTTGCTGGCAATTCTTTCAGAATATTAGATACAAACAATAATAATCTTGGTGACTATCTGGTAGATAGTGTTACTAGTGCAACACAGTTTGCTGCGAAAACAAATTCTTCACTTTCCCCAAGATATTTGTTGAAGCATGGTATGTCTGCAAACAATGCCAGTGCAGATAATCTTGGTGAGAATTTAGGTTCAAGAGCATTTGGAATTTATGATAATGAAATTCTTATTCTTGGGCAGGCACTAACAACGGAAGAGCAATTTGAAGTTGAACTTCCTGGTGCTGGTATCGGAACGATGGCAAGATTCCCACTCGGATCTTACATTCAGATTGATAATGAAATTATGAGAATCACTAGTGGTTCTCTGACTGGAACTAACACTAATGAGATTCAAGTCATTCGCGGTTCGATGGGAACTATCATTGAACCACATGATAATGGTTCTCTGATTAAGAAGATTAAATTAACTCCCATTGAGTTCCGTAGACCATCTATTCTTCGTGCGTCTGGTCATACGTTTGAATATCTTGGTTATGGTCCTGGTAACTACTCAACTGGTCTTCCACAAGTCCAAGTTAAGACTCTAACTGAGAAAGAAGAGTTCCTGTCACAAGCACAAGAAACTTCTTGCGGTACTGTTCTTTACACTGGTATGGACAGTGATGGTGATTTCTATATTGGAAACACCAAGTATTCTTCACAATCTGGTGAACAAACAACGTTTGATGTTCCTATCCCAACCATTACTGGTGAAGATCCAAATAGACTCTCTGTTGTATTTGATGAAGTTATCGTTAAAGAAAGAATCTTGATTGAGGGTGGTAACTCTGGTCAGATTCTGTCTCAGTTTGATGGTCCTGTCACTTTCAACGGATCCATTAAAGTCAATGGAAAACTCATACTGAATAATGAACTGAAAGTATCTGGTAAGATTGACTTCACAAATACAAATGATGCAACTTCTTGCACTGATGGAAATGCAGCACTGAGAATTGCTGGTGGTGTTGGTATCGCTAAGAAACTCTTTGTTTGTGGTGATGTTGACTTTGGTGCTGACTTACAAGTTGATGGCGATACAAAGATTGATAAAACTCTTGAAGTTGACGGTCAGACAACTATCAATGATTCTTTGTTAATCAATGCTTCTACTGAAATATTCAGAATCCGTGATGGTTCTAGTACCACAAATCAATTCCAAGTTAATACTAATAATGGTAACACCTATATTAATGGAACTTTGGAAGCTAATGGTCAAACCACAATTACTGATTCTTTATTGATCAACGCTGCTAATGAAGTATTCAGAATTCGTAATGGATCTGATAGCACAAACCGATTCCTGGTTGATACTGACAACGGTAACACTACAATCAACGGAACTCTTACTGTAAATGGTGGCACAACACTTGGTAATAGTACTACCGCAGATTCACATGATTTCAATGGATTATTTGATCTTGATGGTAGATTGGACATTGATAACATTAGAATTGATGGAAATACGATTTCTGCAACTAATACTAATGGTGCTATCAACATCACTGCTGCCGGAAGTGGTGCAATCAATCTGAATAATTCTAATGTCACTATTGATGAAAACTTAACTGTTGATGGCAGTATTGATCTGGATGGAAATCTCGATGTAAATGGCAGTACTCAGTTAGATACAACTAACATTGATGGCACATTAACAACACATGATGTTAGACCTGATAGTAATGGTGATCATGATCTTGGTACTTCCAGTCTTAGGTATGATGTTGTTTATGCAAATACATTTAATGGATCATCATTTAGTGGTCAATCAGCAGCTGCTAGTACAATTAGGACAAAAAGTAGAAGTACAAATGCAAATCATTACATAACATTTGTTACTGATAATAACGCAAGTAATGTAAATGAAAGTTTGTTTACTGATGGTGGAATAAGATACAATCCAAGTTCAAATAAATTGACAATTTCTGGTGATATTATCGCCTTTGCTTCTGATGATAGACTGAAAACTAATAAAATTAACATTAGTGATGCTTTGAATAAAGTTATTTCTTTGAATGGATTTACATTCAACTTTAATGATGTTGCTGCTGAATATGGATATAATACTGAAATCACATACGCTGGTGTATCTGCACAAGAAGTTCAAAAAGTTCTTCCAGAGGCAGTTTTCCCTGCTCCATGTGATGAAAAATATAATACAGTCCAGTATGAAAAACTGATTCCACTTCTTATAGAAGCAATTAAAGAGTTGAATGATAAAGTTTCAACTCTCGAAGATAAACTGAATCAAATAAATAACTAAAAAAACATCACGATGGCGAATATTAGAAAGCAGTTTAACTTTCGTAATGGTGTACAAGTTGATAATGATAATCTGATTGTAAGTGCATCGGGTCTTGTTGGAATTGGCACTTCAATTCCAACAGAATCCTTGGATGTTCGTGGTAATTTGAAGGTAGTTGGACTGGCAACTTGCAATTCAATCTATACCCCAAGTTTAACTGCTGAAACTGCAAATATCACTAGTATTCAACTAGATTCCTCATCTGCTTCTATTGTAGGTGGTGGTGTTAGTATTTCTAGTGGTATTGTTACTGCTTCTGGAAGCGGTATTGTTACATATTATGGTGATGGTGTAAATTTAAGGAATATACCAACATCACAATGGAGAGACGTTGATGTTGGTCTAGGATTCACTTCAATCTATGCTGCTGGTTTTGTTGGTGTAGGTACAGTTGATCCCAGGTTCGTTTTCCAAGTTTCTGGAAATAATGATTCCTCTCTTGCTGGATTTAGTGGTGGTGTTGGAATTAGTTCTGGTGGTAATGTACTTGCAACAGGAATTGTAACTGCATCATCATTTGTTGGTGTTGGTTCAGATATAACTGGTTTAACAGGATCCAATATTGCTTATGGAACTATTGGTGTTGATAGACTTCCAACAATTCCAGACACTAAGTTAAATCCAAACTTAAATCTTGGTATTGTTACCGTAACCACACTTTATAGTAGTGGTATTGTATCAGCAACTTCATTATCATTGGATGCTGGTGCTTCTATCGGAAGTAGTGTAAGTATTGGTGGTAGTCTGTCTGTTGCTTCTTATGTAGAAGTTACTGATGATATTACAATTGGATATGGATTGACTATTAGTAGAATTGGTGCAGCAGCAACTATTAGTAGTCATTTGCATGTCGGTGCTGGTGCTACGATAAATGGAAATCTAGTAGTAACAGATACAATAACCGCAAATGAGTCTCTGATTATTGGTAATAATGTTGATATTGCTGGTATTACCACAATCGGTGGCACATTAGAAGTAACTGGCGATATAACTGGTACTGCATCAACTGCAAGGGGATTGACTGGATCGCCAGATATTGTTGTCAATCAAATTACAGCAAATGCTGTTTCTGCATCTAGTTTTGTTGGGGGTCTTGTTGGTGATCTTACAGGTACTGCTACAACAGCAATCAATCTAACACCAACTTCCGTTATTGATATTGAAAGTGCAACTGCTGGTATTGGTTCTTTTGCAACATTAGAAACAACAAAGGTTGGAATCGGAACATCCGTACCAACAACTGATATTCAAATATACAGTAATAATACAATCACAATTCAGGGAATTAGTACATCATCCGAAGTAAGAGTTGCCCTGGGAAGATCTACTACTGTTGATGAATGGAATGGTGTTGTAAGATATGGAAATATAAACTCTGCTTATTCTTATAGTAATGAGTATTCTCTCGACTTCATTAATTATGGTGATGGAAGCATCAACTCATACCTACAATCTGGTGCTGTCGGTGTAAATACTGGAAACTTTAATTGGTTCAAGGGACAAACAGAATATCTGATGACTCTTACCTATGATGGTAAGTTGGGAATCGGAAATACTGAACCAGAGCATCCATTGGATGTTGTTGGTACTTCTACTCATACAGGTTCTGCGTATTTTGGTGATACTCTGGATGTTATCGGCAAACTTTTTGCCCATGGAAATGCAACAATAGATGGTGACTTAACTGTTAATGGAACAATCTCTCTGCCAGGAGAAATTACTGCTAACTTGAATGGAAATGTAAATATAGATAGTGGCATTTCAACATTTAATAGTGTCACTTCATCCTTTATTGGAATTGGAACTGATTCTTCATTCCCACAAGCAGTTGTACCTGAGGTTTTCTCTCTAAACTCGCCAGGAAGTGCAAGAGTATTCATTGACCAAGCAGGTAATATTGGTATTAAGACAACTATAATTAATAATCAGGGTCTTACCGCACCACAACTTGATTGTTTGATCTCTGGTGTTGGTATTGGTACAACCAGACCAAGATGTGCGATTGACTTCTCATTTGCATTTAACAATGATATTCTTGGTGCGGATAGAGATACTGTCGCATATGTTCTGTTCCCAAGACTAACAACAACACAAAGAAACAACTTGACCAACGTCAATAATGCTGGTGTTGAAGATGGTGCTGTGATTTACAATAGTGATAATAAACGACTGGAATTTAAACATCCGGATGGGTGGTGTGGAATTGCAACGACTAGAATTTAAACATCCAGATGGGTGGTGTGGAATTGCAACCGTAGAGTAAACTAGGAGGTAAACTATGGCACTACAATCTAGTGGAACAATTAGTTTTGGTAATATCAAAGATGAGTTTGGATTACCAAGTGGCAAAAATATAGGGGCATATCGCGTTAGTGAAAATCATGGTGAACTTACAAATATGCCCCTTGATGCTGGTATTCCACAATCTGGTCAAATTGCATTTAGCGATTTTTATAGTAAAAGATTGAATGTTGTTATTGATTATTATAGTGGAGGTACACAATATCGCCAAAATGCAAGATCACAGTGGACTAATAATACTTCCAAGGTGAAGGTAATTGGAAAACATAGATCTAGACCATCAAGTTCTGCTGGAAAAAAAGTTTTCATTCATGTAAATAAGTCTATTGGTTCAGAAAAAAGTCAAACAACTTCAAGATGTGCGTTAAGAACTGGTGGTTGGAATAGTGGAACTAACTTGACCCTTGATGTTGGAAGTAGTGGTAGAATTGTTGGTGCAGGTGGTAATGGTGGAAAGGGTAGGGTATGTGATGGTGGATATAATGGCAAAAATGGAACTAGTGGATTGGGTAATCAATATAGTGGATTAAAAATAAACGTATTCAGTGGTGGTCGTATCCAAGCAGGATATGCTGGCGGTGGAGGCGGTGGAGGCGGTCACAATGACCCCGATAAGAACACACAAGACCACGCATCCTCTGGTGGAGGAGGTGGCGGTGGTGCTGGTCTTCCAGCAGGATCTGGTGGTCCTGGTGGAGATGGTGCCTTCGGTAGTGGTGGCAATGGTAGTGGTGGTAGTGGTGGTAGTATGACCGCTGGTGGTGGTGGCGGTGGTGGAAGAAGTGGTGGAGGTTCATCATCTGGAAGTGGTGGACGTGGAGGAGATCCTAACGACGGTGCCCAAAGTGGTGGTGGCGGTAGCGGAAACGTCTGTAGTTCTGGTGGTAAAAGTGCTGGAAGCAATGGTGCCGCAATTCGAGACAGTAGTGGAGCATCATTTACTATTCTTAGTGGATCAAGTAGAGTTTATGGAAGTACATCTGCCAGTGGAGTTTCATAACTAAATAATTTTTTATCCTGGTAGTGATGAAAGATTGTATTGATGTATATGATGATGCTTTTAGTTTTGAGGAATGTGAACACTTCATGTTCCTAATGAATGAACTAGAAAAGAATAATTTACTATTTCAGAATGACAGTGACACACATTTAATTGACCATAAAGAAATAAATTTCCACCACAACTATGATCTGCCCGCATGGTCTAGTATTGGGGAGAAATTTTTCACATCACTAAAACCTTTTGTTGATAATTACATACACACATATTCAATCTTAGAAAATTCTAAGTTCCTATTTTATGATGTCAAAGCAAAGAAAATCCCAGTTGGCGGTGGATTTCATAGATGGCATTATGAATCATCAGATTTAATATCTTCAAACAGAGCAATCGTAGTTCAACTATATTTGAATACAGTCAAAGAAGGTGGCGAAACGGAATTTTTGTATCTCAACAAAAGAATTTCGGCAGTACAAGGTAGATTACTTATTTTCCCAGCATCATACACTCACACTCACAGAGGAAATCCTCCTATTGGACAAGAGAAATATATTCTAACAACTTGGGGAGTTCATCAATTACAATGAATTATGAAATATTTGAAGCATTTCCTATACCATTCTATGTTGGAGAATTAAACAATCATAAACAATATAAAGAAAATTTCTATAAACTTTATGATAAGTATGATTATGAAGACACTGAATATGATAACACAGTAAGTGAGAATGTTGGAAAACCATTTATACATCTAGAAGATAGTCTTCAACCACTTTTTGAAGATGTAATAACTCACATAAAGAGTTATGTTTATGATGTTCTGGATTATAAAGAAATATTCAATTTTTTGATTACTAAAAGTTGGTTATCCAGATCTAGAAAAGCGAGAGATGAATTAAGATGGCATATACATTCGACTAGTCACGTTTCTTTCGTCTACTATCTCAACTGCCCATCACAGTCTCATAATATCGTATTTGAAAATCCACATAATAAAAATAGTTTATTTTTAGGAAGCACTGCAATATCAAAACTTGATGAGAGAGTGATGATAAAAGAACAAAATCAATATAATACAGAAACGTTCTTTATTTCACCAGTAGAAGGAACTTTACTTTTGTTTCCAAGTTCAATCACACACTGCACAAGAGCAGTTAGTGATACGTTCAATGATGAAAGACTGGCAATCGTCGGTGATGTGACACTGGTTCTTCAAGAAGATAATCTACAATACTCAATGGGGTATATTGATCCTAAATACTGGAAAATGTTTGTTTGAGATGAAGATTATTTTTAAGATTCATGAATATCTTCCTGAGACAGAGCAGATTATTGTAACATTCTGCCGCCAAAATGCACCAAAATCAATCAATGACTATGGTCCAGTTGCAATCGACTGCGACAAGATTGATACCACTGATAGAGTCAATCTAATTGAATCTTTATTCAATATTGGAATGGTACAAATAGAAGATCTTGAAAGTAGAGAAGAAGTTCATCCAGATAATGTTGCAAGTGAAATGTTCTTTGGAAGTTCTTTTGATGACTTTATTGGTAAGGTAGTCGCACTAGACACAAGAGAACTGCAAAGTGTCAAATCAAAACGTATGAAGAGGATTGATATAGAATGACTACATTTAACAGAACATATAGATCCCCAAAGTTCTTTATGTGTGTTCACCACACAGAAGAAGCACATATTGGATTTGAACCTGCCGAAGAAAGATTTTCACACTTTTCATTTATTTGTAAAGGTGGTGGAAGATTTCACGCTCTCGTAGAGGGTAGATTTGAAAGTCATGACAGTATGGAAACTAAGAAATTATTTCCAGTTGGCAAATATATTAACTGTAATGTTGTCGGTGAAACTAATGAAAATACGAGAGCGATCTCATTTAATTCTTGGAATAAGAATGATAAATGGGAAGGAAGACTTCTTGAAAGTGGAGTCGTAAGTTCAGACAAAAGATATGCTTGTATTGTTTGTCTCGAAGGATCTTGTCTGGTGAATGGAAAAGAGATTACAGAGATGCAATATGCAAACTTAAAGGTGGATAAAGAATATCCTATTGAGATAAAAGAAGACTCTTACGTTGCATTATTCGAACTATGTCAATAGCAAATAAACTTATAGAAAATAAAGATAAGATACAGTCATTTCTTGATAATCTTAATTGTGATTCTGAGAAATGGTTTGTCTTTAATACATCAGATGGAAAGAACCCTACACTGAGAAAGTTCTCACATAGAATGAGTTATCGTATTATGAACAATAATACGGAAATGTTCAAGTGTAGGTTCATGTATCTCAAAGTGAAAAAAGATATGGAAGTATCTTATGAGCAATATGTTGGGGTGCCTGCAATCAAAGTTCCAGATATGGACATACCCTTTGATAAATATGAAGACAGAGAAGAATCTTATCTGAGATCTGATATTTTTGGTGATCTAAGTGAACTCTTCTCCGATGAAAGAATCTATACTGTCCATTACATAGAAGCACTTGGACCTGTCGATCCACATCAAGATCCGTGGAGATATGACAAACAATACAGGAACATTATATTCTATGATAATCTTCCCGATGATGTTCAGTTAAAAATAAAGGGAGAAGAAATACCAGTTGAATCTCCACAACTAACTAACTTTGGAAACGAGGTTCATACTTATCAATTCCAGACCAGACCATTCCCACTTAAAATTTTACACATAGATTACGAAGACGATGGCATTTCTTAACACAGCAGATATAAAAGTTTGTAAGTTATTAGAAAATAATTATACAACGATTCGTGATGAATACAATACCTTTAAGACATCATATCTTTACAATGAAAGTAGGGAAGAGTTTGATGATGACGACGCTTCTACTTGGGAACTGTGGAAAGAAGGTCACAAATCCTCATTAAACAGTGCAAAAAACAATGAAGTTTATAGTGATATGAACTGGGATGAGCACACGATTGTGCCAACTAGAAAGACATCAAACTGGTATGGTTTGTCTATTGATGATATGGGGATTTGGGAAGGTATCGTATTAGCATCGAGAGTAAAATCCCCCTTCGTATTAGAATCAACTCCCGTTTGTGATCGTTGGTTTTCAAATACAATAGACGTTTTAAGAAGTCACAGAGATGATGTTATAACTTCTGCAACGATTGCAGTGTTCCCTGGCAATAAAATTATTCCAAGACATAATGGATATGCAACTTTAACTAGAATACATCTCCCACTCTATGTTCCAACTGGTGATATTGGATTCTGTGTTGGTGAAGAAACAAAGTCTTGGAAAACTGGAAAGTGTTTAGCATTTCACGACTCAAATGAGCATAATGCTTGGAACAACACGGATAAAGATCGTATTGCCCTTATTGTAGATATAATGAGAAAATGAACGTACATGAATTATATGATGATACCTCACCAGAAATCTGGAAGAAGGTAATTGGCGAAGATCTTCACTATCACGTTGGTTGGGGTGAAGGAGATATTTTATACAATGCGGTGGAGCACCTTTATCAGTTCATTGACAAAGAATCTAAGGTATTAGATTGTGGATGTGGGTGGGGTGGTCCCGCTAAGGCAATCAAACGAGATTTGCATTGTGATGTTACTGCCATAACTAATTCACCAGTACAATATGATTATATAAAAGATAATATACCGATAGAAGTTATTTTATGTGATCTGCAAGACTACAATCCAACTAAAAAATATGACTGTGGAATTTTTATAGAATCATTTTGCCACTTGAAAGATCCAGAAAGTGTTGTAAAAAATATAAAAGATTCGTGCAATAAAATTATAATTCGTGATTATGTGTTAAAAGAACTGAATTATCCAAGGAAATATCTTGATAATTGGTTGATGACAATTTATTATAAAGAAGAGTTTGCATCTATGTTTGAAAAACACGGATATAAGATGACATACAGTGAAGATCACTATCAATATTCACTAGAACCAACTGTCAACTATTGGTTAGAAAATATCAGTAAAGTAGAAAGAGAAGATAAAACACCACATATATTCCTGTTGGAAAAGAGTGCTAGATACTTAAAGAAACACTTACAAGACGTACTTAATTCTATTGAATTATCAACAATGGTATTTGAAAAATGATGTTAAATTATTTAAAAATTGCACAAAACAAACAAA
>Ga0255772_10004016_pt1 | contig 13948 bp, 16 predicted proteins | sample 071ome_34_FD_179970 | JGI IMG/M metagenome (GOLD analysis project Ga0255772, IMG submission 179970) | Coastal salt marsh microbial communities from the Groves Creek Marsh, Skidaway Island, Georgia - 071411BT metaG (version 2) | ecosystem: Environmental > Aquatic > Marine > Intertidal zone >...
GACCGCCATGGCCATCGAGCCCTCGGTGCTGTCGGCGGCGATCGTTGCCCAGATGCCGACCGGGATGCAGGCCGACGCCGCCCACCGATGGAGCACCCCGCGAAAACGCGGCCGGGGACGACGAAGCAAGCGTCGGGCCGCAGCGGACAGGTGCTCGGCCCGAGGATCGTCCAACAGGTTGGGAGACTCCATCGGGCGCCAGACTACGGGCCGTAGCATCGGAGTTCGTGACCATCGTCCGCACGCACCTTGAGTGCACCGATGCTGAACTCGCCGAACGGCGGACACCCCGGGTCGACATCGTCGCCGAACAGGTGACCGGCATCGACGAATGGGGTCTCGGCGAGGGTCCGTTCCGCACCTATCGACGCACGATTAGCACCGCCGCCCGACCGGACGGACGCCACGATGTCGTCGAGACCACGACCTACCGGCTTGCGATCCCCGTCTGGGGTTGGCTCTTCGCCTGGCCCGTCCGACGAGCGGTCAGCAACCGTCAGGACCGTTTTTCCTATTGGTGGGCGCCACCGGATCGCCTCTCGGCGGACGCCGCATCGATCCTCGGCCTGCTGTGCGCCGTACAGATCGTCGACGGCTACCTCGGCACCGTGCTCACCCAGACGCTGTCGTTCGCGATCGACGAGTTCGGCCGGGGCAACACCGCCCAGGGTGTCGTGTTCGGCATCGTCCGATTCGGGGTACTCGTCACCTTGATCATGTCGGTGCTCGCCGACCGTCGTGGTCGACGACCGCTCTTGCTGTTCACCGGCGTGTCGAGCTGTGCACTCACCTTCCTCGGGGGACTCTCCCCCAATCTGGCCGTGCTCGGCGGCACCCAACTTTTCGCCCGAGGGCTCTCGACTGCCCTCGGCATCCTCGTGGCGATCATGGCGGTGGAGGAAATGCCGGCTCGCAGCCGTGCATGGGCGGCGTCGGTGCTCACCATGAGCGCCGGACTTGGTTCCGGCATGGCGGTGTGGGTTCTCCCCCTCGCCGACCTGTCTGTGCGGGGCTGGCGGGCGATCTATCTGCTCGGATCGCTCGGCATTCTCGTCATCGTGTGGGCGTGGCGGCGCCTGCCCGAAACCCGGCGTTTCGCCAAACACGCCGACGAGCAGATCGTCCTGAACGATGCCGACCGGGAGCGACGCCGGATTCGCTTCGGCCTCCTCGGCACGAGCCTGCTGCTGCTTGCCCTCTTCGCCGCCCCGGCGAGTGGGTTCCACAACGAATTTCTGCGCGAAGAACGCGGCTTCAGCGGCAGTGCCATCACGATTTTCACCCTGGTGACCGCCACGCCGATCGGGCTTGGCGTGCTGGTCGGCGGGCGCCTGTCCGAGACATGGGGTCGCCGTAAGACCGCCGCGCTCGGCATCGTCGCCGGCGTCGTCGGCACAACGCTCTCATTCGTGTTCTCCGGCCCCGCCATGTGGGCGGCCAAGCTCGGCGGCAATGTCATCGGTGCGGTGGGTGTGCCTGCCATGGCGGTCTATGGCCCCGAACTCTTCGGCACCCACGATCGAGGAAGAGCCAACGCCTTGATCGTCACCGCCGGCGTCGTCGGCAGCGCGATCGGACTCGTCAGCGTCGGTTGGCTGTCGGATCGCTGGGACGCGATCGCGCCAGCCATCGCGCTGCTCGGCGTTGGGCCGCTCCTCGTCGCGCTGCTCGTGCTCACGAGGTTCCCGGAGACGGCAGGCGCCGAACTCGAGGAGCTGAATCCGGAAGATGCCTGACCCGTCTCCGCTCGAAGGGTGGGGGCCACTACCTTCGTACGCATGCGGCGACGCCACTTCCTCCTCGGTGCGGGTGCACTCGGGCTCACCGCCTGTGCGAAACCCGAACGCTCGTTGCTCGACGAATGGGCAGACACCGAACTCAAACTCGCCCCGGGCGGCCCACGCACCACGACGACGACCACGACCACCACCCAGGTAGCCGACAACAACACGACCGCTCCCATCGAAGAACGCTCGCCCTACCCGTTCGACATCGCCGCCGAAGATCTTCCGGGCCTGTCGTTCGTCGCAGAAGCGGTCGTCTCGACGGTCGCCATCACCGCTTCCCCGGGTGGCGACGACGTGCTCTTCACCTTCGACAACCCGATCCCGAGCGGCGGCCCACTCGTTTTCCTGGTCGAGGAGTTCGACGGGCTCGAGAACTTCCGGGTGCTCCTGCCCACGCGACCCAACGGGAACTTCGGCTGGGTCCGAGGGACGGACGTCCTCCTGACTCGTCACAATTACGAGATCCAGGTCCGGCTCGATGATTTCCTGCTCGTGCTGTCCGAACGTGGCGTTCCGATCTTCGAAACCACGGTCGGTGTGGCCCGCGAGGATGCGCCCACCCCGCTCGGCCGCTACTACACGACCGAGTTGCTGCGACCGCCCACACCCAACTCGGTGTACGGCACCTACGCCTACGGCCTGTCCGGCTACTCCGAGGTACTCACCGAATTCGCCGGTGGCGAAGGCCAGCTCGGCATCCATGGCACCAACGACCCGTCCAGCCTCGGCACCAATGTCTCCTCCGGCTGCATTCGTCTGCACAACGACGACATCAGCCTGCTCGTCGAACAGATCGGGCTGCCGCTGGGTGTGCCCGTCGAGGTGATCTGACCCCTACTCGTCGGCGACGACGGCCTCGTCGGTTCGGGAGGGCATCACCGGGCGAAGCCGCGGATGCAACACCGAGAACAGACCCAGTGCGAGCGCCAGGATGCCGATCGGAACGATCGCATCGCCCTCTCCCGTGTAGGTCGGGTACAGCACCATCGCCGACAGCAATGCCGTCCACGCCCACAGAATCAGCACGGCCCGCCGGTGGCCGTGCCCGAGGTCCATGAGGCGATGGTGCAGATGCTTCTTGTCGGCCGTGGAGAAGCCCTGGCGGCTGATCGTACGGCGCAGGATCGCCCAAAGCGTGTCGAGAATCGGCACGCCGAGGATCACCAACGGGATGAAGATCGGCGCGAAGAAGAAGAACGCCTGGCCGGAGAACTCCGCGCTGGTTCGGCCACCGACGCTCATCGTCGACGCCGCCATCAACAAGCCGAGCAGTAGCGCCCCACCGTCGCCCATGAAGATCCGCGCAGGGTGCACATTGTGAGGAAGGAACCCGACGCACACCCCGAGCGCAATCACGGCCCACAGGCCGCCGGGATTGGCGGGATCGAGCACCGCTTCATCGCCGAGCCGGAGCGCATACAGCAGGAAGGTCGCCGCAGCGATGGCCACGATGCCCGCCGCGAGGCCGTCGAGACCATCGATCAGATTGACGACGTTCGCCATGCCGATCACCCAGACGACCGTGACGAAGAATGACCAGTCGGCAGACAGGAAGAGCATGTCGAAGAACGGCACTCGGAACACGAGAATCGACACGCCGGTGAGCGACAGGATGCTGCCGGAGAGCACCATCCCCGCGATCTTCGCCGGCGGCGAGATCTCCCGAAGATCGTCGACGAACCCGACACTCCACATCACACACGCCGCGACGACCACCCCCACCATCTCGGTGCGGGCCGCCATCACGTCGGAGAACGCCGGATGCACGGCCGCGACCGCCGCAGCGGCGACCACACCGAGGATCATCGCAGCGCCGCCCGCCGTCGACGTGGGGCGGGTGTGAACATGACGATCGGTCGGCTGCACCATCGCACCGAAGCGCGGCGACAGACGGATCACGATGGGGATGCAGACGAACGTGACGAGTGCGGCAGCACCGCCGACGACGAGATATGCCGAGAGCGACGGCATGCGATCGTCCTCGACCTCAGCCCTCGATCAGGCCCCGAGCTCCGGGTACGGCTGGAACCGGGCACACAGCGCCTCGGCCTCCATCTTCACACCGGCAACGGCGGTGGCATCGTCCCGGTTGCGTAGCGCACGAGCGATGAGGTCGGCGATGATCACCATTTCGTCGGTGCCCATGCCTTGGGTCGTGACCGCCGGGGTGCCGATCCGCACGCCCGAGGTGACGAACGGTGAGCGGGGATCATCCGGCACGGTGTTCTTGTTGAGGCTGATCCCGGCGTCGTCGAGCACCGCCTGGGCTTCCTTGCCCGTGAGTTCGGCGTCGAAGGTGCGCAGATCGACGAGCAGCAGATGGTTGTCGGTGCCGCCCGAGCAGAGGCGGAACCCATGGCTGGCAAGCGCCTCAGCAAGTGCGACGGCGTTGGCGACGACCTGCTGGGCGTAGACCTTGAACGACGGGTCGAGAACCTCACCGAAGGCGACGGCCTTCGCAGCGATGGCGTGCTCGAGTGGGCCGCCCTGCAAGCCCGGGAACATCGCCTTGTCGATGGCGGCGGCGTGCTCGGCACGGCTCAGGATGCAACCACCGCGCGGGCCCCGGAGGGTCTTGTGGGTGGTGAAGGTCATGACGTCGACATACGGCATCGGGTTGGGATGCACGCCACCAGCGATCAAACCGGCGATGTGCGCAGCGTCGAACATGAGCAGGGCGCCGACCTCATCGGCGATTTCACGGAACGGCACTGGATCGATGATGCGCGGGTACGCGGTAGCGCCAGCGACGATGAGCTTGGGCTTGTGCTCGTGAGCCTTGGCACGCACCTCCTCCATGTCGATGCGCTCATCGCTGGCGGTCACGCCGTAGCTGACGAAGTTGTACTGCAGGCCGGAGAAGTTGACCGGTGAACCATGGGTGAGGTGGCCGCCGTGGTCGAGGCTGAGACCGAGAATCGTGTCGCCCGGCTCGAGGAGCGCCTGGTAGACACCCATGTTGGCGATGGCACCAGCGTGGGGCTGCACGTTGGCATGGTCGGCTCCGAAGACCTCGCAGATGCGGTCACGGGCGAGGTCCTCAAGCTGGTCGACGACCATGTTGCCGCCGTAGTACCGCTTGCCGGGGTAACCCTCGGAGTACTTGTTGGTGAGCACCGAGCCGGTGGCTGCCATCGTGGCGGGCGAGGCGAAGTTCTCGCTGGCGATCAGCTGGATGGTCGAGTTCTGCCGAATCTCTTCATCGCGGATGAGCTTCAGGGCGGGATCGTCGGCGCTGCTGGGCCACGGCATGGTGTCACCTCCAGAGTGGAATGGGGAAAGCGTATCGGTGACGCCGCGCCGCAGCCGGGTCGGCGCCCGAAAGAACGGGCAAATGTCCCGTCAGGCCGATTCGCCGCCGAGCGAGTCGAGCTTGGCGACGCGCCCCTCGTGCCGGCCACCTTCGAACTCGGCGGCCAGATAGGCATCGACGCAGTCCTTCGCGACCTCGGGACCGGTCAGCCGTTCTCCGATGCAGATGACGTTGGCGTCGTTGTGCTGCTTGGTGAGTCGAGCGCTCGTAACATCGTGCACCGTCGCGGCGCGGATGCCGGCGATTTTGTTGGCCGCCATTGCGATACCGATACCGCTGCCACAGACGCACAGACCGGCGTCGGCATCGCCGTCTCGCACCGCCCGCCCGACCGCAGCACCGAAGTCGGGATAGTCGACCCGATCATCGGAGTGGGCGCCGCAGTCGACGACCTCATGGCCGGACGCCCGGATGTGGTCGGCGAGCTCCTGCTTGAGACGGAACCCGGCATGATCAGAACCGACAGCGATGCGCACGTCGTGATCCTAGGCCCGAGGCTCGCGCTCAGCCCCGCTTTCGCGCAACGACGGCGCGATCTCGACCGGCGAGATCGCCGTGAATCGATGCCTGCCAGCCAGCCGCACGAAAGCGGTCGGCGATCACCGCCGTCTGGTCGGGGGCCATCTCGAGCACGACGGCGCCGCCTGGCGCCACCCACTCGTCGGCACCATGCAGAATTGCCTGCAGATCCTCGTCGCCGACGGGACCGGCCCGGAGCGCCTCCGACGGCTCCCACTCGGCCACGACGGCGGGAAGCTCCTCATCGTCGCCGATGTATGGCGGATTGGAGACGAGCACATCGATCGCACCACGCACGCTCAGCGGCAACGCATCGAACCACGAGCCCTCGTGAAGACTCACCCGGCCGGCGGCTCGGCCGAGCCCGGCGAGGTTGGCCCGGGCCACGGCGAGTGCATCGGGAGATCGGTCGGTGGCGAGCACCCGTGCGGCGGCACACTCGGTGGCGATGGCGAAGCCGAGCGCACCGGATCCGGTGCCGAGATCGGCGACCACCACCTCACGTCCGGCGCCGCTTCGAGCGACGACTTCTTCGATCGCAAGCCCGGCGACGACCTCGGTCTCCGGCCGCGGGATCAGCACCCGCCGGTCGACCATCAGATCGAGGTGCCGGAATCCCCACCGGCCGACGACGTACTGGAGGGGCTCGCCGTTCTCGCGGCGGGCGACCAGTCGGTCGAACGAGGCGACGCCGCGCACGGTCGCCGGGGTGTCGAGCACTCGGTGGAACTCGCTCGGCTCGCTGCCGGTGACCTCTTCGACGATGCGACGGGCGTCGATCGCGGACGACTCCAGCCCCGCTCGTTCGAAGCGGGCGATGGCCTCTGCGAGGAGTTCGGACCAGGTGACGGTGCCTTCGAGATCCGCAACCTCGGGATCGTCGTCGCTCACTCGTCGTCCTCGAGTTGACGGCGGCGTTCCTCGGCGATCAACGCGTCGCTGATCTCGTCGAGTTCGCCGGCCACGATTCGGTCGAGTTTGTGGATCGTGAGACCGATGCGGTGATCGGTGACCCGGTTCTCTTTGTAGTTGTACGTCCGAATCTTCTCGGAGCGATCGCCCGAGCCGACCTGAGAGCCGCGCAGTGCTGCGGCTTCGGCATCGGCCTTCTCCTGCTCGAGCTGGAGCAGGCGGCTCTTCAGCACCCTCAACGCCTTGTCCTTGTTCTTGAGCTGGGATTTCTCGTCCTGCATCGACACGACCACACCGGTCGGGAGATGGGTGATGCGCACGGCGGAATCCATCGTGTTGACGGATTGACCGCCCGGGCCCGACGCCCGGTAGGTGTCGATCCGAAGGTCGTTGTCGTCGACGTCGACCTCGACCTCGTCGGCCTCCGGGATCACGAGCACCGTGGCGGACGAGGTGTGCACGCGACCCTGGCTTTCAGTGACGGGCACCCGCTGCACACGATGGGTACCGGCCTCGTGCTTCATCCGGGTCCACACGGCGTCGCCCGACAACATGGCGGTGACCTCACTGAAGCCGCCGAGATCGCTGTGCGATGCCGACATGACCTCCATGCGCCAGCCCTGCCGCTTGGCGAACGACTCGAACATGTCGAAGAGATCCTTGGCGAAGAGGTTGGCCTCCTCGCCACCGGCCGCACCCCGGATCTCGAGGATCACGTTGCGGCCGTCGTTGGGATCGGGCGGCGACAGCAGGACCCGCAACTGCTCTTCGTCGGTGACGACCTGGGCCTCGAGCTGCTCGATCTCGGCCCGCATCTCGTCGCGCTCGTCGCCCTCGGTCGCCGACAGCATCTCCTTGAACTCGACGATGTCGTCGGCTGCGCTCCGCAGCCGCTGGGCGACCGCGACAACCGCCTCGAGTTGCTTGAACCGACGGCCGAGATCGGCGAGTTGACGCGGGTCGGACTGGACCGCCGGGTCGCCCAGGCGGATCTCGACGTCACGCAGCTCGTTCTCCAGGCTCTCGATCCGATCCAGCATCGATTCGAGGCTAGAGGCCCGAAAGGAACCGGCCGACCACCTCGATGATCTCGTCGTCGACGTCGGGCTTGGGGTCATGTCGCTGTCCCTCGAGCCAGTGGACCTCGACCGGCCCGGCGATGGCCGGGATGTGTTCGGCGAATTCGGCGGGCGTGCCGAACGGATCACGATCACCATTGACGAAAAGCGAGGGTACGGCGAGGGTGGGAAAGTGCTCGATGCGTAGCCGCTCGGGCTTGCCTGGCGGATGAAGCGGATAGCTGAGGAGCACGACAGCGGCGGCCGGCAGGCCTTCAGCGATCGCCATCGAGCAGATCCGGCCGCCCATCGAGCGCCCGCCGAAAGCGAGCTCGGCCGGAGCGCAGCCGAGATCGGCGGCATACCGCTCGGCTTCCTCGATCACCGACGCGATCAGCTTGGGAGCACGATCGGGCGCCTTGCGGCCCTCCGCTCGGTACGGGAACTCCATCCGACGAACCGGAAGGTCGAGCTGGTCCTCGAGTGCGACGAGGAGTCGATGATCGGCGCCGCCACCGGCGCCATGCGTCAGAAGAAGACCAGCGGGAGCACTCACGAGGCCAAAAGAATACGCCGGGCCTCGGTGATGTCGGCGATGCGCTGCGCCGCTTCGTCGTCGGCACCGCCGTGATCCGGGTGGGCTTCGATCAGGCTCTGACGGAACGATCGCTGGATGGCGGACCGCTCGGGCGTACCGGCCTCGAGGTCGAAACCAAGGGTCCGCAACGCCCATCCGACGGGGTCGGCGAGCGCATCGGCCTGGAGCGAACCCGAACCGCGGCCGGAGAGATACACGAGCAACGCCGGACCGATGTCGCCGTTCCAGGAGATGCCACGACGGATCGACGACAGCACCGCACCGCGAAGATGCAACGGCAACGACTGCACGGCATAGATCGCGCCGAGAACCATCTGCCCGGGAAGGCCGCGCTCCTCCGCGAACGACAGGCTCAACTCGCCATCCTCATCGTGCCGGAACAGTCGGTGCGCGCTTCGGGTGAGACCGATGCGGTCTTCCTGAAGACGGTGCCGCAGACGCGGTTGAGGAATCCGACGACCGGCCTCGACTTCGTGGGTCAGCGACACCAGATCAGGGATGAGGTCGGGATCGAGCTCCGGCGTGAAACGGGCTGCGACAGCACCGAGGAGCACACCACCGACGCCAGGGCCGGGGTCACAGGGCAGCAACATGTTCCCGAGCGCGACGCGCCGCGTAGGCGCAATCGGACGCGAGTGGAAAACCTCGAGTTCTGCCAACAACATTCCGTTGCCAAGCGTAGGAGTCCGGCGACGCCTACTCCTCGTTCGGCGTCAGATCACGCGCTGGAGCGAATCCCGCATCCGGTGAGCAAGATCGACGATGTCCTCATCTTCACTGTCGTCCGCCTCGAGCAGCTCGATCAGTTCTTCGCACCGCTGGCGCAGCGCCGACCACTGCGGAGCACCGAAACCGAAGGGAGTGGCGACGCCGGCGATGCGGCGCCCGTGCTCGACGGCGGCCAAGACGGCGGGGCCATCGTGAACGTCGCGCCGCAACCGATCGGTGGCGGTGAACATGTTGGACAGCAGATCGTTCACCTCGAGACCGTCGAGTTCCTCCAAACCCTCCTCAGCCGCACGAGCGAGCAGATCCTCGATCACCATCTCGACCTGCTCCTCGTCCTCCTCGTGCACGACGAGGTCGCCATCAGCATCGAACTCGTGAGGCACCGCGGCAGCGCCGAGTCGCTCAGCCAGGGCTGCCTGAAGCTCGCCGGACCAGCCCTCCATCTCGAAGGCGACTTGCTCCTTGTCGGGGTCAAGGTCGGTGCTCTCGGCCGACTCGACCTCCTCGATCAAGGCATCGACGGTTTCCTCAACCGACTCGTGCGCCAGCAGGGTGGTGCCTTGCCAGGAATGCGGGACCTGGTCGGCGATCAACAGTTGGGCCAGCATCGCCCGGGTCTCCGACGCCCACTCGTGCAGCTCGTAGGCCAGCCACTCGCTGTCAGCGTCATCGACCAGGCCCTCTTCGTCATCGACGAGATCGGGGGTGTCGTCGGACGCAGTGCGACGGAACGGATTCGAAAACGAAGGCACGACGCCATGTTTGCACGTTCACCGGGCAGCCCTCACCATCCGATTCGGCTACCGTCCGGGACATGGCAAACGCTCCCATCATGCCGGACCGCAATCTCGCACTCGAGCTGGTCCGAGTCACCGAATCGGCGGCGATGGCCGCCTCCCGCTGGATGGGTCGGGGTGACAAGGAAGGGGCCGACGGCGCCGCCGTCGATGCCATGCGCCACATGCTCCGATCCGTGTCGATGGACGGCGTGGTCGTCATCGGTGAAGGCGAAAAGGACGAGGCGCCGATGCTCTACAACGGCGAGCGCATCGGCGATGGCACCGACGCCGAAACCGACATCGCCGTCGACCCGATCGACGGCACGACCCTAACCGCCCTCGGCCGCGGCAACGCGCTGGCCGTCATCGCCGTCTCCCCACGGGGCACCATGTACGACCCTGGTCCATGTGTCTACATGGAGAAGATCGCGGTCGGCCCCGAAGCGAAGGGGGCGATCAGCCTCGACGCGTCGATCACCGAGAACCTCCACAATGTGGCCAAGGCCAAGGGTGAGGAGGTGCAGGATCTCACCGTCGTCATCCTCGACCGCGACCGACACGCCGACCACATCCGCGAGGTCCGCGAAGCCGGCGCCCGGATCCGTCTCATCCCCGACGGCGATGTCGCCGGCGCCATCTCGACCGCATGGCCCGACGCCGGCGCCGACATCCTCATCGGCATCGGTGGCACGCCCGAAGGCGTGATCACCGCCGCAGCGCTCAAGTGCATGGGCGGTGAGCAACTCGGACGGCTATGGCCCCGCAACGATCGCGAACGGCAGCAAGCCACCGACCAGGGTTACGACCTCGACCGCGTCCTCACCGTCGACGACCTCATCCAGAGTGACGACTGCTTCTTCGCCGCCACCGGCATCACCGACGGTGATCTGCTCACCGGCGTGCACTTCGACAGTCAGGGCGCCACGACCGAATCGCTCGTGATGCGATCCAAGTCGGGGACGGTTCGCAAGGTCTCGGCTCGCCACCGACTGGAGAAGGTCAGCGAGTATTCCGACATCGAGTACTGACGCCCCTCACGCGGGGGCGTTGAGTCAGGCGCTCGCCGCGCGTCGACCTCGTCGTCGAAGCGCTGCAGGAGCAGCTGGGGCAGGCCGCCGAGCGGGGCTTGAGGCCGTCGACGTCGGCCACGGCCTGCTCGTGGAGCGCCTGGTGGAACCGGGTCTGGGCCTCGGTGAGAAGAGCGGAATCGGGCAGCGCACCGAGCAGTTCGGCCATCTGGTGGTGGAGATCGCTGCAACGACGCTGGAGGGTCTCCTCGAGGTGGCTGCGGTCGGCGAGCGGGTTCGCGGACACGGCGCCGAGGGCGAGATCGACCTCGCGCTTGAGATCGGCCTCGGCGACGACCATCGTCTCGAAGATCTGCTGCTCCAGTCACGCGAGGATCGCGACGATCTGGTCGTGAGCGGCCTGCATCTGCGGCTGGATGGCCGCCGACCAGTAGCGGTCGGCGTCGGCGAGTTCGGGATACGGCACGGCGCTCGGGTCGGCGGCGGCTCGCGCCAGCTCGTCGGCGAGCGCGGTCATGAACGCCGGGGTCGGGCACGTCGGGTCGACGACCGCGGCGATCCGGCCACGAGCCTCTTCGACCGCGCCGCGTAACTCCTCGGCCAATGCCGCACGGATCTCGTCCACATCCGAGTACGTCTCGGTCACCACACGTCCTTTCCCGAAGAGCCGAACGCCTTCCCTATCGGCACGTCGAGGGCCGAGATCAAGCGACTCGACGGGGGATCCGGCGCAGCGCCGGTGGATCGGGCACACTTTCCCGATGGACATCTCGAAGTTCCGGGTGCAGCCTGGCGACAAGGTCGACCTCGACGACTGGGACACCCGCGAGGACGGAGGATTCGAGAAGGAGGAGGTGACCGATCGCTTCGAGGAGCTCAACGCCGAACTCGAGGCGCTCCAGGAGCTCCTCTACGCCGAGGAGAAACACAAGGTCCTGGTCGTCATCCAGGCGACCGACACCGGCGGCAAGGACGGCACCATCCGTCACGTGTTCGACGGCGTGAACCCCGCCGGCGTCAAGGTCGCGGCGTTCAAGAAGCCCACCGACGAGGAGCTCGCCCATGACTACCTCTGGCGGGTCCACGCCCACGCCCCCGCCGACGGCGAGATCACGATCTTCAACCGGTCGCACTACGAGGACGTCCTGATCGTCCGGGTCCACGACTTCGTGCCCGAGAAGCGCTGGAAGAAGCGCTACGAGCACATCCGCAACTTCGAGCAGATGCTCGCGGACGAGGGCACCACCATCATCAAGCTGTTCCTCCACATCTCCAAGGACGAACAGCGCGAACGGCTGCAGGCCCGCATCGACGAGCCCCACAAGAACTGGAAGTTCAGCTTCGGCGACCTTGCCGAACGGGAGCACTGGGACGACTACCAGAAGGCATTCACGGCGATGCTCGAGGAGACCTCGACCGAGGACGCGCCGTGGTACGTCATCCCGGCCGACCGCAAGTGGTTCCGCAACCTGCTGGTGAGCGAGATCCTCGTTCAGACCCTGCGAGATCTCGACATGGACTGGCCCGATCCCGAAGACGGCATGCCGGGCACGGTCGTCGAGTGACCACGGTCGACGTCGCCGTCGACACACCGGCCCGGCTGGGCGAGTGCCCCGTGTGGTCGGCCCTCGATCAGGCCCTCTACTGGACCGACATCGAGGCCCGAGTCGTGCACCGCTTCGACCCGGCGACCGGCGTCGACGACACCCGCGGCTTCCCCGGCCGAGTCGGCACGATCGCGCTCACCGATCGACCGGGCATGCTCGTCCTCGCGATCGAGAACGCCCTCCACGAGGTCGACTGGGCCGACGTCGGCGCGCGCCCGCAGCGGCATCGGCTCGAACCCGACGGCAACGGCAACCGCAGCAACGACGGCCGGGTCGACCCGGCCGGCCGCTTCGTGCTCGGGACGATGTACGAGGACGCGGCGGCCGGGCGGTCGACCGGCGCGCTGTACCGAGTCGATGATCAGGTCACACCGCTGCGCACCGAGATCGGGATCCCCAACGGTCTCGCCTTCGACGCCGAGCGGGGTCTCGTCTACTGGGCCGACACGTTCACGGCCCGGGTCGTCGTCGCCGACTACGACGCCACCGACGGCACCTGGCACAACGAGCGGACGTTCTTCGACTATGCCGATCACCCCGGCCTGCCCGACGGCGCCTGTCTCGACACCGAGGGCGGCTACTGGTCGGCCTCGGTCACCGGCTGGTGCGTGACCCGGATCGATCCCGACGGCACCGTCACCGACCGCATCGACGTGCCACTCGAGAAGCCGTCGATGCCGGCCTTCGGTGGGACGGATCGTGCGACGCTGTTCGTGACCACGATCGGCAACGAACACGGCCGACCGGCGACGCCGGGCCGCGATGGTGTCCGGCCGGGATCGCTCCTCGCGATCGAGGACACCGGCGCGACAGGGATCGCCGAGACGCCGTTCGGGTTCTAGAACGCCTCGCGGGCGATGCGCAGGGCGGAGGTCAGCTCTCGCATGCGCTCCATCACGTCGACGCCGAGTTGGTCCCAGACGTGGAGAATGTCGAAGAGCACCCAGTTCTCGCGGATCTTGGGCCCGTCCGGGGTGTCTTCGATCCGCCAGAAGTCGAGGCTGCGACCGGTGACGTGCTGGCCGGTAGGGGTCATGCCGAGGAAGCCGTCGCCGGAGAAGTGCATGGTCATACCCGGCCACGCGGTCTCGCCCACGAACGGACCGTCGCCGAAGAAGTACTTCGCTCCCATGTGGCCGCCGGCGCGATCGGGCATCGCCTTGAGGAACGAGATCTGGTGCCAGTTGCGGAAGGCGCTGATGCCCCGCACCGTGCCGATCCCGGCCGGCCCGTACCAGGAGAACTTCTCGTGCCACGGGACGCGACGGGTTCGTACCCGGCTCGTTGCTCGCCGTCGACGGGCTGGGTGTGACCGGCGTGGCCGACCTGCCGTTCGCTGGCTGAACGCGAACGAGCCGGACCCACAGGCCCGGCTCGTTCCGTGATCTCGATGATCAGGCGGGACTATTCGCCGGCTGCGACCCGGATCCGCACCTCGGCACGGGCCTTGTCGTAGGCCGCCGACGCGTCCTCGGCATCGGCCGAGAGCGTCTGTTCCGCCTCAGCGAGGGCCCGCTCGGCTCGGGGTACGTCGATCTCGTCTTTGGCCTCGGACACGTCGGACAGGATTGTGATGTCGGTGTCGCTGACCTGCACGAAGCCGCGGTGGACGGCGAAC
>Ga0255772_10004017_pt1 | contig 13947 bp, 8 predicted proteins | sample 071ome_34_FD_179970 | JGI IMG/M metagenome (GOLD analysis project Ga0255772, IMG submission 179970) | Coastal salt marsh microbial communities from the Groves Creek Marsh, Skidaway Island, Georgia - 071411BT metaG (version 2) | ecosystem: Environmental > Aquatic > Marine > Intertidal zone > Salt...
TATCATCTGCTTGTCCTGAACCATGTCCAGTTGCTTCACAACAACCTTAGGGGGCAGGATGTAACCTTCCTCAACCAACTTAGGAGCAGGAACGTTACAGATCACGTTACCATAAACCTCAGGGTCATTCATCCCAGGTTTGGAAATAGTGAGAGAATGCTTAGGAGTAGCAGTGAAGAAATAGCAGCGAGTAGCAGTAGAAGAGAAGTGCTCCGTAGCAGGGAAAAAGTTACGTTGGACCGAATTGTGCGCTTCATCAAAGTAAATAGTATTGACTTGAATACCTGCTTGCTGAATACGTTGCAGTGAATTATAGGTGGTAAAAATAATACGATGACGCTTCCACGTTTGCACTGCCCAATCATAAATCACAGCAGGATTGGTTGTGGATTCATGATGAGTCTCTCCACTATGAACATGAAGAACACGAACCATAGGGTCTGTGATAAACTCAAGAAACTCAGCAGACAACTGCTCCGCAAGCAGAATACGAGGAGCAACTACAACAATGGTCTGCGGAGTCTCTTTCAGAAACTCACGCATCGCATCAAAGATAGCGATATTGGTTTTACCACCGCCAGTGGGCACAATCACTTGACCCTTCGGATACTCAGCAAGAGAATCCAAAGCATCCTGCTGGTGAGGTCGGAGTTGAATCACAGGTCTCATCGCGTATGGACTTATTATAGCACGGAGGGGTCTCTACCGATGAACCCTGTGACGGTTCCGTAACTGTCCCTTTAAGAGCTCAGACTCTCATCTTCAACCGGGACAAAGGTAGTCTACAGGGATTTTATGAGTCTGTCAAGTTGCATTGAACGTACCTGTTATAGAACCACCAGATAAGATAGTAACATCGTAGTTTGTTCCTGTTATCGCTGCACCATCAGTAAAGTTTCCAAAATTAAATTTATTTCCTCTAATAATTGATCCACTAACATTTATATCAATAGAACCATTTGTTGTATCAACTTCCATAGCATTACCAGCATTACCATTTGGTGTTACTAATTTTGACCCAGTTCTAGATAATGCATTTTGTGATCTTGCAATAGGATTCATACCATCAGAACCTTTAACTGATCCTGATACTAATATAGTTAAATTGTATGTGCTAGTATTATCAAACTTTGCTGCTGCTGTATGTGGTGATACGTAGTAATAAGTATCTGATGAATCGCAGTCTCCAGATAGTTCAAATTCCTTTACTATATTTCTATTTAAATTACTATTCCAATTTTGAGAATCTATATCTAGATCAATCACTCCTCCAACCTGTTTCAGATTGTAATACTTGATAGAGTTTCTAAACTGTGATATACTTAAATTAACTCCATAACTACCAACAACTCCTCTAATTGCCCTATGAAGAGTTGTATTTTGTGGTTTGTAAAATGCATCATGTCCACCTGTCGGAACAGTGATGTAATTATAACTTTGACCATTTGCCGACATAGCAGCAGTAAGTTCACCCATCCAATATACTTGACCAACACCACTTGTTCCTCCAGTTGGATCGTCAAGTGCTTGCAAATATGTTATTGTTGCCTTATGACCAGTTACATAATCATATAAAAGTGAAACATCTTGATATTCTGATGCAGATGCTGCCGAACCATATGCATTAAACAGTTTCTGGCATGTTACATTAGTTGGAGTTAATGTTTTACCAGGACCAACTAATCCAAGATTTTCTTGATTTTCACAAGTTACATCTAGTCTGATAGGTCCAGGAGCATTTACTACGGCACCATTTGTTGTCTCCAATGTATTCAGTTTATGAACTAACGAACCACCTTGGGAATGTCCAAACATATAAACATTGTTAGTTCTTTGACTCAAACCAATAGTAGACATGTAAGAATTTAAAGTATTCTTTGCCCACAGTAAAGCAGCTCTGGCATAAGGTAAATTATCACCAAACTCGAAGGATGATAATTGTTCTACGGTCAAAACATTTAAATTTTGTGCTACAGTTATTCCATCTTGAGGATATGCTACAGAAAAAATAATTTTATCATCAATACCTATTTCATTTCCTTTCAAAAGAGTTAGATTTGTATCCGCAGCATCTAATATAGTCGTTGCCCCTGATGATGGATCTAGACCGATTGTTCCATGATAAGCAACTACTAGATCAATAGAAGTATCTTGAAGACTTGTGGGAACCCACAATCTACCTCGAACTGGATATGATGTTCCATTTAATGTGTAGGTGGTATTAACGGGTAAAGTTGTTCCTGTTATATTTGGAGTTCTTGAATATCCAATATCCGCATTTTCAGTAGAATCTGGAACAATTGGATTGGTACTTAATACATTAGTATTTCTCAGTAATTCTGATGCCGTAATCTGACCTGAGGACGATTCCTTAAAATTAGTTCTTAATTCACTAAAAGATATTGAACCACTAGAAAAGAATGTACTGTGTGTCGTGCTAATACTACCATCAACCACAGCAACTGTAATAGATTGACTTAATTCAGTTCCATCTGCACTAGTTACAGTAAGAGTGTATGTTTTTGTTAATATCTCGTTTGATGGTGATAAACCTGTAGATACCGTTGTGCTTGACTCACTATTACCATTCGAATCCAAAGTTACTGCACCAACACTTTGGTCTATAGATGCACTTCCATTTGGTGCATCAATAATTTTCCATTGTAAAGTTACGTCATAGGGTGATGAAGAGTCTGGATTTGGTGTTGCTCTAAAATATTCTATTTCTGCTACCTTGTAATCATATGAAATTATTACATCCGAATCCCCATCATGTGCAGCGTCAGTGCCCGATATTAATGATACAAGATTACTTCTATACGCACTTCCACCACCTCCGCCGCCGGTCGACCGCGATGATTGGTCTGCTCCACCCGAACCTCCACTGCCTCCAGAGGAACCGCCGCCACCGCCTCCTCCTCCACCTCCATCACCTCCAGGTGAGCTTCCATCCCCGCCACCATTTGGACTAATGGCGCTGCTAGTACCACCAAATGATCCAGCATTTGAACCATCATTTCCACTTTGATCCCAAGAACCTCCACCGCCTCCACCACCGCCACCAGCGATGATTAACCAAATGCTACCAACTTGTACACCAGCTCCTCCGCCGCCGCCTCCACCGCCGCCAGAGCAACCAGTTTGACTACCTCCAGTACCACCAGATCCAGCTCCACTAGCACCACCTGATCTACCGCTTGTATCAGTACAGCTACCACCTCCATCAGGACCACTTGTATTTTTCCAACTTCTTAGGGTAACCGCAACATAATCATTTATAGTAAATTGTCCTTTTCTAGCTTTACCACCACTTCCACCATCACCATTCTGATCACTGCCACCACTAGCACCATGTCTACCACGTACATCTATTACTACATTATATGCATTTCCTGGAATTGATAGTGTTGTATTATTTCCTTGGCTTGTTGGACCATAAGAACTTGAGGACATGTTGTTGACCTACAAATTAAGAAAGTGTGAACGAGGTTGAACCAACACCAACGACATTGAATGTTAGTACGGAACCATACAAATTAATTTGTACCGGATATGTTCCAGCAACACTGACGAATCCGCCAGTAGCAGTTAAGATACCTGATGGGGCTGAAAAATCAAATGATGGTGCAAAAATACCTTCAGATGTTTTTAATTTTCCACTTACTGCTAAATTGTAAGTATTAAGGTCTCCAGTTTGTTCAGTATATCCAACTGCAACTTTACCAAGATATGCCGTCTTACCAATACCATCAATAGATGCTATTGGTGCATTAGTTCCTAATCCAATTTTTGGATCGGAACCAAGAATACTAATTTCGGAAACAGTAGTAATACCACTGCTGTTATTTAAGTTGGTATTAGAAATTACACTTGGTAAAATAATATTCGTTGCTGTTATTGTTCCACCAACGGAGAGATTGTTATTAACATATAAAGGACCACCAGTTGTTGTAATTCCACCACTGGAAGCAAGTGTGGTAACTCCAGAAACTGAAAAATTTCCATTGTAATTGAGGTACATTACCTCACTAAAACTATTACCATCTTGCCAGGAGAATTTTCCAGTTCCAGCAACACCATTACCATTTAACAGGAAATTAATATTTCCATCACTATCATTGTTGATAATATCAAAATTCCCTGTAGAAACATCATATTTGATTAGACCAGTGCTCTTTCCTACGCCAACAGAATTTCCAACACTAATTCTTGATGCACCACTATTAGAAATAACTTCTAAAAGTGTTCCTGATGCCTTTCTAATTTGTAAATCAGACGTTGGAACAGCAGTACCAACTCCAATTCTTCCACCTTCTAGAGCAGAGAACGCTGTTCCACCAGTACCAATATGGAGTAATTTAGTGGCTGTTACAATACCAGTTGATGAAACATTGATACTATTCGCATTTAGAACAGTTGCGGTCAGAACACCAACTTGAATATTTGGAGTCCCGATAAGACCTCTTGCTGTTGTAGCAATACCAACAACGTCACCAGTTAGTGTACCAGTAATACTTGTTGCCGTTACTGTAGATACACTAACAGTAGTTGCAGTTACAATACCAGCATTTATATTAACATCTCCTACCTTTAATCTAGTGAAAGTAGAAATACCGGTTGAATTTACATCTCCAGTTACTGATCCAGTAACTGAACCTGTTAAGTTTCCACTAAAAGTGGATGCTGTTATAATGCCTGTGGCGTTAATGTCTCCAGTTGTATTAAATCCAACTCCACTTTGAGTATCTGGATTTCCACCAACTTGGAAAGCATGTTTTGGAGAATCTGTTTGAACTCCAACATTTTGTGTAACGTATAGGGTAGTAACACCAACCGTAGACCATTGCGTCGATGCTAGGTTTGATAATTTAGAACCGTCTCCATAATATGTAACAACACCAGATACTGCCGTAGCAATACCAGCAGCAGTAACCGACAGGTTTCCAATAGAACCTGAAGTAATAGTAGCGGAACTAATAGTAGTGGTGGAAAGTGTTGAAACACCACTAATTCTTAGAGTTTTGGAATCAAGTTGTTCTGCTGTTGCTAAACCAACAACTGTTATATCTCCACGAATATCCACAGTATTGGTTGGAACGGTTGTTCCAATTCCAACCAAACCATTTGGATTTACATATACGTTGTTATTATCAACTTGTAAACCATTACTAAAATTAAACGACTTTTTATAATCTGCCATCTTAGACGGTTTTTAAGTTATTTATGATTCTGTTGGTCAACCTTATCAGAGAGCTCTTTAACTGCCTCAACAAGTAGTGGAACGACCTTTTGGTAGTCAACAGCAAGATAACCATTATCTCTAGTTGTAACCGCTTCTGGTAGAACCTTTTCAATTTCTTGGGCAATAAGACCAACATCATGACCCTCTTTATTGGACTTATCATTCCAATCAAAGGTGTTTCCGCTGATAGATAGAACTTTATCTAGAGGATCACTAATCTTGGTGATATTATCCTTGAGTCTAGAGTCTGAACTGTAGAATGCAGTGATATCATCAGTTACTCGAAGTTGACCTGTGACTGTACATCCTATTGAAGATGTTTCGAACTTGTTAGATCCATTATGATATAGTGCTACACTTCCTCCCGCTGAAAATTCCGCCATTGAGGCAGCATTGTTAGCGGTTCTGATTTTCATCTGACTGGTATTGACTAGAAGACCAGAGGGTCCAGTTTCCTGTATATAACTAATTCCAGAAGACGAATGGTATAGTTTAAAATCATTATCATCACCAAATAATAATTGGTCATCATCACCAAATGATAATGAACCACCGAAAGTAGCATTTCCAGTGAGGTTAAGTGTACCACCAATTTCTGTGTTACCACTAAGTGTTGTGATACCAGCAACTGCTAAATCTCCACCAACATTTAAGTTCTTGTTGATACCAACACCACCATCGACTTGCAGAGCACCACTGTCTACTGATGTTGATTGAGTCGTATCTGTGACTCTCAACAATCCACTAATAGTGGCAGAGTCATTAATCTTGACTTCATTATTGAACTTAACTGGTCCATCAAACTGTGAAAGAATGTTTCCAGAGTTTCCACCTTCAACCAGAAGTCTTTGCTTAACAATAACTTCATCAAATACGACACTCAAACTTGCTGGATCTTCGCCAGTTACAGTTGGAACAGGAATATCAAAGATTTCTTCCTTACCAGTAGCGGAGTTAATCTTCTTGTTACCAATAAAGAAGTCACCAACGCTGTTCATACCAGTATAAACAACAATACCGCAAGACTTTTCTTGTGCTTGTGCTAGATAATCTTCAGTTGAGGATAGAGATTTAACTTGAACTTGTGGAAGACTTGTTGAATAGTTACCAGGACCATAACCAAGATATTCAAATGTATGTCCAGAAGCACGCAAGTAAGAAGGTCTACGGAATTCAATAGCCTTAGGAGTAATCTTCTTAATCAAAGAATTAGCAGCATGAGCCTGCTTAAGAGTTCCTAGTGCACCACGAACAACGTTGATTTCATCATTACCAGAACCAGACAATGTGCTGGTTACAACTCTCATAATCTCGTCGTCAATTTGAATATATGAACCAAGTTCAAATCTGTTGGTCTCCGAAACAGCAGAGTTTGTTAAACTAATTTGTAGCGTTGGACCATCAGTAATTGCTGAAACAAGAGTGGCAGTCTCGTTTCCATAGAAGTAAAAACCTCTTGCTCCAAGATTCTCACCAGTAATATCGGAAGTTTTATCGTTAGCAGTTAGACCGTGCTTGAGTAGATATTTGGGTGAAGTGAGAGATACTGATGTTTTTGCTTCAACAGCAGTTGTGGTAGTAGCTGAGACGATATATTCTCCCATGTTATCGTCGTCAGAGTTTTTCACAGTAAACTTGTTACCAACAACGAAACCGTGTGGTTCTGTTGTGATAAATCTTGTTATTCCAGTTGATGATGTATAAGAAGAAGAAGAAACTGTAATCTCTGGACCAACATTGATTAGATATTGATTCTGAACGATTCTTGGATCTTTATCAGTAATAGCAACAGCAACTTGATTCTTAGCAGGAACACTTAGAATACGATAATGTCCTCCAGCAGTTGTACCAATACCAGTAACTTGAATTGTGTTACCAATAACAGTAGAGATACCTGAGGTAGCAATAGTGATACCACCACCAGATCCACTACCAACTCTAGAAGTATCAAAGTCTAGATCTTCACCATTAACATATCCAGAACCACCAGCAGTAATATCAACTGCGGAAACAGCACCACCAGAAACTGTAACGGTTGCAGTAGCACCATCCCAAGTAGATGTTCCATCATTGAACAGTTTAACGTTATTATATGTTCCGTTTGTATATCCAGAACCACCAGTCAGAGTGCTATAAGTTACAATACCGCTAAGATTGTGTTCTCTAGCAAAGGTAATAGTTGTAACACCAGTTGTAGGAGTTGGGAATGACGTTAAGACATTGGAGATTGGGAGACCAATACCGAGAGCTGGTAAGAAACTATCAACACATTCTTTAGTTAGACTCTTCTTGAGATCATCAGTTGTAACTTGACCTAGTGGTGATCTCTTAGCATAACTAGAACTTGCTCTTGGATTCTCATCAATATTATCCCTATCCAATTGAGGATAAAGATCCTTAACGTTCTGACTATAATAGTTATTAGTAAACTCTGTTGCTACAACATTATTAGCTTTTAGAACATATAAGTGATAGACACCATCTTGAATGTCTTTAATGTATGGTCTAATAACATCATTTCTATAGATGTAATAATTATCCTTCCAATCATTTCTTTCGAATCTTGGAAGACTGGTTGTTCTAGAACTGGTATCATTGGTAAATGAACCAGTAGAGTGAGTTATTCCACCAACATCAGTTGTAGAATGTGTGAAAGTTTTATCATTTAGAATGGAAGCAACGGTAAATACACCATTGTATCCCTTATTAGCAGTACCAGCAGTGTTTGCTGTACTTGTTACGTTCTTGATGATAATCTTCTCACCAACTCTTACATTGTGTGGAAGTTCGGTGATAACCGTAACGGTTGAAGAACTTGTTGAGCAAGTGCTAATAAATCTTGGATTTCTATTGAAATCATACTCAGAAGTTGAAATTCCAGTAGCAGTAAAGTCTGCATCAGATCTTACACTAGTGCTACTAGATTCTTGAATAACAAAACCTTCTTCTGGGTCTTTTCCGTTGTCCAGTTCTTTTGGAATAACAACTCTAAATTTGTAGAGTTTTTCATCTAGACCTCTAGAATCTTCAGTCCTCTTGAAGAATGTTACGTTAGAAGCATTACCTAAAACTCCAACTCCAATAGTATTAAATGCAGTATAAATGTCGTTGGTCGATGCTGTGTGAACATACCAACTACTTCTTCCAGCATCATACTGAACTGGGTGCCCAATATCACCACTTTCTTTGTCAGATACTCTACTGAGAACTCTTAGTTTTGAACCACCATAAAGTGTAATGAACTCATTATTTTGTGCGTTTGTGAGTGAAGATGCTATCCTGATTTGTGTGGATGATGTTTTAATAGCATAGTATACAGTATGTGGGTCAAGATTTTCTGGAAGATCACCAGAATCACTAATGATGATAATCTTTTCACCAGTCAATAATTTATGAGTTCCGATAGCTAGTGTGCTTGAAGCTAATGCATTAACTTTATATTCTTTAACAGAACTAAAAGAACCAGTTGCTGTCGTACTAGAAGTAATACTAATAGCATTATCTACCATTAGTATCTTAGATGAATATATTGTTCCGTTAGCGTCAACAGACAATGTATCATTCAACTTAGCACCAATTCTATATCCCTGTGCTAGAACTGGTGGTTTGATGTTCTTATCGGTATATCCTGAGAGGTAAAGATGACCTGGAATACCAGCAGAAAGTGTTAGTGCAATGTTTAACTGCAACCATTCAATATTTTCTTCTGTTGTTGTGATTGCTTTTGGTGTAATAACAGATGTAATATATCCCTTATTATCCTTAGTAAATGCTTCTGCCTTGAAACCTTCACCATTCAGTGCGATTTGACCAAAGTTTGAGTTGGAGTTTGTGATGCTATAGTCAGCACCACTTCTTCCATCAAAGTGATATGTGAAACCAATAGCAAATACAGAAACGACCTGAATAAAGGAATCGTTAGATGCTTTAATATGACTAGTTTCCCAACCATTTCTATAAATGGCGTCAGAATCTAGGTGATAAACTTTGCTAGAATCTGTAGATGATGATTGAGTTGATAATGCAGAACCAGTTACTTTGGATATAGCAATACTATCATATGTTCTAGAAGACTTGTTATACTTAACAAATGCCCTATCATCTTTTTGTAGCGAAATGGCAGTAAACTGTGCAACAACCATTGAACGGAAACCTGCCGCCTTTGATCCATCGGCGTGCATACCATTCATACCCCATACAGAACGCATGGAGATATTGAAGATATAAGGAGAAGCACCTTGTACTGTATCAGTCTCAATGGTGACTGTTGAACCAGAAGCACTAGGAGAAGCAGTTAGGTTGGTTCTTACAAATGGTATTAAGTAGGTAAACTCAGTTGTACTTGCTACACTTTGAACTGTGGTTGAAACATTATAGTCGTCAACACTTACACCTTTGATTTTGATTGGTGTTCCAGTTGTAAGTCCATGAGCAGTGGTGGTTCTAACGGTAATAACACTACTAGGAGTGAAACCATCACCAGAGATGATAGATGAGATATTAACTGGGTCGGCAGCAAATGCACCAACAATTTCCCATTCAGAACGCTTCTTAGCAAAACCTAGTGGTTCACCTGGCCATTTTTGGTCAATGTTTCTTCCAGTTTCAGTATTGTAAGCATTGGAAAGCTTACTATAATACATGTCTAGATCGGTGATAGTATATCCAGTTGGGATATTTACACCATCAGCATACTCAAATGCTGTTAATTTGTGGTGTGAGAATGTTGGTTTGGATCGATTTCCTGTACCAAAGTTTGATGCATCGGTATAAACTACTCCACTTTCAGATCCATCAAAAATGGAGAACTGCCAGAAGTAACAAGCACCAGTAATTCTAAAGATAGCAGACTTTGCTACATTAGTATCAGTTGGGTTTGGAACATACTTGGGGCGTAGTTTGGTCTTTCTTAGGTCAAGACCAACAATAGAAGTACCTCTAGGTACAACAACACCACCATTGATACTATTGAACTTATAAAGAATATTGTCTTCTTGTGTTAGATCAAATATTGATGATGATGTAAGAGTAAGAGTCGTTGATGCTACACTTTGTGCACCAGAAGGAGAAACGGCATATGCAGTTCCACCAATATCCTTAACTGCGAAACCAGGTCTGTTATCAATCAGGTGTTCGCCAGGAAATAGCAGAATGGTTGTTTTCTCAACAATATCATTATCACTTCCTCTCAAATATGAGAATCTCGCTGCCTCTAGCAGTGCTCTCTGGATAGTCTTGAAAGGTTTCGTTAACGAATTACCTTGATTCTCGATAGAATCGGTAGCATCAAGGTCACTTGGGTTAACATAAAGAATACGTCCCTCAGTATTCTTAATGAAGTTTTCCAGCTTATTAAGAGGCATCGGATTATTATCGCCAATATATTTCTATGTTTTATTTATCAACCCATAAAATCTTCCTCATCATATTGATATTCTAGTTCATCCTGCGGCATATCATCTGGATTTTCTAGTTCTACTGGAAATAGACAAGGATGTACTTCCTCATCTATCAGATAGAATGAACTTCTGTATAGGTCTTCTGGTTCGTAGGACAGATTCTTATCTGCTTCTCTACAGAGTTCTTGGTCATACAAATGACCATCAGGCAGTTCATCAAAGGTGAACGGAACCTGATTGATAAAATACATCTTCACTATCATACTGCCGTTATCGTACCAGCAATATGCAGTGTCTATCCTATAAGACATAACTTACGGGTTTTGTCTTATTTATTTTATACCCGTGGTCGGATTCGAACCGACCCTGGAAGGATTTTAAGTCCTCTGTCTCTTCCGCTGGACTACACGGGCAGGTGCTCCTTGCGTGGATCGAACACGCCTCAGGCGAATTATGAGTTCGCTGCATTCACCAGATTGCTAAAGGAGCGAATGGGTCTTACACTTAAAGATGCCCATATCTATTATACCATATGATCTTTAGTATAGTACCAAGTAACAGCAACTCTTTTCTTACCAGATGTTACTTCAGTTGAGCAATGTGGAAAACACCAGTTTGATGGAAAGAATAGTGCGTGACCTGCTGGCGGTTTATAGTCACCAAACCTAAATGATGTAGAACCACCTTCAAAACCATCGGTGAGATAAAGAACTACAGAAATCTTTCTGTGGTAGAAATCACTTTGAGGATCTGTACATTCATCAAAGTGCCAAGCATACTTTTGACCATTCACATATTCTAGAACTTGTATTCCTTCTCTGCTTGAAGAAGTCATATACGCACCAGGAACAGGATAACTATCCACAGCAATTTCTAGTTGGTCAATGACACGGTTTTTATATTCTACCAAACCTTCATTGATCCTTTGATGTACCATATCCGTTACTGGATGCCCATCAAAGATAATGCTTCCTGTGCTTGTTCTGACTTCATTGACTCTGATAGAACCATCAGCGCCAAAGGTAGTGCTTTGACCAAACTCTAGAGTGTCTATGTAAGTGTTAGCAACTTCTAGTTCTTCCATGTTCAGAACTTTTATTGCTTGTACAAACTGTTGCATTATTTTTATATGAAAATAGGAGTACTGGGAGTTGAACCCAGACTACCCCGTTATAAGCAGGGCGCTCTAACCATTAAGCTATACTCCCAGATGATGAACTACGATGCTTCGTTGTTATTTTCCGTGTATATTCGGACGAGTTCATCATCATAAGGCATCATAACCGCTGCTTTTCCATCATCTCCCATAATACCAAGTGTTTCTCCTTTCTCTACCCTTTCGAGAAGAGAATCAAAGTTCTCTTCCCATTCTTTAATTGAAAATACTTCCATCATTCCTCAACAGCAAGATCGGCATACTCAATCTGATGTGGCTCAAGGTTGGCAGTTACAACTTCCAACACATTCATAAACTCCTGAACGGTATCGCATTGGACTTCTTTTTCATTGCCCTCATCGCTCAGCAGGAGGAAGGAGCGAGTGCAAACATCAATAACAATGCCGAGGACGCTTTCTTGTGCGGTGCCCATTGGGTGCTTCCGTTGATTACCTGAGTATTATAGGGTGGATTGGGTCTGGTGTCAAGGGGTCTAGACCCTGTAATATCTTTCGTTACCACCGACAGACATATCCAAAAGGGAGTCTCCGTTACCAATCACCCCTGCTGGCACCATATTAAATGCCAATGAATATCTAGTTTTATCAGAATTGTGTGGCAATATTTTATGTATCAGTTTACTAGGAAACAATACAAGCATATTCTTTGATGGAGGAAACATCCAGTTTGTAGAATTGTAGATATTAGTATCCTTTGTCATCACCTCAAATCCACTTTGGAATGTCATGAATTGAATTCCACCACTATCCTCATCATAATCATCAAAGTAAAATATACCACTAAACCAAGAGTTAGTATGATTGTGTAAGTGTGAGTATCCTCCTTTACCAAGTTTGGTAAACCAAGAGGTAGTAATTCTTACTTGAGTATCATAAAGAAGAATGTTTGAGATATAGTCTCCAGAAACCTCTGTAAGTTGTTGTTTCAATGAAGGAAAGTCATCTAGGACGCACCTAGAAGTTGACATCATTGAGTTTTCTGATGAATTATCTTCGGCGGAGGGAATAGTTACAAACTTATACTCATCAATACAATCAACAACTTCGTCTGTATCTACGTTATTGAGTATTGTATTTGCTAGTGGAGTACTAAAAGTTGGTAAAACATTCCATCTATCATTGTATTGTGACATCGCAAGTTCCTTTTTCATAATACTTACATATTGGCAGTGTAATACCACCTAAACCAATAGTAAATGTATATTCATTCTGCACAGAAATTATATCATATGTGCCATCTGGAAATGGCATATAAACAAAGTTAAAGCTCCCTTCTTGGTAAACATTCAACATCATATCAGCAATGGTAACACGATACCCTGTATCATAATAGTGAGGTTCTCGTGTAGTCATTACTGCAAAATCATCACTCTCATTCTCATGCTCAAACATGTAGATATGTAAGGTTGGTTGCTCAAATAATGGATTTTTATATTTTAATCCAACATAAGCCATTCCAGTGTCTCTGGTAATATCAACAAGGAAACATCCTGTAGGAGGTTTGTATCTTGAATTTTCCTTTAGAATAATGATATTGTCTACAATAGAAGTCTCTTCATTTACAACAGCATATTCTGTTTCTAAAATGTGTGTCATAATTCTTTTACCTTAAAGTCTACTTCATAGTAACCAACATTGATATGTGTAGGAAGACAATTGAAGGCAATAGTAATCCTATCTTCATTACTTTCACTGATTGGGACATCATGATGCAAGTAACTGGGGAATAAAATTAAATCTCCACCTTCAACATTATCAAAATTGATGTAAGCATTGTTATAATAATTATTCCTCTCACTATTTACATGCATAAAGTGAAAAAAGTTTGATGGTTCTGGTCTCCAAAATCTAGTAGAAGAGCATCCATCTGGAATATCAATATAAAGCACACCAGATATGAAAGAATTGCAGTGGTTATGACGATATTGATAACCATCTTTTTTCATGATATTTCCCCACATTCCAGCAAATCCCCACTGAAGATTGTCTGAAAAAAGTATCTCACCAAAGTCTTCAATGTGAGGTAGTAATATTTTCTTTACCTCCTTTACTTCATCCAAGTCCTCAAAAAACTCATTCGTATTTGTATGATACAAATCGTTTGATTGATTATTGGTAATGCTCTTTGCG
>Ga0255772_10004023_pt1 | contig 13939 bp, 13 predicted proteins | sample 071ome_34_FD_179970 | JGI IMG/M metagenome (GOLD analysis project Ga0255772, IMG submission 179970) | Coastal salt marsh microbial communities from the Groves Creek Marsh, Skidaway Island, Georgia - 071411BT metaG (version 2) | ecosystem: Environmental > Aquatic > Marine > Intertidal zone >...
CAAGGACAAAAATGTGGTCGGTGAAGAAATTGCTAAAGAACTTGTTTTAATCGATTTTATAGAGGGACGAAGTACTTCTAATACCATTACAAAAATTCAAATAAATGATAGAAATAATTAAAAGCGAGCTCAATCTACATAATGAAGTCTCCTCGAAAATGGAGAAGCTTTCTAGTTCAATTGAATCAATTGCAAAATTGGCTATAGAAACTATTAAATCAAATGGAAAGATTATTTTATTTGGTAATGGTGGTTCAGCTGCTGATGCTCAACATATAGCAGCTGAACTTGTTGGTAGATATAAAACCAATAGAAAGGGATTGGCTGCTATAGCTCTAACCACTGATACTTCCGCTCTTACAGCAATAGGTAATGATTTTGGATATGAAAATGTTTTCAGAAGACAACTTGAGGCGCTTTTAAACAAGAATGATCTTGTAATAGGTATTAGTACCACTGGTAATAGTTCTAATGTTATTAATGCCCTTGAATATGCAAAAAGTATTCGTTCAAAAGTTGTGGGTTTTTCAGGTGCTCAAGGAGGAAAGATGAGTGATGTTTGTGACATAAATCTAATTATTCCTTCAGATGATACACCCCGAATACAGGAGATGCACATACTTGTTGGTCATACACTCTGTCATTTAATAGATATTAATTACCTAGATTAAACTTAAGGCAGAGTTAATCACATCTTTACTATTGATTTTTCTCATACAGTCATGGTGGCCTAATGGACAAACCCTCTTCATGCATGGCTGACAAGAGAGCTCTTTTTTAACAATATTAGATTTTTCATTCATCCATTGAGATGTCTCATTAATCTTTGTAGGTCCAAATATTGAAACTGTGGGAATTTGAAATGCGGCAGCGATATGCATTGGTCCTGAATCTCCAGTTATAAAAACATCTAGTGAAGATATATATTTCATCAAACCCTTTATAGAAGTTTTCCCAGTAAGATTTGTATAATTTTTGCAATTTTTATTACTTAATTCCTGTGTAATCTTCTTTGAAAGACTAACTTCATTAGGCCCTCCAAAAATAAGGATATCAAATTTATCTGAAAGAGAAACTGCAACTTCAACAAATTTCTCATAGGGCCAGCACTTTGCAGATCCGTAAGATGCCCCGGGATTAAGACCTAGGAGAGGCATCTTACTAGGATGCTCATGAGAACTGTTAAAAAGTTTTAATTTCCCAGCCTTAAAATCAGAGCCTATGGACTCTTGGATAAATTGATTATATTTTTCAACTTGATGCCCAGAGGGGAATTTTTTCTGATTGTATTGATATTTGTTCTCAGCATTTGATAGTAATTGAAACAACTTGGTTCTTATTGAGCCTCTGAAAGAAATAAAAAGGTCTATAAACTTAATTGATCTTATAGTTTTGATAAGATTAATTATCTTTCTATCTAAGATATGAGTGCCAATGCAATTTGGATGCGAACCCATTAGATCTATAGATGCTTGTGAGCCTATGAAAATTATTTCACAGTCTTTGTGTTTTTTGACTATATTTTCTACAGCTGGAGTTGACATAACACAGTCGCCTAACCATGTTGGAAGCTCGATTAATATTCTCATCACCTAACTTTTTTATAATGCTTCTTGCTTAGCTCAAGGTTAAATAACTTTTCAAGCTTTAACATTATCCTGTGTTTCTTTTGTTTTAATGTCAATTGATAATTTGGATCGGTTGCAAAAACGCCTCTCACTTTTGGAAGCCAAGAACGAATTATTTTTGGATGACTGCCCTCAAATTGGCGAATAATATATTGATCCATCTTTGAGTAGTCAATCTTTTTATAACTGCTGTTCCAATATTTTTGAACTTTCTTACTTTTTAAGTTCATTTCATCTTCAGATCTCACCCAACCATAGTGATAACATCTTGCATCCAATAACTTCGCCTTTGGATACCTTCCTCTTTTATTTGAATCTAACACTAACCAGAAAAGACCATCTGGAGCATAGGTCCTTATGGAAGCCTTGATAATTCTTGTCTCTGAACGATACCATCCTGGTGAGTCAAGATAACTATCTGAGTTACCATAAAAATGAATAAAATTTAAAGCTAGAGCTTCTACATCCTCATCATCTTTGTATATTCTCATTTGTTGAAGAATATAGTCCAAATCATTTTCATGATATATCTCATCTCCCTCTACATAGAATAACCAGTCTCCAGAACAGTTGTATTGAGCGATCATTTTTTGTTGGCCGTAAACAAAACCTTTATTGATCATACAATCACTCCAGCGTGATTCAATTATTCTAATCTTTGGTTCTTTTAATGATTTAATAATTTTTAGTGTGTTATCCTCGCTTTGCCCAACATTTATAACAAATTCATCAACGATTGGCAGTACTGACTTTATGGACTCAATAAATGGATAGCCCAAAATTTCACCGTTTCTAATAAATGTAAAAGCACTTACTTTCATAATATTTACTTACCTAAAATATTCGTTATCTCTTTGAAAAATTTCACCACTTCAATAATTTTAAACCCATTCAATGAATCTGGCTCATCTGAGAAAACAGTTCTAGAAATAGAAGATTGTGGCATAAAAAGCCTAAAACTATTAAGATTTTTCTCGTGAATTGAAATTGTTGGAATATTAAATGCTGAAGCAATATGAACAACCGAGGTGTCTGGCGTAATAACTACATCCATTTTCATAATTAGTGCACAAAGATCAAGAATTGAAACTGTTGGATATGACAAAATAACATTAGTTAAACTAGCATTATCAACTTTTCTTATTAATTGATCTCTTTTTTTGGGATGACAAAATAAAATAACTTTTGCAGTTGGCAATATTTTTTTTATCTTATTTGCCAGCTCTTCAAAATCAGAAAAAGAAATTTTTTTTCCATTGACTGCACCCTCTAAGTTAAATCCTACATAAAATTGATTACCAAGCTGTTTTATGAATTGTTGGGATTTGACTTTTGACTGATTACCCAAAAAAATTTCATATCTTCTATTCGTTACTTTTCCTGTGAAAGCCTCTATTGTTCTTAGCCAAATGTCTCTGGCATGCTCATCCAATCCCTTCTTAGTATATAGATCATAAAGCGTTAATTCCTCTCCAGAAACTCCATATCTACCATCTTTTCTGACAGAAATAATTCTTTTGGGTTTGATAATTTTTAATCTAATTATGGCATGAGGAATCACAGAGTGATCAAATTCAACGGCGGTGTCAACCTTAAGTTTTCTTAGTTTAAGCAATGTTGGAATGTCGCTAACAAATGAGTGCTTGTGATTAAGAAAAATTCCGTCAATATATGGATTAAATTTTATTATCTCGCTATTTGTTTCGCTGGCTAGCACATATACTTTTGAGTTTGGGTAAAGTCTTTTAAACTCCCTAAAAATTGGAGTGGTTATAATCATATCTCCAATTCTGTCATACCTTAAAAAAAGGATACTTTTTGGAGTGTTAATTTCCATGCTAGTACTCTTTTGGGTCATCCATCTGAGAATTGATGCTTTTATGGTTTGTTTAATATTCATTTTTGATTTCATTGGCGCCTGATTTACACCAAGTTAATTTCTGATCAATGGTATTTTTCAGAATTAGGTCATTATTCTTAAGTGACTTTCGATTTTCTAATCCATGCCATAAATGATATTGAATAGCACCAAATCTCAGATTTTTTCGTCGAATTCCTGCATTCATTAATCTCGAGCAAAACTCGCTATCCTCTCTTCCCCAACCCTCAATATCATTATTAAAACCATTCACTAAATAGAAATCATGTAAGAAAAAACTCATATTACATGTCTTGATTCCAAATAATGAATTTTTACTACCAGAGAAAATTTTCGATAAAAATAAACTGCGAATTGAATTCTTTCTATTTAGTATATTTTTTTGAAAAAAATTAATATTTACTTTATTTCCATTAAGTATTTCTTGGGTTAAACTTTTGGATAATAAGGTTCTTGTTCCCTGAATGAAAAACCCTTTTCTCGAATTCTTAATATGATCATTAATAAAGTTCTCATCGAGGATCATGTCTCCATCAATGAGAATAATATATTCCCCTAAAGCTTTTATAATTGCTTTATTCCTTGATCTTGCCGCTCTAAATCCTATATCCTCTTGCCAACTGTGAATTAAGTTTAATTTTGACTCTTTCTTGTATTTCTCAATCAACTCCTTTGTTGTATTTTTACTCCCATCATCAGCTATAATCACTTCTACAGGGAGGACTGTCTGATTGTTAACGCTTTTTAGAACCTCGTACAAAGCATCAGGTCGGTTGTAAGTAGTAATGACTAGACTCACCCTTACATATTTTTTTTGAGATTTAAACATAAACATAATGAAACCTAAAATTTCTGTTTATATTATCGCTTATAACGAAGTTGAAAAAATTAAGCAATGTATAAATAGTGTCCTATGGGCTGATGAAATTATTCTAGCTGATTCTTATAGTTCTGATGGCACTACTGAGTTAGCTGAAAGAATGGGAGCAAAGGTTTTCCATATAGAATTCAAGGGCTATGGAAGACTCAGAAATGAGGCTATTTTGCATTGCAAAAATGAGTGGATCTTAAGTATCGATGCCGATGAAAGATGTACCGTTGAAACAAAAGACGAAATTCTCAAAACTTTGTTAAACCCTAAATTTGATATATATAAAATTCCAAGAAAGAATTATTTCATGGGCAAATGGATTAAGTATTCTGGCTGGTACCCGAACTACAGACAACCTCAATTATTTAGAAAGGGCTCTATGGAATATGATTTAAAGCCTGTTCATGAAGGTTATATTAATAGATCTGATAAAAAAATTGGCGAGCTCAAAAATCCAATCTGGCAAATACCATTTAGAAATTTCGACGAGGTTATTCGTAAAGCAAATAAATATTCTTCTTTAGGAGTAGAGAGGCTTATTGATAAGCGTGTAAAATCTAGCGTTTCTAAAGCTTTTTTCCATGGTTTTTGGTCTTTTATTAAGCATTACTTTTTTAAACTAGGTTTTCTTGATGGTGGTGCAGGATTTGTAATTGCATTCGGGAATTTTGAGGGAACTTTCTATCGATACATCAAACTTCATGAACGTCAATCCAATTGGCAAGTGCCAGAAGATACACCTATAAAATAAATGGCGAAAATAATTCCAGTAGTTCTAGCAGGTGGAAGTGGTACAAGATTATGGCCTCTTTCTAGGAAGTCTCATCCCAAGCAATTTATTAAAATTACTAATGAATCTAATTCGCTCTTTCAAAACACATTTAAACGTTTACCAAAAAATTTTTCCAAACCTATAGTTATTTGCAATGAAGCTCATCGGTTTATTGCAGCTGAACAATTGAGAGCTATTGATATCGAACCCGAGACTATTATTCTGGAGTTTAATGGAAAGAATACTGCTCCAGCAATTGCATTAGCAGCTTTTGAAATTTTAACTAATAACCCTGACGCCATAATGTTAGTTCTTGCATCAGATCATGACATAAAAAACACTAAAGCATTCCATAAATGTTTATTAAGGGCAAAAAAAGGTGCAGCAGAAAATTACTTATTAACATTTGGTATAAAACCATCAAGGCCAGATACAAATTATGGATATATTGAGACAGAGAAAAATGATAATGAAATTCTTCATATAAAATCCTTTAAAGAAAAGCCATCAGTTGAACTTGCAGAGAAATATATTTCAGAAGGTCATTACTTCTGGAATAGTGGGATGTTTGCGTTTAAGGCAAAAATCTACCTGGAGGAATTAAGAAAATTTGAGCCAGAAATTTATGAATGCTGCAAAAAAGCTTTTGCAAAAACAATTAAAGACATTGATTTCACTAGATTTAATTATAGTATTTTCGAAAAATGTCCAGAAAAATCCATTGATATTGGCGTTATGGAAAAAACAAAGAATGGAGGTATGGTTTTTCTAGATGCTGAATGGAGTGATTTAGGAACATGGGAATCAATATGGCATGCAACCTCTAAAAACAAATCCAGTAATGTGGAATTTGGTGATGTTGTTTCTATAAATTCTCATCACTCATTGATATATAGCCCCCATCAACTCACGTCAGTTATTGGAGTTGAGAATATGACTATTATTAACACTCCTGATGCTTTACTTATTTCCAAAATGGATGAAATCAAAGATATTAGTCAGCTATTGGCGCAACTCAAATCACTCAGTAAAAAAGAATTGACTGATAATAATCTTGTATACCGTCCTTGGGGCTACTTTAACTCTATATGTTGTCATGATAACTATCAAATTAAAATCATCTCGCTCAACCCAGGTGCGAAAATCTCATTACAGAAGCATGAACACCGGTCTGAACACTGGGTGGTTATTTCTGGAGTTGCTACCATAACACTTGGAGAGAAAATTTTCGATTTACAAATAAATCAATCAACTTTTATTCCTCCAGGAGAAATTCATAGATTATCAAATAACCAAAATAGTGAGCTAAAAATTATAGAAATTCAAACTGGTGACTATTTTGGAGAGGACGACATTATTAGGCTTGATGATATTTACAATAGAGCTTAAATGCGCTATCAAAATTTTCTGTGATTGCTTTAATTGAAATATTGTTTACATCATCTTGATCAAACTCTGGAAATGCAGGCATAATTTCCGTTAATTGCATTGAAGGCTCCAATCTAGCAAATAAAGGAACTAAAATCCTCTGAAAACAGTTGGCTGCATGCATTAGGCCACCATCGCATCCTATAAATATATTACTCTTGCTAATAATATATGCTGTCTCTTTATAGCTGTATTTTCCTACGCAATCTATCACCTGACCTTCAGGGAATTTTGAAATAATAGACTCAGCATTAACTTTTCCATTTTCAGATCCAACTAATACGATCTTGATATTCTTATAGTTCCTTAGAATTATCGACACAACTCCAAGCCAATTATTATAAGTTCTATATTCCCACTCACCTCCAATAGCAATGGTTATATATTCATTTGGAAGTTTAATCGATTTAACTTTACTAATTTTCATAGAAGGACGAGCAATATGATTAATTTCATATGATGACATTTTTAGCCCTAGCAAATTATTCAAACGATGGAAGCTAAATAGAACTCGATTAACTTCTGGTCCATTAAAAAACCCAAACATAGAAACAAAATCAGTATTAGGGAAAAGTTTATTTTTTAGACCAATTGTCCGGGTGCTATATGAATCGAGAATTATCAGGTCATAAACTTTACCTTTTAAATTTTCCGTTTCACAAAAAGTATTTTTAAATATTAAGTCATTCTCGTATATAGGCGCATTCTTCTTATCTGTTAGCAAATCGATATCCTTGGTTGCCATAAGAGTTCGAGAAGATAAATCCATTAAACTGTCTCCAAGACTTGGAGCAGATTTGTTAATCCATAAAATTTTCTTCTGCGATAAGGAGATTTCATTTCTTTCATTTTTAATTTCTCTTTTAAGAATCATATAAAGATATCTTTTTAAATATTTAATGATTCTTAAAGGGTGTTTTATCTGAGATTTATAAGCATCGAGGTAACAAGGAATATCCTCTTTGAAAGGAAGAGTAAACGTCTCTTTATATCTTTTGATCATTGATAACGTTCTGGACTTTTTGGTAAATAAACTCTGGGTCTATAAAATTTAAACATAAACTTTCATCATGTTGATCATTACATCCAGCTTTTCCACAAGCAACACAAGGCAAATCTGCCTGAAAAACAGTTATGTTGTCATACTCATTAATATAATTATCTTCTCTTGCACATAACATAGAGATATTTGACCATGGTGACCACATCTTTAAATTTGTAGGTCCAAAAATTGCAAAAACTTTTTTACCTTGTGATGCTGCGATATGCATGTTTAATGTATCCATACCAAGATAACCAATTGATAGACTTGACAAAGCAATATATTCCTCCATAGTTGTCTTATTTATAAAATCATAGACATTTTCGATGGATGGTAAGCTTTGTTTAATTTTGTTATCTATTATAGAGTTTCCCCCAGTAACAATAATTTTTACAGACAGCTCATTGAGCAAATTAAAAAGTTCATTTCTTAATTTTTTTGGATAAACCTTATATTGATATTGGGCCGCAGGGTGAAAGATAATAAATTTATCAACACCTAAACTCTTCAACCTGTTCTTTACTGATCTTAGGCAATCTAAAGAAGGTGAAATGGGTAAAACTTTATTCTGATATGAAATATTAAGAATATTTAATGGATTAAGGTTGTTAATGAGTATATGGCTACTTGGATCAAAAAAATAAAATTGACTTAAAAAAAATCTTTTCCACCAAGATTTTTTTCTATTTCTCTCAACCGCACTAATTGAATATCTACCAGATAGAATGCAATATAAAACACTCCTATCACTTGCTGTGAGGTTTATGCTCAAATCATAATTTTTATAAAGAGACTTAACTAGTGAAATTTCTTGTTTGAAACGATGCTCTTTCTTTTCTCTGTAACTAAATGAATAAATTTTATTGATACCATTAATTAGCTCTGCTATTGGTATAGTGTCGTCATTTACCAAAAGATCGATCTTTGAATAGGGGTAATTTCTTTTTAAGTTTTTTATTAGCGTATTACTAAAAAATACATCTCCATTAGATCTTTGTACAATAATTAAGATTTTCTTATTGTTGTTCATTATTACTGAATAGGAAGGCGCTAAAGAAAACAAATAGAAAACTAGTGTAGTGTCCCAGCATGTATGACTCACCTATGTTTATTATTATGAAAAAAACTATTAACCCTAATCCAAGATTTCTGAAGAAAGAATTAGTTTTATGGAGCGACTTCAATTGCATATAGAATATTCTAACAAAGAAGAAAAGCCCGAAGATTCCTAACTGAGAAAGAACTAAAAGATACATATTGTGAGGATTTGTAGCATTAGGTAGATTAGATTTATTTTTGGAATTCACATTCTTATACTCCGCCGGAAAATCGCCAGTCCCTACACCAAATAAAATATTTTCTTTTATTAAAATCAGAGAATTTTCCGCTAACTTCATTCTCATACCTAAGTTGGTATATGCATTCTCCTCATAAGTTAAGAAATCATCATAAGTTTCAATGACTCTTTTCTGAAAATTTTCTAGAAAATTAAAAGAAAGGAAAAAAACCAAAGTTAGTGTTATAAAGTATTTAATAAGGTTTTTAAAATTGAGGTCAAAATTTTGAAAAAACAACAAACCTAATAGAGCAAAGAAGGCTAGCTGGCCAGATCTGCCTCCAGTAATTAATACATTAAATGCAAAGAGAATAAACAGGAGAAAAAATACAAATATCTTATTTTTATTTTTATTTTTTCTTAATTCCATAAATAAAGTGTTTCCAATAATATATGCTGAAAAAGCAACTATTGGAGTATGTGAAATCCTGGTCATGAATGGGGTTGGCGAACCGAGTTCGGCATTTTTAAACGGTTCAATTATTCCAAGCCATATAAGATATGAGAAAAAGACCATAACACCAACTGAAAAAAGAAAACAGAAAATGTATATATTTGATTTATTTGCTTTTATTAAGGAAAAAAGAATTGGCAATAAAACAGCAAATTCGAGCATCTTTTTAATTATATGAAAGCCCCATTCAAAATCTTCTGTCCAAATAAGACCGACAACATGTGCTAAAAAAAAGAGAAATGAAGAAGTAATGACTTTATTTCGATGTATTTTTTTAAGTTCATTTTTTATGTTGCTTGTTAAGAGCCAAAATATAACTATAAGCAATGCAAAAAAATTTCCAGCAAACACTGAAATAGGAAAAGATAATGAAAATAAAATTAACAGAAAGTGAGAGCCACTTTCTTTGGAAATATATGACAAAAAAACCTCAATTAATTTTTAACAAATTATACTTGATGTTATTTTTAAAACATATCCATGAAGAAAATTAAGGTTTTATTTCTCGATAGGGATGGTGTAATTAATGAAGAAGTAAATTATCTTCATCAGATCTCAGAATTTAAATTTATTAATGGAGTTTTTGACTCACTAAGAGATTTGTCCTCTTATGGGTTTAAATTTATTATTGTCTCTAATCAATCTGGGATTGGTAGGGGTATGTATGGTCTCAATGAATTTAAAGTTCTGAATAAATGGATGCTAGATAAATTCAAAAAGAATAGAATTGAAATTCTAGATGTGTTTATATGCCCTCATACAGATTCTGATAATTGTCAATGTAGAAAACCAAAAGATGGTCTTTTTAGGCAAGCATACAAAAAATATTGTATTGATATTAACCAATCCTGGATGATTGGAGACTCCGAAAGGGACATAGAGGCTTCTTTATCCGCAGGAATATTGAATAATATCTTAGTTCGAAGTGGGCATACAATTTCCGAATCAACTACAAAGGCATCAGTAATAATTGATTCTATAAGAGATATTACTAAGGTAATTAAGCCATAGAATCGTAGTATTTCTCAAACCACTTAGCAAATTTTTAAACCTTCTAAGATTGTTAACATTATAGAATTGAAAAATATTTCCTTTTTTTATGGAAGATTTTTGCTCAAATGAGCAACCCGCAGGCTTGAGCTTTCATTATTTCCATAATCCACTATATCGACTGTTCTTATTGTGGTCTATTCTAACTACATCAAGATTCATAACAATTCTTTAATTAATGATGAAACCAAATTTGAATCAATGTTGTTTATAGAAAAATCTTGTTTATTAATTTTATAAACATTAACTTTATTTCCAGAACTTATGGCTAAATTTTTGTCAGTAATAAAACAATTTCTGTTGAGCGGTGTTGAACCAAAGATAGTGATAGATGGGATATTTAATGCCCATGCCATATGTGTAGGTCCTGAATCCCCACCAATAACTAGATCAGAATTAATAATCAATTGTTTTAACTCTGAGAAAGTCTCGCACTTAGTAGGTAAAACACTCTCTGATAGAGATTGAAGTCTTTTAGCCATTACAAACTCTTTTTTTGAATGCCATAATGCAATAAAGTTGGCTTGGAAAGAATTTGCTATTTCTGCATATTTGTCTACAGGATAAACTTTAGAATCAAAGGAGGCACCCAAAATAATAATAATATTCGGCTTATCATTCCTATTATTTTTCGAAGATAAATTAAAAAAAGGTTTTTTGTATTTGATCTCATGCTCACTCACAGGGATATCCAAAGCAGAAGCAACAATATTTATATATCTCATTACAACATTTTCATGATAAGGGAAGTGATACTTTTTGGTATAAAAATATGATGCAAATTTTTCTCTAATGGATTTTTTATCAAAACCAATTCTATTTCTAGCGGGAATAAACCAAGAAATGACTGCAGATTTAATTAGCCCTTGTAAGTCAAAAACATAATCATATTTTTTGAAGGTTTGTAATTTTCTTAATGTTTTAAATAAAAGAATTAATGACTTGTTTTGCTTAATCTTTTTTAGATCTAATTTGATAACATTATCTATCTCAATACAATCATCTAATAAAGTCGCAAATTGTTTATCTACAAACCAATCAATTGAAGCATCTGGGAATTTTTTTTTGATAAACTGAAGAACAATCATTGATTGAACAATGTCCCCAATAGCCGAAAGTCTTACAATCGCAATTTTCATTTTTCATATTTTAACTTCGTTATATAGGGTCATACAAAGAAACCGAATACCTGAAAATGATATAATCCCTTCGTCATGACAGATAAAAGCACTAGTCTTTCAACAAATTTTATTTTTAATCAAATTGATCAGGATTTGTCTAAAGAGCTTTACAAGAAAATTCAAACTCGTTTTCCACCTGAGCCCAATGGTTATCTCCATATTGGTCATGCTAAGTCAATATTTCTTAATTTTGGTATTGCAAAAAAATATGGCGGATCATGTAATTTAAGATTTGATGATACTAATCCGTCTAAAGAAGATATCGAGTTTGTTGATGCAATAAAACAGGATATTAATTGGCTAGGTTTTAAATGGGCGGAGCCTGAAAAATATAGCTCTAATTACTTTAATAGATTTTTTAATTATGCAATTGAACTTATTGAAAAAGGTTTGGCATATGTTTGTTTTCTTTCACCCGAAGAAACAAAAGAATACAGAGGAACTCTTAAAAATCCTGGTAAAGATAGTCCTTATAGAAAAACTTCAATAGAAGAAAATCTTAGACTATTTAATCAAATGAAAAATGGTGAGTTTAAAGAGAATCAATGTGTGCTTCGTGCCAAGATTGATATGTCTAGTTCCTTTATTTGTATGAGAGATCCCACTCTTTATCGTATAAGGTTTGAAAACCATCATCAAACAGGAAAAAACTGGTGTATCTACCCAATGTATGATTTTGCCCATTGTATCTCTGATGCAATTGAGGGTATAACTCATTCATTATGTACACTTGAATTTCAAGACAATAGAAGACTATATGACTGGATATTAGAGGCTTTAGATGACTTTAATAAGCCTGATAGACCTCACCAATATGAGTTTTCTAGACTCAACCTTGAATATACGGTAATGTCAAAAAGGAAGCTTAGTATGCTTGTGAAAAATAAACATGTCAATGGGTGGGATGATCCCAGAATGCCAACAATTTCAGGCCTTAGAAAAAGAGGTTACACTGCAAAAGCATTAGAAATTTTTTCTGATAGGGTTGGCATTTCAAAAGTCGACTCAATGACCGATATCAAAATTCTAGAAGACTCTATACGAGATGATTTAAATGATAATGCACCAAGAGCTATGGCTGTTATCGATCCAATCAGAGTAATTATTGAAAATTACCCTAAAGATTTTTTAGAATCAATCAAAGCGCCAATCCATCCTCAAAATAAAGCTATGGGTGAAAGAGAAATTTTCTTTTCTAATGAGATCTATATTGAAAGAGATGATTTTTGTGAAGTTGCTCCAAATAATAAATACAAAAGACTATCCATCGGTAAAGAAGTTAGACTAAGAAATGCATACATTATTAAAGCAATTACCTTTGATACAGATTTCGATGGAAATATAACAACAGTTTATGCAGAGTATGACAAAGATACCCTTGGGAAAAATCCGCCAGATGGCCGAAAAGTTAAAGGTGTTATCCATTTTGTTGAGGCAACACAAGCCGTACTGACCGAATTTAGAATTTATGATAGATTGTTCACAAAAGAAAACCCTGGCAAGCATGATAACTTTGAAGAATTAATCAACCCTAATTCTCTTGTCTCAACTTATGGCTACTGCGAAAGAAATATGATTGGCGCCGAGTTATATAAATCTTATCAATTCGAAAGAAATGGTTATTTTTGTAGAGATGAGGATAGTGATGATATGTTGGTTATGAATAAAACTGTATCACTTAGGGATACATGGAGTAATTAGATAATTTTGCTAATCCAGCTATCAACTTTATCAATTTCATCAGTGTTAGTAAGATCAATTTGTAATGGGGTTATTGAGACATAATTGTTCCTAATGGCGTAAAAATCAGTCCCTGGTCCATTCTCAGCTTCTTTTCCATTCTCACCAATCCAATAAAGCAAAGAGTCCTCTTTATCTTGAATAATATTTTCTGATTGATGGCGCTTACCAAGTCTAGTTGTTTTAAAGCCTTTAATTTCATTAAAGGGAATATCTGGAACATTAACATTTAACACAGTATTAGGTGATAACTCAGAAAACTCAACATTATCAGCAATGACTTCGGCAACTTTAGCAGCGGTATCAAAATTTTTACCATCCCAGCTTGCCAAGGAGATTGCTATTGATGGAAAACCTACAAACCTCCCTTCAATCGCTGCTGCAACAGTTCCAGAATAAATGACATCGTCTCCCATATTGGGGCCAAAATTTATTCCAGCTATTACTATGTCAAACTTTTCCTTAAAAAAGCCACATAAAGCAAAGTGAGTACTATCACTTGGGGTTCCATTAATTGTATATATTGATTCAGATATTTTTATAGGTTTAAGAGGTTTA
>Ga0255772_10004025_pt1 | contig 13930 bp, 13 predicted proteins | sample 071ome_34_FD_179970 | JGI IMG/M metagenome (GOLD analysis project Ga0255772, IMG submission 179970) | Coastal salt marsh microbial communities from the Groves Creek Marsh, Skidaway Island, Georgia - 071411BT metaG (version 2) | ecosystem: Environmental > Aquatic > Marine > Intertidal zone >...
CAATATAGGGTTCTTCTTCCCAAAATTCATCTTCCTTCACAGGATATCGTCTATCAGGATAGCCTGTTGATGAATTAAGGTCAAAAAACGAATCTACTTCGTTTGTAACACATGCTTCAAGTACATTTCCAAGTAAAGTAATGTTTCCAAGTGAACCTTGTATATCAGTTCGTACTGAACCAGGATGTAAAACATGACCTGCACAATGAATAACCAAATCTGCACCCTTTGTAAGTTTGATTGCATCATCAAGGTTGTTTAAATCAATGTTTTCTAGTATTGTTATATCTTTTTGTATCTCTTCACTAACTTGTAGTGGTGAATTGTAGGTGTGAGTAGTAATATTCGCACCTAACTTGTTTAATTCTGTGATGAAGTGTGTTGCAAGGAAACCTGCTCCACCTGTAACTACAACTTCTTTGTTATTAAAGTAACTCATATTTGTTTTTTTATATAATTGTAAAAATATTCTGCTTGTATTTTATGTCCTATTTCTCCTAAATGATAATCTTCTACTTTTCCATTTGTTTCCAATTTGATTGTGTGTTTATTATTACTTTTTTTATGCAATAAATCCAATAATTTTGCATGGTCATCTTTTGGGTCTAAATAATATGTCATCCATTGTGTTTCATCAAACTCTTTATAATGGTTTTTCATATAATGTACAAAATCTGTATCACTATATGACCAATAAAAAACATTTACTCCTCTTTCCTTACACAATTCATTTATTATTTTAGTAAATTTTATCAATTCTTCTATCCATACTGAATTCGTTTTATTGACAAAAACATCTTCTAATGTTTTCATATTATAATCCTCCGAATAATCCATACTCGGTAATATATCATGTAAAAAGTGATTATCATTTGCAAATAAAAACCTATATATTGTTGTCCATTGAACTATTACAACATCTCCTTTTTTAAGTTGAGAACACCAATCACAAAAAGTATAAAATATAGTATAATTACTTGTCGCACCATTTCCTTTATTTTTGTAATTTAAGTTTAGTTTTTCAGATAATAGTTTTGCCCACACAGTAGGAAGTGTACCATTTCTAAATTGTGAGTATAAGTCGTAATTGTTTGGTGGGTCACAGTTAATGGGTGCATATTCTCCAGTAAAACTACAACCAAATGTCCATAAACTATTTTCCATGCTCTATTAAATTTAAAGAATTAATAAATAATGTTTTTAATTTTTCAATATCTACTTTTGGTTGATGTAACCCTAATGGATTATCAAAATAAACATCTTCTACCGAAAACTTTCCTGCCAAATCAACATCATCAATCAAAAAGTTATTCGTATATAAATATTTACAAAAATAAATATCCTCTTGTGTGATGGAATTGTCTGTATAGTTGTTAATAACCCATAACATTTTAGATTTTTTTCTCAAAGATAGACCACCATTACCAATAAATGTATTTTCTCGTTTTCTATGCCAGGGTGCACCCAAATAATTTAAGTTTTTTTCTAAAAACTCATCTATTCCATATCTTAAAAGAATAGTATCGGTCTGAAACATCAAAACATCCTCAGTTGGTATGGAATTCCAAAACTTTTTGGTCTTTATAAACGAATTGTACTCTAATGGACTTAAATCATCAATATTTAAGTTTTCAAGTATCACATTTTTCCAATCTTTTGTCATATCTCTAACAAAATCTTGGTTTTTATTACCATAATATATTTTTAGACCCCATTTAGTATTACTTTCACAATTATTTAAGAAAAACATTGTAGATTTAACAATTATTTCTAAATCTTTGTGGTTTCTTGGTTCAACAATGACTGCCAAGTGGTCTGATTTGTAGATTGTTGGAACAAAATTCTTAAATTCTTTTTTTAAATTATCTAAATGGTCGTTCCAAAGTGATATTTGCTCTTTACTTTGTCTTGGCATCTTCTATTTTTTTGATTTCTTCATAAATGTAATTAGAAACTATCTTATATCCATTTAAATTTGGGTGATAATCTCCTTCGAAGAAGTTTTTTTCATCATTCCATACCATTTTACTTTCATATTCCCATACATTTTCTTTTTTTTCTACCTCTGCAACTTGTAAAATGTAAGATAAACTTCCTTCTGGGTTAATAAAGTAGTTAGGAAGATTAATTTTTTCACTTAAATCATTAAAAAGAGGATAAAATGCGTTAAAGTAATAATGATTATAATCTTTAAGTGTATTTTCAAAGTGATTGTATAATTCTACAACATCATACTGATTGTGTTTTTTATATCTGTAAGGATATGAGAATACAACAACTATTATATCATCTTTTTCTATGAAATTTTTTTCAATACAACCTTGTAGTGTATTTAAAATATATTCATTACCAAAACCACAAACACCACAATTAACAAATGGTACATCAAACTTTTCTGCTACCCATCTTGGCCAAGAGTTTTGTTCTCTTAATCTTTGTATAAAAACAGGTGGATTTGGTTCTTCTTTAAAAGTATCTTGTTCTTCAACACCATGACCAGCTGTCCAACTATCTCCAAATGCTATTAATCTCATATTAGGTTCCAAAAATAATCTAAGTCTAAAATTCTATTTTGTTTAAACTTTTCTAATAATATTTTTTTATTGTTTTCAAATCTATGTTTGTTTTTTCTAAAATATTGATAAAGAAATGATATTCCTTTGTTATTTAACTTTTGAATTTCTATCATAACTTTAAAAAATCTTTCTCTATCATCTTCTATTTCATCATATGAGTTATCAATCAAATCATCAAACATATCAAATCCATATTTTTCTCTTATATATTTTATATGGTTTGGTGTTGATACAAAAATTGGAATTTGATAATGATAAAATGGTCTAAATGTTTTTTCTGTTGGATGTACTATATTATCTATATTTTCAAAATTAGATTCTGTAATAATATTAATATAAGAATTTTCATAACTTTCTAATTCTTCTGGAATTAAGAAAATGGGGTCAAAATCACTTTGATGTTGAAAATCTCCATTCCCATCAATCCAATTTGTATTTTCATATACATCATATTTAAAAATACTATTTATAAAATTTGCTGATTTTATATTTCTATTTAAATCCTCTTTATCAAATAATTTTAAGTAATGTATATAACTTTTTCTATTCATTTCATCACTTGGAATAAAAGACCAGTTTGTGTTCTGTAAGATTCCATTGTTGTGCAAATAAAATAAGGTACACATTCTATGAAATTTTGGTTTTTTATTTCTACACATAAAAATATAAGTTCGTTCATTAATAAACTTATTTTTTATTTTTGTTAAAACTTCAGTTGATGATTGTTCTATAAAATTTAATTTATGTGATTTAATATTTGATGATAGGTTTTCAATCTGATGTTTTGTATTTACATTATTATTTAAAACATAAAATTTATTTTCATCTAATTGTAATTCTTTTACTTTATCATAAAGTCTCTCTATACCAAATTTAGTTTCAGGTTCATGTTCTTTACAAAAAATAACATTTACATCTTTTCCTGATTTTATTAAATTTAATACTTTTTCATGAACTGGAAATCTATGACTTATCATTTCATCCAAATCTAAATTTGCATTACATATTACATAAAAATATTTTTTATCATCAACTTCTTCTACCTTACATTTGTTGATTTTTATTTTTCTACTATCTTGTATAAAACTATTGTTATTTAGATAAGTTTCAATAAAATTTGTAAAATCAAAGTAATGAGGATTTTCACATATTTCAGAATAGTCTAAATCCTTTCCGTTTGGAATGGGTGTATTTTCATCAGACCAAGATGTGTATAATAAATTAACAGTTTTCTCTTGTGTTTCCATAATGTATAACTTTTACATCATCAGATATAAATTCTCTCCATGGGTCAACTACAATTGAACCTTTTGGAAACTTATAATCGTGATGTTTACCCATATGTGCTAAAAGATATACTGCTTTATACGGATAAGGTTGGTCGAACTCTGGTACGATACCTTGTTCTTTTATATAATGTGCTGTAAGTATTGAAGAAGAACCATCTAAATAATCTACATTTGGTTTGTAAGACTGACCTAATATAATAATTGGTAAGTTATTTTCTTTTGATAGTTCAACTAATTTATCTGCCATATTTTTTGCTTGAACTTCTCTTGCTTTCATAATAGCATCAAATAAGTCATATCCTAACCCAAGATTTTCTGCCATATATCTTAATGCAATATTATCTCTTGGATGACAACCACCACCATCTCCCATTCCTGCTTTCATATAGGTTTTTCCTGTAATACGATAAGTACTTCTTTCTAATGCTTGTGTTACAACATCAACATTCATGTTACCACTTCTCTCTGCAACATCTTGTATCATATTTACCAACGCAACTTTTGTAGATATAAATGTATTATAAAATATTTTAATTCCTTCTGCCTCATCCCAAGTACCAACTTCGTATCTTGTACCATCAACTATAAATGTTCTATAAAAATCTAATAGTAATTCTGCATCACCAGTTAGTGAACCATCTTCTGTACCAATGATTACCATTTCAGGGTGAACCATATCCCATTTTACAGTACCCATTGCTATTAAGTAAGGATTGTAAATAAATCTTGTGTTAGATAATCTATGAATAAACTCTCTTCTAATTGTACCAGGTAAAACTGTTGAAATAAGAACTACCAATTGTTCTTTGTTTGTGTATTTATTGACTTCATCTAATACATTATTTACGATTGTATAATCAAAGTCTTTATTTGGTAAATGAGAAGTTGGATACCTACCATCATAATCTGGGTGATGTGGTGTTGGTACTGCTATAAAAATCAATTCTCTATCTTTACATACTTCTTCTATTGAAGATACCATTTCAAAGTTATCTGGTTGAACTTCTGTAATGTCATAACCTACTACATCGTGTTTTTCGGCCATTACTTCTGCCGCTTCTTTACCGAGTTTACCAACTCCTATAAATCCTATTTTCATAATTGTAATTTATTTAATATTTTTTTACCTAATTCTATATGTCCTTCTTGAGATAAGTGTGAAAAATCAAATTCAGTAGTATCATAAAGATAAGTTGGATAATTTTGTTGAATATCTTGATACTCTACTACTAAAAATTCTGTTTCATCTTTGTAATTTAAATAATCTCTATTATATGCTCCATTTAAAACTACAAAAGGAATTTCTTTACTTTTACAAACCTCAATTATTGAATACATTATATTTTTTGTCTTACTAACATAAAACTGATTACTATAACAATAATCAGTCTTATCTTTCATAATTCTTGAAATATTTTTATTGTTATTCCATTTGTACGAATCCCACTTGTATTTAAATATTCCACCATCATCAAATCTTTCAATAAAAGGCATTCCACCGTGGAAACCATCTGCATCTTCTTTAACATATTCGTTGAACCAAATTTCTTCTCTACTTGGTTCTGTAAATTGTAAGGTAACTAAGGTTTCTTTGTTTATATCTCCATTTCTTAAGTACTCAAAAAACTTTCTAAATATCCTTTCGTTACTTCCACAACCACTTCCTTCATGAATATATTCAGCGTTTAATTCTTCCGCAATATACTGACCATATGTTTTGGTTACTTTCCACATATAATCACTAAATGAACAACCAAATGTAAAAACTTTATTTATTTTCATTTTTTAATTCCTGTTACTTGTAAAGTATATCTTGGTTCTATACCAATGTTACTTGCTGCGTGTAAAGTGTTTGTACTATAAATTACATAATCACCTTTTTTCCAATTTACTAATCCATTTCCATCATATTCAAAATAATGACCTGGTTGCCAATCTTGTAAAAATATAATCGCTCTGAAAACATCATTTCTATCTACATCAAATATTTTACAATAAGTTTCAAAGTGGTCAATGTGAGGAGGCATAATATCTAATTGGTCCATTTTATAAAATACAAAACCACAATTATCTAAACCTACTTGGTCTGCTACATCATTTACCCAATCAGGCATTGGATTTTTACTACTATACATCGAACCTGAGAAACTTTTGTGATAATAACCTTGTTCTCTCCATTTTAAAGTTTCTTCTTCTTTTATGGGTTGTTTAATGTACTCAAAAGATAAAAATTCATCTTTGACTGTACCATCAATAAGTTTACCTAATTTATACCAATTCATTATTCTCTTACTAAATCTGTTGTTACACAATGGAACGAACCCCCTAAAGTTCTTGAGTGTCTAATCTGACAATCAAGTGTATCGATTCCATATTTTTTTAATTCTGTTATAAGTTCTTTTTGTCTATTATCTACAATCACAGTATTTTCATCTACCGATAATAAGTTTACTCCAATCCATAAAGATGCTCTTATTGTTTGGTGGTATCCAATATCAACCATTGGTGGACACCAAATTTTATCCCAAGATTTTAAAAATTCTGGCATATTGTTTTCATTCACTCTTTCAGGATTCAATAAACACAATCCTTCTCGTAGAACTGCAATTGTTGAATCAATATGAATATAAGAATATACATCTTCGATAGTGTGAACTCTATACTCATTCCCTAAGAAGTTTTGCAACCACTTAGCACCCTTTAAATTACCTGTATTGGATACCAAGTATAAAATATCATTATTACATCTTAGAATGTTTGCCGCATCGAATACTGGTTCGTTGTTATTTAGAGTGATTTTAGATAAGTCCTCTCTTTGATACATTGAATCCAACAATCTTGGTTTAGGAGCAGATACCCAATTTGCACCTTGTTGCATTTTTTCAATGAATATATCTTTGAAACAATCAGTTTCGAATTGTCTTGACCTAAGAGACATTGGTGATTCAATAATATTGTTACCAATTACTGTTACAGTATCTCTTGGACAAAAAGTATAGTATTGAGAAGTTTCCCAATGACCGTTTGATATTGTTTGGGTTGTATCGATTGGTGTTGGTCTATAAACCTTAACACCAACATCAGTTAAAAGATTAGAAAGGTTTTCTAAATCTTCATATGTTTCATCATATACTTTTTGGTCCCAAAATCCTAATTCATTTTTAGGTATAGAATCATCAGTAGCATAATTTATACAATGTAAATCTTTACCATGAGTTGGCATATTTGCATTATCTACTGTTCCTACTATAACCTCTTTGAGTTTTCCCCACTCGTTATTTACATTAACCATATTATTGTTTATTATAATTATAAGAACATCTCCAATATCTGTTTTTTCTTTGATAGTGGTATGCTCTATGATAAAATTCTAAAGGTTCTAATTCTTCTTTATCCCAATGGTCTAAAGTTATTGTTTTCTCATCTATCCTTAAAGTGTTTTGTAGTGTATCTTTTTTATATGTTTTTTCTATTGGGTAAATATTCGTATAATCTCTACACATATCTAAATTAAATCTAACTACATCTGATAAATCCTCTCCAAATCTATCTTTACAAAACTCAGTTAGTTCTGTTTGTAGTTTATCTCTGTTTTGTGAGAATACAATAGATGTTGCTCCTTTATATTCCCAAAAAATATCATCATCACCCAAAACTTGTCTGCCCCAAAACTCTCCCCTTTCGAAAACTCCTCTTAAGGAATCTTCACTTTTTCTTAATTCCTCACCAATGATACTATCATCTTTCTTTTCAAAATATTCAAACATTTCTTCAACAATATCAATATGTCTTATTCCATATTTGTTAAAAATATATTCAAGTAAATAATGACCCCAACCATAATAATAAAAAACTATTAGTAAATGAGAAAATAAGTTTCCTTTAACAACAATATCTTTTGTTGTAGTGTTCGTACCAACCACCGCCAAAGTTCGTTCTACGATATAATCATTTAACTCCTCTACACTTAAGTAAAATGTATCCAATGGTACATCTACTGTTTCCAATCCATACTTCTTAATGTACCAAGGTTGTCCCATCGTTGCATTGTAAGTAACAACAAGTGGATGTACCATCAAGAAATCTTTTTGACCTAACTCAATCAATCTTTGAATACCATTTTTTAAAGTATCATAGGTTTCATTTGGCATAGGCCAAATTAATTCTGAATAAGTTGGTATATCAACCTCTTGATATTTGTGTAAGTAAGTTAAAGCTTCTTCTGTTTTAAGATTTAATCTTTTTGAAGCATCCAATGTATCTTGATTCAAAGATTGCATTGCAAAAGTAACACCTTTGAATAATCTTGTACCTGCTTCTTTATCCATCATTGCTATCTGATAAATTCTATCAGAGTTTGCCTTTGCCCAAGTAACATCCCAAAACTTTGGGTATCCTTTTTCTTGTTTTGTTTTAATTACATATTCTGTAATATCAACATCTCTTGGCATTAATCCCCAATTGGAATCACAAACTGCAACATACTCAATCTTTCTATCAGCCATCCAATCAATCTCTGCTTTGACTCTCTCCATATCAAACATTTTGATTTTCTGCCAATAATCATCTCCAATATCACAAAATGTACATTTGTAAGGACAACCTCTAAGAGTTTCATAAGTTACCTGCCACATTTGAGGTCCATGTTCTTTTTCTACTCTTTCTATAATCTCATCGTAAAAACCTGTAAGGATTGGTGATGGAATTATATTTAAATCTTGTACCCTTGTTGGAAGTGGACAAAGTTCTCCACCTTTTGGAAATACATGAGGAATATCATTATAGTTTTCTCCTTTGAGATATCTTTTTAAAAGTTCTCTTGATGCATTTTCACCCTCACCCATTACCGCAATATCAAACATTGGATATTTTTCAAAAAACTCTTTATCTCTTTTATCTACATGAGGACCACCTGTGATTGTTAAACAATTTGGGTACTTTTCCTTTGTTCTTTTTGCTAATTCTTTATTGTATTCAAAATTCCAAACATAAGAAGATAACATCATCACATGGGGTTCATGTTCCATATCTTCAACATATTGTTTTGGTGATTTTTTTTCAATTAAAACATCTGGTACTTGGAAATTTTCTTTTACTAACTTACTTGTACTCGCATACATCCATTGGTAACTTATCGCAATGGGTAAGAAACTATTTGGACCGTACTTGTCTGCTACTTGTATGAGGTATAAGTTTTTCATTCAATAGTAAATAGTTCGTTCTCTCTCAAATCCTTATAAGATTTCCAACTATGTGTATCTTCGTGTTCTGTATTTAGTTGATTAAAGAGGATTAAACCTCTTGCCGCATCTTCTGGTGTCATATACATATGATAACCAAAGATTTCAATATTATCTTCTGTTTGGGGTTTGTTTAAATCTCTACCATCGTATCTTGCCTTCACTAACCAATCATACGCTTCCTTATCATCAGTTAAAATCATACCACCTCTACCAATTGGTAATCTTTTTTTGATTTGAAAAGAAAGTGTTTGGAAATTGTTTTCTCCTATGTACATTCCTTTTGTAAATCTACCTGCTGAGTCCCAAACATTAAGTGGTTTTATTTGGTACAAACCTTCCCACTCTATACTTTCTAAATTTAATCTTTTATAACCTGCGGTTACTACAATATTTGGAACTGAAATATAAGTATGTGCTGGCAATGTAACTATTTCTTTATATTCTTTTAAATACTTTAAACATAAAAAGATTGCATTTGTATCACAATCAACTGCCACCGCATATTTTGAACCTGCATATTGTGCAATTTCTTTTTCAAACATTTCAACAATTTCGTGTGGTTTATTCCAATCGTAACCAAGTTTTCTAATTTGGTCAGGTTCAGTTCTTTGGAATTCTTTTGGTATTTTTCCTAATGGCCAAGTGTTATGCATTTACATTATTTTTTCTTCAGGTAACTTTTTAATAATACTCTCTAACTCATCTGTTTTTTTTAATAAATTATCAATATTATTAATAAAATAACTTTTTTCATTACTTGGTTTTCTATATTGATTTGCAAAATCACTCCAAGTTGAATTTTTGTATAATATTTTAAATCCACATTTTGTTAAAATAAATAAATCTAATACATTGTCTAATATATTAGCATATTTTATAAGATGGTCTAAGTTTGGTATTCTTTTTTTATAATAATTGTAGTAGTATTTTCGTATGTCTTTTTTTGTAACTATATTTTTAGGATATCTGTTATAATATCTTTCAATTAATTTATCTGTCAAATCATGACTTATATAAATTTTTTGATTTGGTTTAATTTTAACTATTTCATCTATTAATTTAAAATACACATCATCGTATATAAAATTATATGCCTCACAGTCTATTTTAAAATTCTTTTCCCAGTATTGAATGTATTCATCTTTTACATCATCAGGTAAATTTTTTATAACTTCATCAGTAAGATGTATTCCATTTCCTCTTCTAATATGAATACCAATATAAGATGAATAAGTTTGTTCAATTTTTTTTTCAATCTTTTTATCTTTGATATGAATTCTATCCAATGGTCTAATAGAATTTTCAAAATATTTTTTTATCACATCTTTATTACCTTTATATCCGTACAACTCTTTACCAATTGATTTCATTGTTACATATCCTGTACTCGTGTACCAATGATTATTTTTTAATATTTTTTTAAAAGTATTATTTTTAAATAAATCAAGTAAAAAAGATTTATCAATTGGTTTACATACTGAGACCTTGTTGTTTTCTGTATCAAATATTGTTTTGAAATAAAGATTAGATTGTTCATCACCACTATACCAATCATTTCCTTGTAACTGGTGATAATCAACAGGAATTGTATCAGGCAATTCAAGTAATACTAATTCTGGCCAAATCCATTTTTGAACTGCTATATGTAAATCAGGGTCATTTACTTGGTCAATCATATAATATATTACTTCCCAATTAAATATTCTATTGCACAAACCAGTATCATTATTTAAAATCAAGTTATAATTAGAATTTAAAATTTCTTTATTATAAAACTCTTGATGAATTCCCCACCCACCATGTGGTTCAAATAATCTAATTGTTTTTTTATAATTCATTTACTAATTTATATAGTTTTTTAAACTTAGATGGTGCTTTATATAATGCTTTATATTTTAACATATTAACATTGTGTCTGAATATAGATTCCATCCATTTAAAATGTCTCATTTTTTCTGGGTTTGCTTGAAACATTCTTAGTTCATCAATTATTGAATTTATTCTGTGAATACTATCCAAACCATCATATTCTTCATTAAGTAATCCATCAAATGTTTGATATCCCATTTGATTTAGTTTTTTTATAGAATGTTTATTTCCTAAAATAAAAAATGGAGTTTGACAAGCGATAGTTTTAAATGTTTTTTCACTTAAAAATAAAGTTTTTTGAGAATCATCAAAATGTGTTTCACTTATAATTGTAATCCACGATTGTAAAGTTGGAACAATATTGAAATTGTACATATAATGATTAAATGGCTTGTCATTAACATCCTCAAAAGGAAATAATGGAAGTATTTCATTACATTCAGTTAGTTCTTTTACTGGTGTTTCGTAAAAGTCTATTTTTAAACTATTTCTATCGTACTTGTTAGAAGCAACCCACCCATTATCAATCATATTCCATTTTCTAAGAGTGTTTAACATCCACATTCTATGTCCTCTTGGTTTTTTATTTAAAAAGTTATATAATTTTACACCACCTTCCATTGCTTCTTTTGTTTGCAAATGTCCTTTCATTGTTGGAAGTCCATAACTATCATCTTTAGTCATTTCAACAACTTTCATTCCTATATCATATTCAAAATGTGGATAAGGAATAACACCTATTGTTTGTTTTCCAGGATTTTTTATAGACCATTCTTTAAGATTTTCTTCTATGTTTAAATTTCCTGTTATAAAAAATATTTGTTTTGGTGATATGTTATTTACTACTGAATTATCATATAAGTAATCAAATATTTCATCACAGTGATACCCTTCTAATGAATTATCAATTATTAAAAAAGCATTTCCTTTTTTTAAATCTTCAAAATATCTTTTATTTCTTTTTAACTTATCAAATATGTTTTCGAAACCACACCCATTCTTCCAATGGTCACACATCCATTCTTGTGGAGAATCAGCTACACCAATGGGTATAAAATATTTTTCATTTTCATCTAAGTCTTTACAGTCTTTTGAAATGATGTTATATTTTTTACCATCATATTTTAAATAATCTATATTTGCAGTTCTTGAATATACTTTTCCATAATAAACACGAGTCATGTTTAATTGATTAAAGTATGGTGATTCTAAAAATCTAATAGAACCTCCTTTTGTTATTTCGTTTTCTGAATATAGATTTTTTTTGGATTCTAAATCTTCAAATGCGAATGTCATTTAGTTTCGTTTTAAGTCTACTCGTTTCCAAGTACCATCTTTAATTTTATCAGCCAATATATTTGATGCTTTTGCATCCCAAGTAGGTTTTCCTTCTTTCTTTTTTCTAATAACATCTGGTTCATATTCTTCATTTTCAAAATGTGTAATATGTCCTGTTGTTACTGCTACATTTGGAATAGTATAATCAACTTGTAGTGATTCATACCAATCTGCTGCTTCTGGAAAAGTTTCTACAAAGTTTTTACCTCTTCGTTCATCATATTGTTCGTAGAATGATTTGAAATCGTGAAAGTGTAATTCTTTTTTATCTTCTGTTTTAACATGACCTTGTTCAACTACTTCAATGTAATCAATCAATCTTTGGATTTGTGCTTTTTCATGTACCATTAACAAATCACTTTCTTTATGTATCTCAAACCAATCAAATAATTTTTTGTGTAGTTTTTCTTTTAATTCATTTGGTAAGTTTAATGGAGACATAAACGCCGGCCATCTAAGAATGTTTAAATCAATAAGTGGTTTGTTCCAACCATACTTTGCTTTGAGTTCTAACATATCATCCATAAACTCTGTAATCGAGAATAAACATAATGAGTTAATTGTCATCATACAAATCACTTGATTTACTTTTGCTTCTTCTATTATTCTAACCAAGTTTTTTCTCCATATAGGATAGATTAAACCATCTCTAATATACTCTGCATGCGCACCTAATGATTCGTTAGAAGTATAGAGGTCAAATCCTTTTACATCAATCTCATGTGAAGTTTTAATTAACTTATCAATTAGTTTATCACCAACACCTAAGTTTGAATTTACTGCTAATGTCATATTTGGTGATGGATATTTTTTTACTTCTTCTAAAAACTTCCAAAAGTTATGAGATGCTGATGGTTCTCCACCAGTAATTCTAACTTCTTGTAATTCTTGTGAAAGTTCTGGCCACCATCTTAAGAAAGCATCTACATAAGGATTGTCTTTATTGTATTTACCAAATGGTTCTGCCCAAGAACCATCTGCATAATATGCACCTGCTGATGAAGTTTTAAATTTTTGATATGCTCCATTATCTTCAATGTCTTTTGCCCAAGTTGTAGAGTATCCTGTATTACAATATGAACAAGCAAAGTTACAAGTTCTATCGAATGATACTTCAACTGTTTTCAAAACAACATCATCAGTCCAAGGTTTGTTTTTCAAAGATGCAATATCTTCTTCTTTGTATATTCTTGATTTATAAATTCTATCAGCAATAGAATCTCTACCAATATCTTCTACTTTCCAACAATAAGAACACTCACCTGGTCTTGTTCCTTCTAACATCATTTTTCTTGCCACTTTTTTATGTGGTGTATTGTGAAGTGCTGATGGATTGGTTTTTATTTCTTCCAAATCAATTGGATGTGGTAGTGGTAAATGACATGAGTTTGTATAACCATGTCCTAAATGTAATGAAGCATTGTACCACTTTGCTGCACAAAAACTATTTGAAATACTATTGAGATGTTTATCTCTCCACTCTGCTAATTCGTTACTCATATTTAAACCTTATGTATAAAATTACAATTTTCTGTTAAATCAAATGATTTATCGTGAATAAAATTTTCAAAGGTGTGATGAGAAACTAATTCACCATCAACTGATAATTTAAACT
>Ga0255772_10004028_pt1 | contig 13927 bp, 14 predicted proteins | sample 071ome_34_FD_179970 | JGI IMG/M metagenome (GOLD analysis project Ga0255772, IMG submission 179970) | Coastal salt marsh microbial communities from the Groves Creek Marsh, Skidaway Island, Georgia - 071411BT metaG (version 2) | ecosystem: Environmental > Aquatic > Marine > Intertidal zone >...
AAAGCAGCTTTAAGCTGCTTTTTTTTTGTATAAATTAACTTTATTGATTAAAATAAAATAAAAAAGGAGCAAATATGAATAAATGTTATATCGCTAGCGGTTGGTTTTCACCAGAATGGCTTAAAGAATTAGAATCAATTAAAACAATACTTGATGACCTAGATTTAAAATATTTTTCACCTAAAGATGAAAATCTTTGCAAACCAGATGATGATGAAAACACACAAGATCAAATCTTTAATGGAAATATTCGAGGCATGGAAGAATGTGACTGGATGATTTGCAATACTCGTAACAAAGATATGGGAAGTATTTTCGAAGCCGGCTATTTTCACAAGCTAGGTAAGCCAATTGTCTATTTTTGCGCAGGCCTTCCTCCTGGTGCGCAATTTAATCTCATGCTAGCCGCTTCTGGTCTTGCTGTATGTACTTCTTTAGGACAGCTTGAGTCTTATCTTCGTGATTGCAAAGGTACAGAGCGTTTATTGGAAGCTCGTTATCAAGGTAAAATTGAATAAAATTTAAAGATAACATTTAAAATAAGTCCTCTTTCAAATATTTAATTAATAAAGCCTATTTGAAAGAGGATTTTTAATGCAAGAAAAGCAAATAAAAGTTACATCAAAAAATATTTATGATCTTTTGTTAAAATTTAATTTAATTAAAAAAGAAACTGGTGTCATTGATAAAGCATATGAAAAAATATTTGGTTCTGCTGATCAAAATTTATTTTTTGTCGACGGAGCAAGACAAAAATATTACTTAATAAGTCCATCAAAAAGCATTATTAAAACAGGCAAAGTAAGTACAGGTAAAAAAGGTTTTGGAAATAAAGCAAACTCAGGAAAAACTTCAACTAGACTAATGAAAGTAAAAAAAATAATAGGAAAAGGAGTTAAAAAAGGAACTGTTTTTATTTCTCGAGTGCCAACAGATGTTGTTTTAGGAGATCATCAAAAAAGCCCAAGAAAAGTTAAAGGAAAACCTCACGTAGCAGAAGTAACTACACGCATAGTGTTATTAACAGGTGCTGATCGAGCTCGACATAATTCTCCTTATACTGGACCGGGGGATCGTCATATATACATACACGGCACAAATAGAAAAAATTTTTTAGGATCAAAAGCATCAGGCGGATGTGTAAGAGTTAGTAACGATGATGTAATTGATTTAGCAGACAATTTATTGTCAGAAGGTGATTATGTTTTTATTGCTGAAAAAACCTTATATTTTCCTAAAGATATAAAAATATACGATAAATCAAATGGATTATAAAGATGAAAAATAAAATTAGTAAAAAAACAATAATACGTATTATAAAAGAGGCAATTAGAAACAATACGGTAGTTGATCAAGAAATTGATCAAGAAACATATATGTTAGATGGTAAAGCTGTAACTACAAAAGAAGCAGCCGCGTATTTAGAAAAAATGACAAAAAAATTAAACGACTCAGATTACATTCGTGCTTAAAGCATTAGGAGAAAAAATGAAAAAATTACTTAATGAAAATTTAATAAAGCCACCTGACGATTCAGATGTTGCTGAAATTAAAAAATTCAGAATCTGGTTTAATAAAAACATACCTAGAGCAGAACAGCTTAGACTCTTTAAACCTATTGCGCGCAAATACAACTTAAAAAATAAAGATGGCTCACTAGATACTAGATTATTCAGTGATTCTAAATATGGTTATGGTAGAAGCTATCATTTCCAAGCTGCATGGGATAAATATGCTGTCCAATATATGGGAGGATCATTAAGCTCGCAAGGAATACAAAGGGCTAGCACAGTAGAGAAAGAATCTTATATTGTTGATGGTGAACCTGTAAAGCGCGATGGAACACCAATAACTGAACGAGAAGGTCTTTTATTTCGAAAATGGGCCCGTTTTCATTACCCACAAGTAAAAAAACACCCATATTATCTTAGTAAGAAAGGTGTAAATACTTCTAAGTCTTTTAAATTGGCATGGCCAGATTTTAGAGAAAAATATTTTAGTTGGAAACTAAAACCTGATTTTAAGTCTCGAGATAAAACAGCTTATAAAGGCATAGGAAAATCAGAGACGTACGGACTTTTTAAAGATTTTGAAGATAAATATCCTGGATTTTATATTCATTATTCAAAAACTTTACCTGAAAGTTTTTTACATGGAATATCAAAAGTTGCTGACCGACTTCTAGCAGGAGAAATAGTTAGACTAGATAAAGGATCAGCTCGATTTGGAATTGATGGAAAAGTTATTAGTGGGTGTGCAGGATTTGTTAATCAGCTAGTATATAGACATGCAGATGCATGGACTATTTGGACCAGAGGAGGATTCAGAAAGTCCGGACAGTCCGGAGGAAACGGTTATGGTCGTCCATTAACGTCCAACGAAAGAATGATGTACGAAGAAATGTTTAATGCATTCGCTAGTAATCCTAAAAAGTATCTTAATACTAATAAAGATAAATATCTTGAAGTGATTAGGCAAGGTTCTTCAGATTCTACAGTATCTCCTGCTGACATAATAAATCATCTTGAACTTGGTGATATTGTAGGTATGTATCACGGCCCTAGCAAATTTCATAAAAAAGCATGGTTTTCAAATGCAACAGGTCATTTTATGCTAGGTAAGAAATATTTTAAACCGGGCAAACTTTTTAACTATTCTCCGACAGGAAGAAATGCTTGGTTTGTAGATCAAAATGGAGAACCATGGAGTCCTCAAAAACACGGCAAAAAAGAATACAAATATAAATTAAGCAATTCTAGGACTAATGCAATTATTTCAAATACACACGTAGGTATATATGGCGCTGTGATAGGTTACAAAGGTAGAAGAAGAAAAATAATTATTCATAATATCGGTGGTCAAATCTACTTAACGCCCACAAAAGCATTAGGCTTAAGCCCCACAGATGATCATATTGTATTTATATGCCCTTCAAGGCTGTCAAACCCAAATCAGGTAGAAAAAGTCAGTATTGAAAATTTCATGTCTGTTTACGTAAATCAATTCGACGATGATGGTCTTCTTAATTACGATGTAGGTAAAGAATGAAAAGAATATTAACAGAACAACAAATAAGAAAAATAATAAGAGGCAATCTTCTATTGGAAAACCCTCTTCTACTGGGTTTAGGTGTGATAGGTGCTACAAGTATTATCGCAGGTTTATCTTTTTTAGGTGGCTGGGCCCAGACAGATTCTCCAGAAGGCAAACCCAAACTCCTAGCTCTGTTTGTAGCAGCATTTGTTAAAGAAAATTTGGAAGAAATTAAAAAATCGTTAGGTATAAATTTTTCAGAACAACAAATAAAATTAATTATGCTAGCTGCTTATTCAATCCCAAATAGAGAGTCAAGAACTGGAATGGATTCAGGATTAAAATACGGAAAAGAGAATGCACCAATAATAACGTCAGATTTTGCAGAAGTATTAGGATCTGAATTGTCATCAAAACTTGAAAAAAGTTTTAATATTGATTTAGGAAAATCAAAATACGTTAATCCTTCTATCGGAATTGCACAAATAAAGAGAAAAACTGCTGAAGGATTGCCTTCAGACTTTCTAAAATCTATAGATTATTCAAGCCCCAAGGATATTGGCGGCACAATCAAAAAAGGCGAAAATATAGAAGCGATAATAGGCAGATATGGTACTCATGTTAGGTCTGTCTTGGTTGTATTCGCGCTGCTTTGTCTATATATTAAAAAAGCTATAAAATCAGGCAACTATTCGTGGGATGTAAAAGGTCATGCAGATTTACCTAGCGAATTCAAAGATAAACGTCATCCAAATGCAAAAAAACGTTTTCAGTCGACCGGTCATTCATGTTTAGATATAGCTATTGCTGCATATAACTACGGAGGAGGAGATCCAAGAATGATGACGCCGGATGTTATTGAAAGAAATAAAATGGTGCCTCAACAAGCAGCAAGAGCAAAAGAATTAAAACGTACTTCTAATTACGGTTTAAAAAGAAAATCTAGAGGTAGGTGGGGAAGCGTAAGATCCCCTCTAGACGTTATGGTCGAGCCTCCAAAAAAATACAAAGAAGACACTTCTTATAAAGATATATTTAAAGATAACAAAGGAATTAAGCATTATATTCCGTGCAGAGGTCCTGATTGTGTGTCAGGAAATGAATCAGGAGTTGACTCTACGCTAATCTATGTTAAAAAAGTAAAGACTTCAATGTACTCAGGCAGAGTAAGAATTATACAATATTATGATGAACTAGATATTAAAAAATTAGAAAAGTCTATGAAAGAAGTAAAATTACTTATTAAAAAAGTAGATAGCAAATTGAAACAAATTGAAGCACACCCCTGTTATCCAACAAAAAAAGCTGCGATAAAATCTTTTCGAGCTTTTTGTCAAGAAAGCAACATTAAATTAAAAGTACAAAAAGCATTAAAAAAATATTTTAGTGCAGACGCTGTAGATCCAAAATTTCAAGACGTAACTTTATCACCAGAAGGCGGTGGAGGTATATACTTGACCGTAGCTTTTGGGGCAGCAGGAAAAGATTGGGTGGCTTCATTGACGCCTGAACAAAAAAAGCTTTTCAAATGCAAAAGCATAAAAGACGCCAAACCTGCAGATAATAAATATGGTTCTCACCCAATCAAAGATGAACATATTGAATACAGAAAAAGACAAGATCAAACCGGTTTGATGGGGCCAGTAAAAGGTAAGCATCAATTACCTGACTCAGATAAAAAGAAAATTGAAAAATATTTGAAAACATCTGACTCAGATAAAAAGAAAATTGAAAAATATTTGAAAAGTATTGAATAAATTTGTGCAAGTATTTTAAAAACTTATTATAATATTAATACCAATTAAAAGGAGTTTTTAAATGAAATATTTATTTTTTGCCAGCTTATTAGGACTTTATTCTTGTCAACAATCTCAACAATCAAAATTAGTTGAAACTTATGAAAATTATTTTGTTGAAAATAATTGCCTCTCAAAAAATGCACAAATTAAATTAGCAAAAAAAGGTTTACCGAAAAAAGGTGTAAAACTTTTTGCAGAATCGCTTAAGGGAAAAGAATGCTCAGATCAAAAAAATCATATTTTTGTTGATTTTAATAAACCAAGTAATAGCAATAGATTTTACGTAATTAACGTGTCAGATAAAGATGCCGATATATTGCTTAAAGCAACAGTTGCGCATGGAGTAAAATCTGGTGGTAAATACGCAACTAAATTTTCTAATAAGCGTGGTTCAAATATGTCTTCTTTGGGCATATATAAAATTCAGAATAAAGTTATCAGAACGACAGGTAAGCCTAGCTTACCTGTCAAAGGATTAGATAAAAAGCATAATTCAAATGCGTGGCGTCGATTTGTTACTATTCATCAAGCTCGTTATGTAAATAAGTGGACAGCTGGCAGATCAAAAGGTTGCTTTGCAATTTCTAGCAAGACAATACAAAAGCTTTATAAGCTCAACGTAGAAGGCGGATATCTTTTTGCTTATCACAAACAATTAGACACTGACAAGCTAACAAAAAGATAATTTTATTAGTCTACTAATTTAACGAAATACCTTCCGCCGTCAAGGCTGACTTCTTCGTATCTGTGTTGACATGCAGGAGATCTTAGCGCACCTAATAGTGCTGCTGATTCGTGCCTAGTCAAGCTGCAGTCTTCCAGGTCGTCCGTATAAGCTTCAGCGCTTCTTGTTAATTTTCCGGCAGCTTTTAATTTGTTGTAGTTGGCAACGTATATCCCAGTATGCGATCTCATTCCCATTCCTATCATATTGTCGTCAATTGTTCGATCTACCCCGGGAGTAGGAAAAGTACACGCAATGAATTGCCCTCCTTTTCCAACGGCATCAATATCATTTTGAACTGATAAACCTAATTCTGCGTTTTCACTTAATAGCCTTCTTGTTTCGTTTAATATTAATCTCCTAAGTTGCTTTCTTGACAATCTCATTGTTTCTCCTTTCAAAAACTGTTGTAAACTTAACTAAGTATTGATTATAATATCAAAAATACTTAAAATTAAAGGAAAAAAATTGAATATATTCATAACAGGTGAGCGAGGTTTAATTGCTCAAAACATTATCAAAGAAGCAAAAGAAAACTTTAAAAATTTTAAAATCATAACAGGTGCCGTCGACTATCTTAATATGCATAAGCCAGGTGAACCTTGTGTTTATAAAAACTCAATTGATCAATGGGAATTTTTTTTACGCTTAAATAAAATTGATGTTATCATTCACAATGCAGCTGTTGTCAATACAGAAGTTGTTGGTATGAATCTTGAACGTGCAACTCGAACTAATGATGAAGGAACATATAAGATGTGCATGGCAGCACAAAAATGTGATATCCCAGTTTGTTACATGGGCACAACAGTAATCTATGATGCATTCAAATATCAAAACGAAAAAATAACAGAAAAATCATCATATGGGCCTCATACGCTTTATGGTTGTCAAAAATTAGCTGCAGAATACATTGTTAAGTCTCATGCACCAAAGTGGATGATCATTCGTCCACTTTTTGCATATGGTGGTGATGGTGACATGAATTCTTTAATTGCAAAATCAATTTATGCCAATCTCGCAGGAAAACAAGTTGATATGCGCCTAGATCCGACAAAGTTTAAAGATTACATGTACGTTTCTGACTATGCCAATGCAGTATTGACAGGTATCAACCAGCGTCTCTGGAATGACGAATGGAACATTGCAGCTGAAACGCCTCTTGAAACATGGGAAATTATTGAAACAATTGAAAAAGTTTGCGGACTTGACATGTCAGATACGATTGTATGGAAACCAAAATCAGACTATACAGGCAATCATAGATTAGATTCTAGTAAGTTTAGAAATGCTACTGGATGGAAGCCTAAGGTAACATTAAAAGACGGAATTAAAATGTCTTACGAAACAATTCTGAACTCTAAAGATTATAATCCTCTTATCCACCTTGAAGAAGCAAACCAGAAAAATATTAATATTGGAGATTTTTTTAATGAAGCAAGAATTGCAAGAAAGTCTATTTAAAACATACCCAAAAATATTTGCTAGAAGACATATGTCAAAAGAATATACAGCAATGTGTTACGGTATTCAGTGTCCGGACAAATGGTATGATTTAATTGATACGCTTTGTGCAAAAATTCAATCATATGCAGATCAAAAAGGAATAATTTGTGAAGCAAACCAAATTAAATCAAAATTTGGTGGCCTAAGATTTTACGTTACTTATTCTGATTCTTATATTAAAGGTTTAATAAATTTAGCGGAATCATTGTCGCTTAAAATATAATTATATTTGTATATTTTAAAATTTAGGAGAATATAATGAAAAATATTTCTAGAAAAGAATTAAGATTAATGATAGAATCGATTATTCTTGAAAAATCTGGTGAGAAAAATAACAGTAATTTTAAATTTGAAGCGACAATGCTGACAAACAAAACTGTGAGGGAAGGTCTTTTTGGGCCAACCTCTAAAAGCTTGCTATCAAATCGACTTTCTGTTGACAATGCAAAAGCTGGAATTAATTCTGTTCTTAATCATTTTAAAAACGAAACAAAATTTTTATCAAAAGAGAAAAAATATCCTAATTTAACTGTGCAAAATATTGTTAATGGTCTTAATGATTTTTCTAAAAGTAAATTATTAGGTGGTGCAATAGCTATAGGAAAAAACTTTATACCAGAAGAAAACAGAGTTATTGATATGCCTACCATGGCAGCAGCATTCCATGCTTTGCGAGACCCTGAATATGGTTTGTCAGGTGGGTCAATTGGAACATTATGGCGCAATGTTAAAAGAATAGCTAGTATTGCGGAAGTAAAAGGTTATAAAGAATTACAAGAAACATCATTGCGCAAACTTTTGGAAACGTATTCAAAAGAAGAGTTGCAAAAACTTATTGAAAAAGGCGCACAATACTAGAGGTTAAGTAATTAAATATGTCATATTCACAATATAAAATGTAATTTAAACTATGCTATTAAAAAAAAGCCAATTAAAATATTTAATAAAAAAAATTTTAAAAGAAAATACAAATAAGGCATTTAATTTTTCATTAAAGAGAAAATCTTCGATTCTTGATATGAAAGAAATTGATGGTATATTTGTTAATTCAAAACCTGCTAATAAAAAATTAAAATGGTATGATTTGTTACCTGCTATGGTAGTTTATAATTATTTTTCAATGTCTGTAAATAAAAATGAAATAGATTCAGAAGGATTAAAAGTAATATATAGTGCCTCGACTAATAATGCTGATGCACTTTTTAACAACATTAAATTTATAGTAGGGACTGTTAATGACGATTATCGAAGCACTCCGTCCAAAGATATGTCATTATACGATAAGCATGCAAAAATATTTATAAAAGAATTTTTAACACCTGTACATAAGGACTATTTAAACTACGTTAGTAATTCTGAGATATCTAATCTTTACAAGAAAATTAAAAAAAATCCAAATGCTGATCTTAAAAGTGATGTTAAGAGCTTTTTTGCTTCATTGAATGGTATAGGTTATTTTGTATATCCAGGTACAGAAAAAGAACATCCTCGAGGTTTAGGTTATTTTCATGAAAATGCGTTATTAAACGAAAATGAACTAGATGATTTGCCTAAATACATTGAACAAGGAAATCCATATAATGCTCATTACGATTCGGAAGGAAATACTATTTCGCTAGGGTCAAAAACAGATTACAGTACATTTTTTCATGAAATTGGCCATGGCCTTGATGACTTTTTAGGATTTGAACTAGTTGATGTTATTAAAAAACTAAAAGATAAAATTAAAAAAGGTAAAAAAATAAATAAGATTACAAATAAAAAAATTAAATCTTTTAAGGAATGCAACGTTTATTCTTTAGCGAATGTTGTTAAATCTACTGGTAGTGACGAATATAATATTCCGCCTAATTTTGCAAATATAATACTAAACGATGTTAATAAATTTACAAAATATGTCTATGGAAAATCATTACCTGTACAATTTCCTATCGCTAAAGAAAAACTAGACACAGATTCTGAGATTATCATAAATTTCTCTGACTATTTTGGAGGCTTAAAAGATTTCTTTATCAATAAAGCGACCTTATATGATTTTGCACAAAATTTAACAGACGACTCTGAATATATTTATGCTCACAAAGATGAATATGATGTACATTTATCATTAGGTATTCGAGGACTTAAGTCAAATTTTATTAAATCTAATTTACCATTAAATGCTAACACTATGCGAAAATTTTTAAAATTACAATTAAGTCCTAGCTTTTATAAAGATTCTGAAATTAGAAGATATTATTTAGGGTTGGCAAAGCATGGAAAATATTTAGAGTTAAATGTTAATTCAATTGTAGGTTGTTGGTTCGATGAAATTGTAAATTCAGGTAAATCAAGTAATAATAGAAATAAAGGATAATTTGTAAGTATTAAAGGAGCAAATAAATAATGTCGCATTCACAATATAAATGTCAAGTTCAAGGAAAAGAAAGCTATATTGACAATCAGTTTGTCATATTTTCTCAATCTTACCTAATGAATCAGGTTCATATCTATAATAAAGAAAAAGGTCATACAACAAAAAATCGAGTTAAGCTACTTGAATTAGGTTGTTATAATGGTCGTGTTATGCATTTTATGACACAACAAATGCTGTTTGTTGATTATACAGGTGTTGATGTTACCCAAAAGTATCTTGCACATTCTCCTGTTGCAAATCGCAAAGACGTAACTTTGCTGTGCGAAGATGTAACAAAAGGTCTCTCAATTGCAGACGGTTCTCAAGATATGATTATCAGTTCAGAAGTTTTAGAACATATCAATCCAGAAGATTTGCCAGGTGTCATGCAAACACTTTATAATAAACTTAAAAAAGGAGGTCGTTGTTGCGTTGCTTTTCCAATGAATACTCGAGATAAAATGTTTCATAATCTCGAAAAAGAGCAAGGATTAGGGCACGTTAATTTTCCTGTTTATGAAGATTTTATCCAGCTTTGTGAAAATATCGGATTTACTTTACATCACTATGACAGTGGTTTTTCTCTTAAATCAAGTTTTAGAACACCTCGTTATGGTAAAGATCCGTTATATGACAAGCTTAGAGATCGCCTAGGATCACCTGCTGCGAGAGCAGTTTGGATGACAATAACTGATGAACATACTGGCGGAGGCTATTTTACTTTTGATAAATTATAACGATCTTAGATAATTAAAAATATTAGGAGGGATTGTAGTGAAAATATCTAAATCAAAAATGAAAAGAATAGTCAAAGAATCTTTAAAAGAATTCGCCGATTGGGGTGGTCCGAATCTGGACCTGTCTGATGATCCGCCTGTTGTTAATAAACCTAGCGGAAAAGAAGCAGTAATTCAAAATGCAGCAGAAAAAGGAATTATTTATTGGCCTCCTTTGTTTAAATATTCGACTTTTTTAGGCAAAACAGACATGTCTGTTAATGGCTATTTTACTTTTAGAGAGCATCCTGATAAGTCTAAAGAAGTTCATGCAGGAAATGCTACCCCTCTTTTTAGACCTGGACCATCTGGTTGTGCTAATTGGGTAGGTAAGTTTGTAGGTCCTTTAGCTGCCGATGCATGGACAGCCCACAGCAATAATTTTGGCAGCAGAAAATTTTCAATTTTTGACGGCTTAAGCGCTAAAACCTGTCGACAATTAGCAATGTATTTTACACAGTGCAACAAAGACTATCCTGATTCTTTAAAAGAAGAAGATTATAAACATTATATACGAGATCATATAAGGCAGGCACTTAGATATCTATCCAAAATTAAACCTGTTTCTGCAGATATGATTGAGTTAGGCGATGTAGTAGGCATGATTTATAATCGTTCTAGTCATGTTGTTAAGCCTTTCATGGAAGGCGCAACCGGTCGTACAAGTATTCAAAATGCCGGAGGCCGGGCAATCTCAGGAGGGCCATATTTTATTAATGCAAAAACAAAAAACCGGTGGTCTGTTAAGGATTTAGGAAAAGATATAAAGTTTATACCAGGCAAGACAATACTTAATGGAAATGGTTTTGGTTTTAATTCTCATGTAGGTTTTTGCGGAGCCAAAGTTAGTGGAATTCCTATCATATATCACGTTTATCAAAAGCACGGCGAGAATTACTTAGTATCAGCAACACCATTGACTGTTATGGGATCAGGTAAAAAATTTAGTGTAGCATGGGTAAAAAAACCATGAGAGTTTCTGAAAAAACAATAAGGTTGTTAGTCAAAGAAACAATTATTAAAAATCAAACTAAACAAATAGTAGAAATTGGTGACACACCAAGAAAGTATCACGCAGGTGCAGAAGAAAATGTAAAAATATTACGAAGTTTAATCAAAGAAAATATCGACTTTGAAATTAAAAATAGAGTTTTAAATCTTATTAGTAATGGTTTTGCAAAAATGGTTTTAAAAAAAATCAAAAAAATTAGCAAAGTTGATGCACATCAAAATTTAATTCCAAAAACGCCAGGCGAAAGATCTCCTTTTAAAGACAAAAAAGGTAATTTTAAAGAAGATAATGAGTTAACTGAATATGCAAAAATAGTCAAAAAAATTGCAAAAAAATTACATATTGTTCGTAAAAATAGCTTTACTACAACAGAATATTACGCAAACCCTAATAGCTATGCAGACGAAGATACTTTTAAATTAATGAAAACGCATATAGGCGATTCTGCATATGACGATTGGGGTGTTGGAGGCATGTTTTGGCGAATTAAAGGAAAATATACAATTTCTGTAAATGATGCACTGTACTGGAAGATGTTTGAAGAAAATGATGCTGGATTCTTTATGGGCTGTAAAGGCGCAAAAAATGAGTTTAAGATAAGAATATTTGCGTTATTTGGAAAAGCAAGGTTTGCAAAATTACCTACTGCATTAATTAGAGAAAAATTAATGCCTAAAATAGAAAACACAGTCGAGCACGAAATAGGACATGTCTACGATAGGGTAACAAATAATTCAGACGTTTTATACTTTGCAAAAAAAATACTATCAAGCGCGCAAATAGACTATAAGGATAGCAATGCACAAGAAATAATGTCGCTAGGTAAAAAAGTTGTTAAAAAACAGTTTTTTAAAGGTGTCAGCAGGCTAAGTGAGGATGATATTATTTCTTTTAGAAATTGGGTTCATAATAATTATAACAATAAGCACAACAAATATTTAACTAAGTTTTTAAAGAAAAATGGAGAAACTAATTTTTCAAGAGAGTCAACTAAACAAACTGAACTATTTGACAAAGTAATGCAGGAATTTGGGCGGGAATGGGCTAGAAAAAAAGGTTACTCTAAATATAAGATTTTTCCATATTTAAATCTTCAAAGTAGAGGTGGTATTACTGAAATCCGCGTTAGAATTTCCTCCGCAAAACGTTATTTGACTAAAATAAAAGGAAGTCCTAAATCAAGAGTAAGAAATGTTAAACTAACGCCTGAAGATATTGCAATACTCAAAAAAGATTTTGATACACCAAAAAAACCATTAATTGGATCAAGTACTATTAATAAAAATAGAAAGATTCATAATGATGTTGAATACTTATTTAATCCTAACTATGGAATAATTGATCGCAATGCCTCTAACGAAGATATCGCAGCATTTTTAAATGGCGTAATGAGTTTAGGAAAATAAAACTGTGTTAATAAGAGAAGCTAAATTAAGAAAAATTATTAAAGAGGTGTTATTAACAGAATTAGGGCCATATCCAGGGCTGCTAATTTTACCTTTAATTAAATCTGGGCCAGATTTTGAAAAATTTTTAGCATCTGATGAGCTTGCTTCATTTCTAACAAATGCAGTTCTTTTAACTTTAGGAACAGTAGGTTCGCCGGCGGTAATGGCAGTTGTTGCATCAATTGAATTAAAATTAGCAGTTGACAGTTATAAAAAGAATCCTACGCTAATGGGAGCCTTTTTTGTAGTATTAGGATTATTACCTTTTGGAATATTGTTTAAAATTAAAACCTTAAAAGATTTAAAATCAGTTTTAAAACAAAGAAATATAACTGCTGAGGACATTAGAGGAAAAGTTAATGAGTTTCAAAAAAAGAAACCAAAATTAAATTCCGATCAAAAAAAGGCTGCTGATATTATTGCAAAGGAGTTAGATGAAAAAAAGTTTTATAAATTTAGTCAAGGTCAATCATCTAATAAAAGCGAAAAATATGGCATAGCGAAAGGAAAAAATTATACAGGAAGATTAAGTTTTGCAACAACTAGTATTGAGTCTGAACTTGAAGCATTGTATGCTTTTAGCAAAGATCCTGATTTAGGAAAGTTCACAGTTAATTTACCTGATAAAAACAAAATATTTAAAGCAATAGATTTAGGACAAGCAAAACCTAAAGATATTCATTCCGATGCCGTGTATTTTACGATGGGTAATTTAAAAGGCAGTAAAAGTGCTCGTGATTTTCTGAAAAGCATGATTAAAAAATACGACAGCATACAATCAGTTTATTTTTACAATAGAAAATATAAACAAGCTAAAACTAAAATTGCAAAACTTGACAAGGAAATTGATAATTACAATGCAAAACTAAAAACAGAAGAAAGTTCGTCTCATCAAAAATATCTTGAACAAAAAATTCAAGATAAAAAACGTATTCGAAATTTGCAATTAAGCGATAAAAAGAAATATAAATCAAAACTTGATGATGCATTAGGAGAAGCAAATTTAAAATCAAAAAAAGATATTGATAAAGACATGCTTAATCTTTTAGACATCATAGAACAACTTAAATTTATCAAAGAAAAGCTTAAAACTAAAAAAACCCTTGCGCATGGCGATTTGCACGCAAGCAATATGATAATTAAAACAAATTCTCAAAAAAGACCTTTAATACAAATCATAGACCCAAAAGGATATGTGTCTAATAATATACATCACACAACTGTAAAAATACCT
>Ga0255772_10004029_pt1 | contig 13926 bp, 8 predicted proteins | sample 071ome_34_FD_179970 | JGI IMG/M metagenome (GOLD analysis project Ga0255772, IMG submission 179970) | Coastal salt marsh microbial communities from the Groves Creek Marsh, Skidaway Island, Georgia - 071411BT metaG (version 2) | ecosystem: Environmental > Aquatic > Marine > Intertidal zone > Salt...
GGTCGTATGGGAGCACTCTTTGCAGGGTTTCTTAAACTACCTGTGATTTTCATTATGATTGTTCCTGGTGTTTTAGCCTTATTACTTTTTAATGATTTAGATATTAGTGGACTTAATTATCCGTTGGCTAGTGGCGAGATGTGCGCTTCACTCACGGATTGTCCGAACCTTACTTATCCAGTATTATTATTTCAGTTATTACCAACAGGGGTTCTAGGTCTAGTGGTAGCAGGATTATTGGCTGCAATGATGTCTTCAGTATCAGCTACATTTAATTCGGCTTCAACCCTGATCACCATGGATTTTGTAAAGCAATTCAAGCCTGGGTTAGACGGTAAGCAACTAGTGAGAGTAGGCCAGATCACAACATTAGTTTTAGTGGTGTTAGCCTCGATGTGGGTGCCTTTCATTGAAAAGGTTAGTGACTCTCTTTGGGGTTACCTTCAATTGGTGATTGCGTTTACCTCTCCACCAGTAGTAGCTACCTTTATTTTAGGGCTCTTCTGGAAAAAATCAAATGCCAATGGGGCATTCTCAAGTCTAATGGTCGGAGGTGCCTTTGCTGTATTTATGATTCTTTCAGCTTCGTTTGATTGGTCTCCATATATTAATGATCTGCATTTTCTAGCGAAAGCCAATTTACTATTTGTGATTGCTGTAGTAGTTAATGTTGTAGTCAGTCTAACTTCTGGTAAGGTAGATGAGCAAAAAGTTGCTGAGTATACCTACAAGCGATCGTTCTATAACGAAGAAACCGAGCAGCTAAAAGGACTTCCTTGGTATAAAAACTACCGCACACTATCGGTGATCTTACTCATAGTTACTGCGATTTTTGTCGGAATGTTCTGGTAGAGAACAATTCTATTTTAGCGGTATTCCCAGTGAGGGAATCACGTATCTTTGATATACAATTAGACTGAAATGAGAAACTCAAGACAGCGAAGAGAATCGCTAGTATATCACGCAAAACCACAGCCGGGCAAAATCAAGATTGTTCCGACCAAACCTTACCAAACACAGAGAGATTTAGCGATTGCTTACTCTCCTGGAGTCGCTGAGCCTTGTTTGGAAATCGCAGAAACTCCAACAGATGCGTACAAGTATACCGCTAAGGGAAATATTGTTGCGGTTATTTCAAATGGTACTGCCGTACTTGGTTTAGGTGATATTGGTCCATTGGCTTCAAAGCCTGTGATGGAGGGTAAATGCGTACTCTTTAAAATTTTTGCAGATATCGATGGTATGGATATCGAGGTCGATACTACCGATGTGGATGAGTTTGTAGAGACGGTGAAGCGTATTGCTCCCACTTTTGGAGGAATCAATCTTGAAGATATCAAGGCGCCAGAGGCTTTTGAGATCGAGCGTAGGTTGAAAGAAGAATTAGATATCCCAGTCATGCACGATGACCAGCATGGTACTGCAATTATTTCAGCTGCAGCACTAATCAACGCTCTTGAATTGGCTGAAAAGAATATCGAAGAGGTTCGAATTGTCGTTAGTGGAGCAGGTGCAGCAGCAGTTTCTTGTACTAAACTATACAAGGCCTTTGGCGCTTCTGAAGAGAATATTATTATGCTCGACAGTAAAGGGGTAATTCGCAAGGATCGTGAAAACCTAAGCGCTTCAAAAGAGGAGTTCGCCACTGCAATTGATGTTAATACTCTTGAAGAAGCGATGGTGAATGCAGACGTTTTTATCGGTTTGTCTATTGCTGATATTGTAACTCCAGAGATGCTTCAGTCAATGGCTCCGAATCCTATTGTATTTGCTATGGCGAATCCAGATCCAGAGATTAACTATGATCTGGCTATTCGCACTCGTGAGGATATTATTATGGCAACCGGCCGTTCAGATCATCCTAATCAGGTAAACAATGTCTTAGGATTCCCTTTTATTTTCAGGGGAGCATTAGATGTTCGCGCTACTAAGATTAATGAAGAAATGAAGATGGCTGCGGTTCGTGCTTTAGCTGATTTGGCAAAAGAACCGGTGCCCGAGCAGGTTAATATCACCTATGATATTACTCGTTTAGCTTTCGGTAGAGAGTATATCATTCCAAAACCTTTTGATCCAAGACTTATTTCTAAAATCCCGGTAGAGGTGGCTAAAGCGGCTATTGCCTCTGGGGTTGCTCAAATTGAAATTACCGATTGGGAGAAGTATGAGGAGGAGCTAATGGCGCGCTCGGGTAATGACAACAAATTTATTCGATCACTTCATGATAAGGCTAAGCTCAACCCTAAGCGTGTGGTTTTCGCTGAAGCAGACCAGATCGATGTGCTTAAAGCTGCTCAGTTTGTTTCTGATGAAGGTATGGCTTACCCAATTCTTTTGGGAGATAAGGAGGTAATTGAAAGCCTTAAAGATGAGTTAGAATTTGACGCTGAGGTTCCAATTATTGATCCCTCTGATGATGATCAACAAGCCCGTAGGGATGAATTTGCTAAACTTTTATGGAGTCGAGGTGAACGCGATGGGGTACAGAGATACAGTGCAGGTGTTCGAATGATGCATAGAAACTATTTTGGTCCTATGATGGTTCTTTCGGGCGAAGCTGATGCAATGATCTCAGGCTATTCTCGCTCATTCCCTAAGGTATTGCTTCCGGTATTAGAAACGGTGGGTAGAGGCCCTGGAATCAAGAGAGCTGCCACGATGAATATCATGATGACTCCGCGCGGACCACTATTCTTAGCGGATACGGCGATCAATGTTAATCCTACCGCCGAAGAGTTAGCTGAGATTGCAGTGATGACTGCAAGAGAAGTTCGTTCTTTCGGATATGAGCCTGTAATGGCAATGCTATCTTATTCTAACTACGGTTCTTCAAGTAAACCAGAAGCGAGAAAGGTAAAGAACGCCGTTAAAATCTTACATAGAGATCATCCAGATTTGATTGTTGATGGAGAGATTCAAGCAGATTTTGCACTAAATCCTGAAATGGGTGCCCAAACCTTCCCATTCTCAAAACTGGCCAATCGAAAAGTCAATACATTAATATTTCCTAACCTTGACTCTGCCAATATCACATACAAGCTGATGAAGGAGCTACACGGTGTAAAATCAATTGGACCTGTCATGTTAGGGTTAGATAAACCGATCCATATTCTGCAGTTAGGAGCTAGTGTTGAGGAAATAATCAACATGACTTCTATTGCGGTAACTGACGCTCAACGAGCAACCAAAAAATAACCTGTTATGATTAGCCACCTCAGAGGTCGAATGATAGAAAAAACTCCCACTCATGTAATTCTTGAGTGTAATGGGGTAGGTTATCATCTCGAGGTATCGCTTCATACCTTTTCGGGATTGAGTTCAGAAGAGGAGCAACTTCTGTACACCCATCTCCAAATCAAGGAGGATAGCCATACGCTTTTCGGATTTTTATCTGAATTTGAGCGTGCAGTATTTAGGTTGCTCATTTCGGTAAGTGGAGTTGGGGCGGCAACGGCCAGAACAATGCTTTCTTCGTTAAGCCCTTCTGACGTAGTTGGGGCAATTGCATCTGAGCAAGTAGCTGTTGTGCAGTCGGTTAAAGGAATTGGGGCAAAGACGGCTCAACGAATGATCTTAGAATTAAAAGATAAAGTCTTAGCATTAGAGGGTTCCGAAGATGTGGTAGCGAATACAACGGTCAAAGGGCAAAATGGCGAAGAAGCAATAGCCGCTTTAGAGGTGCTTGGCTTCACTCGAAAATCAGTTCAGAAAATTGTAGATAAGCTCTTGACTGCAGACTCGCAGATGAGTGTCGAAGATCTTATCAAGAATACGCTAAACGCAATTTAAATTGAAGGTTAGACTGGATTCAATACGGTCTCTTTGTGTCTTACTCGCGTTTTTCGCCGTTACACTGACTCAGGCACAAAAATTACCAGCATTATCTCCCTTTGCCATCGAAGAGATCTATCAGTACGATCCGGTAAATAATAGATACGAGTTGCTCCCTTCTGTATCGGGAAAGGTCGTAGGGTATCCGAGGTATTTAAGTTTTACCCAATACTACGAGGCACTTCGAGCGCAGATGATTAAGTCTAACTACCAGACAAAAACCGATGCTCTTTCGAAAGTGAATGACACGGTCGCTGACGCACGTGAGGATTTACTTCCCACTTATTATATTAATTCTGCCTTTTTTGAATCTATATTCGGCGGTAACACCATCACTGTTGACGCTTCAGGAGGTTTTTCCCTTGATCTAGGTGCTCTTAGTCAGAAATCAGAAAATCCATCCGTATCGGTTCGTAATCAAAGAAGTACCGTTCTTGATATCGATCAGCAATTTGATTTAAATGTGGATGCCCAGGTCGGAGAGCGTTTAAGAGTTCAAGCAAATATGGACTCCCGTTCAAGCTTTGATTTTCAAAATCTTTTCAAAATTGAATATACTCCGAATGAGGATGACTTGATTCGCAATATCGAGTTTGGTAATGTAAGTATGCCGCTTAAAAGCAGTCTAATGACTGGTGCTCAAAATTTATTTGGACTCAAAACAGATTTACAGTTCGGGCGTACCTCAGTAACCGCTGTTTATGCAGAACAACGATCTCAACGAAATACGGTAAGTACTCAAAATGGATCAGTCATTAATGAGTTTGAGCTTACCGCTCTCGATTATGAGGAAAACACTCACTTTTTCTTAAGTCAACATTTTAGAGATGCTTATGACCTAGCGCTTAAAAACTACCCCTTCATTGCTTCAAATGTTCAGATTACCCGTATTGAGGTTTGGGTAACCAATCGATCTCAACAGACTGAGAACGTTCGACAAATTGTAGGTTTTCAAGATCTTGGAGAATACAATCCTGAAAAAGTTCGGTTTGGGGGCCCTCAGAATTTTTTTCGAGCTACCGAGTCTTTACCTGATAATGAGGCCAACCTTCTTAATCCCGCATGGATAGGTGGTGAAGGTCTTCCTAGTTCAATAAGAACTGCGGCTGGTGCCGCCTCTGGATTAAGTTTGTTAGGCGAGCCTTTAGTAAATGGCCTAGACTATGCTTCTCTAGAAAATGCGCGAAAATTAGAAGCCGGTTTAGATTACTCGTACCACCGTCAGCTTGGATACTTGTCACTAAATCAACCATTGGCTACTGATGAGGTGCTTGCTGTTGCTTATGAGTACACTTACAATGGATCTGTTTACACGGTCGGAGAGTTCTCTAACGACAATCAAAGAGATGCCTCTAGTGCGCTTATTGTAAAACTTCTAAAGAGTAATATTACCCGAGTTGAGGATCCTATTTGGGATTTGATGATGAAGAATATCTATTCGACTGGAGCCTTCGGAATAAGTGCGAATGATTTTGAGTTTCAATTACTTTACACCGACCCTAGTCCCCGAAACTTTTTAACGCCGGCAGACTCTTCTGTTCTCTGGCCAGAGGAATTTACGAATAGTACCCTATTGAAAATTTTCAATTTAGATCGACTCGATGCTTATCAAAATCGTTCGGAGCAAGGGGATGGTTTCTTTGATTTTGTAGACGGTATTACCGTTGATGCTTCGAATGGTAGAATCATTTTTACCCAGGTAGAACCGTTTGGTGAATACTTGTTTGAGCAATTCTCTAGTGATGTTACCGAAGACTACGAAATTGCGGAATCCTATAATGGTAATCAAAGACAATATGTTTATCGTTCTCTTTATGAATTAACGAAAACAGCTGCCTTACAGCAGGCAGATGCGAATCGCTTTTTACTAAGAGGTTCCTATGGTGGTAGCACTGCTTCTTCGGGTCAAAAGTTGTCGCTCGGAGTAGCGTTTGCTTTACCCGGATCCGTCCAGGTTAGTATTGGCGGTAGAGTGCTTACTGAAGGGGTTGATTACCTTGTTGACTACGCGGCGGGTCAGGTGGAGATTCTTGATCCGAGCTTACAGAATTCTGGTCTTCCGATCGATATTTCAGTTGAAGATGCTGGTCAAATCGGGCAATTAACTCGACGATTCACAGGAGTTGCTATTCAGCATCGAGCCTCTAGTGAACTATCCTTTGGGGGTGCCTTTTTAAATCTTAGAGAACGCCCACTCACTCAGAAGTCTGCTTATGGAATCGAGCCGATTAATAACTCGATGATTGGTGCGAATATTTCGTTTCGTAAAGAGGTTCCGTGGCTCACACGACTTATTAATCAGTGGCCTACTATTGAAACTGAAGCACCGTCTTCGATAGATTTCTCTGCAGAAATTGCTGCACTCATCCCATCGGCTCCAAACAATGCACAATTCGGTGGCGAGGTAACCACTTATATCGATGATTTTGAAGAGGCGCAACAATTCTTAGATCTTAGAAATCCTTCTGATTGGGTGCTGTCGAGTAATCCTTTTGGTCAGACCGGTATTGAGGCTTCTAGGTCTAGGGCTCGACTCGCATGGTATACTATTGATCCTGTGCTTTATAGCCGGTTGAGACCCTCAGATATTACTGATGCGATGTTGCAAGAAGATGAAGCGCGTCGAATTTTTATAAGAGAGGTTTACCCCGAAACCGATGTAGTCCAGGGACAATCTGCAGTTCAGTCTACTTTAGATATCGCCTACTATCCCGATGAGGCAGGACCGTACAATACGGCGTCCGATTTTGGTGCAGTTGCTAACAAATGGGCAGGGACTATGCGAGCCCTTACCGTTACTGACTTTGAGCAGGCAAATATTGAATACTTGCAGTTTTGGATGTTGCATCCGCTCGAACCGTCAGAAGTTGGAGAGGGAGGTAAATTGGTGATTGATCTTGGGAATCTCTCTGAGGATATTCTTCCTGATGGAAGAAAGCAATATGAAAATGGACTTGGAGTTCAAGTGGATCCAACCATTTATGGATCTGTCCCCTCTAGAAGTGCCCTGATTTACACTTTTGATAGCGATGCGGGTGCTCGAGAAATACAAGATGTTGGATTAGATGGTCTTTCAGATTCTCAGGAAGGTTTGATTTATACAGGACCAAGTGATGACCCGGCTAGAGATAATTATGTGAATTATTTAGAAGCTCAGGGAAGTATCCCAAATCGTTACAAGTATTTCAACAATCCTGAAGGTAATACACCGATTAACCCGACCGATGAGTTAAGAGGTTCTACACTATTACCCGACGTTGAGGATGTCGATCGAGACTTTGCCATGAATGTGGTCGAGAGTTATTATCAATATGAACTTCCCATTAATTCGGTAGTGAACGAATCGAGGCCCTACATTACCACGGTTCGAGAAGTTACTCTGGATACAGGACGCAAAGTTCGTTGGGTACAGTATAAGATCCCTCTTCGTGAATACACCCGTGCTGTAGGCGGGATTACCGATTTTAGGTCGATACCTTTTATTCGTATGTCCTTACAAGGATTTCAAGGATCAACCGTTTTACGATTTGCTGCACTTGACCTCATTCAAGGTAGTTGGAGAATCTATGACAAAGAATTAGACCCAGAAGCTAACTTACCGGTAAGCCCTTCAACGACCTTTGAATTGGGCGCAGTAAATATTGAAGAAAATAGTAATAGAAGCCCCATCCCATATGTACTTCCACCAGGGGTTCGACGCGAAGCCTTGAATAATACAAATACGATTGTACGACAAAATGAACAGTCGTTAAGTATGCAGTTTACCGATTTACCATTAGGGGACGGAAGAGGAGCTTTTAGACGTGTGAAATTCGATATGCGCCGTTTTGAAAAACTTAAACTTTTTGTTCATGCCGAGCGAATAGGAGCTTCAACGGTACAGGATAATGATCTAGTGGCTTTCCTAAGAATTGGAACGGACTACAGTTCTAACTACTATCAAATTGAGTGGCCTTTAACCTTTACCAATAATGCAACTCAAGACGCAGGTCTAATTTGGCCAGATGCGAATTCCCTTGATTTGGATTTGGCACTATTAAGTAGTGTAAAGGCAGAGCAAATTGCCTCCGCAGAACCCGAGTTTTCAAAGGTTCTTGAGAATGGAATGACCATTCGCGTAAAAGGGAATCCGTCGATCGGGAATATTACCTCCGCCATGCTTGGTGCCATCAATCGATCATCAAGCCTACCGGTTTCGGCAGAGCTTTGGTTTAATGAATTGCGTCTAGCAGGAATCAATCACAAAGGAGGCTGGGCCGCAACAGCCAATGCCTCTGTCCAGTTATCTGATGTAGTTACTTTGGGGGCCGGTTTTTCTAAGACAACGGTAGGTTTCGGAGCTATCGACGGGGCGGTTAATACACGTTCGTTAGATGATACTGAAAATTTTGATTTCTCGGTGCGCACAGATCTTGGACAGTTTTTACCTAAAGCCAGTCGATTGAAACTACCATTAAATTATTCGATGGCTTCTACGCGAATTACTCCAGAGTATGATCCTGTTTATGAAGACATTCGTCTCGAGGACCGTCTTAGTGCTGCGTCTAATAACGATGACAAACAAGCAATTCAAGAGCAGGCTGAGTCGTATACAGAAGTTTCCAGCCTCGCGCTTAATGGTGTTCGAATAGAACGTAAAGAGGGTAGTAATGTTGATTTCTTTGATCTTGAGAATGTTACGGTTAATTACAGCCATTCAACCAAGTCGCATCGTGATTTTGAAATCTCAGAATCGCTTCAGTCGCAAGCGAGAGCTTCACTCGATTATACGTATACGCCTTCTATTTTCTCATTAACCATGGGAGCCTCTATTGATCGATCTCTTAGTGAACAGCGCTTCAGACAAATCTTTATACCCGGTGTAACCCTTCTGGATTTACCCCTTTTAAGTCAACAAAATTTTAGGTCGGGATGGAACGGTTCGATCAAAGCGAATCCATTAAAATTCTTTAGTACCTCATTTACTGCTACCCAGAATAATATCGTCAATCTAGATCTTAATCAAAACCTAGGTTTTAACTCTGTTTGGGAGTCCTTTTTCTCTTGGGGTAAGCCAAATACCTATGCGCAACAACTACAGCTAGGACTAGAAATTCCATTCAGTTCGTTCAAACCCCTTGATTTTATAACTACCCGCTTAGATTACGGAGGCCAGCTTAATTGGCAACGAGGTTCTGACGCACTCGCTGAAGTTGCAGGTCGACCTTTACATACCGTTCAAACGGCAAGTACTTTGTCGCTAAGTAGCGGCCTTGATTTAAAGTCAGGATTGAAGAAACTGATAAAAATTCCCGATGCGATAGGAGCTCAAGTGGCTTTGAATTATTCTGAAACCTCTGGGGTAGTCTTACCAGGTTATTTACCGACGATCAATGATCGGAGTCTATTTCAATTAGACCCGAAATTACTGTTAGGAGTGGCTTCTTCTGATTTTAGATTTGAAGCTGCAAGACAAGGATATTTGACCGATTTTGATGGGTTCAATACTCCTTTTGTTATCGATGAAAACCAGAACCTTTCTGCTACTGCTAATCTTAGCATCGGTAGCGCTGTTTCAATTGGTCTAAGTTATGATCGAAGAAAGAGCGATCGTTTTCAAGAACAGTTCAGAGTAACCCCCTCTGACTTTGGACCAACTTTTCAGTCCTTACTCGCAAACCAGACAGGTAGTTACAGTACTACAGCCTTTTTACTTTCAACCGTTTTCGATGGCTCAATGGGGGATATAGAGTCAGAGGCTTTTGAACGATTCAAAGCTTCTAGAATTGAAATGGCTAAACGATTAGCTAATGCATCGGGTATGGATTTGTCGGCCGTTGACTCTGAGGGTTATCCTATTGCCTATGGAGCCTACCATCCCGAGGTGTTATTGGGTTCTTTTATTGCAGCTTATTCAGATAAGTCGATTAGCGAAGTTAGTTTAGGGCCTTTTGAATCTTTCGGTATTCCCAATTGGGACGTTTCAATCAGTGGTTTATTCCCCGAAGTGTTTAGTCGTTTTGCAATCAACCATGGATATAGAGCCGCCTACAGTATCAATAATTTTCAAAATAATCTCAGTCGAAACGAGGGCCTATATAACCTTGAAAATGGAGATTTGAAACCAGAATTACTGATTGGAGCGGTGGTGATGAACGACCAGTTTAACCCGCTTATTGGATTCGATTTTGAAACAGAGTCCTTCTGGCAAATTCGAACAGAATGGCGAAAAGATAGAGCGTTGAATTTAAGTTTTGCCAATAGTTTGCTTACTGAGATTAAAGGTCAAGAATTTGTTCTTGGTTTAGGGAAGCGTATTACCGATTTACGTTGGAACCCTAAAATAGGAGGCAAGAGAAGACAGTACCGTGGCGATTTAGTGCTTAGAGGAGACGTATCCTATCGATCGAATACGACCTTCATTAGAAATCTAGACGAGATTGTCGGGGATCAGATCACTTCGGGTCAACAAAGTTTCTCGGCTCAATTCTCAGCGGATTACGCTCTAAGTAACACATTAAATCTTGCTGCCTATTACGATCATAGCTTCTCAAAGTTTAGAGTTTCTACCTCGTTTCCACAAACTACTATGCGTGCGGGACTCAGCTTAAAATATCGATTTGGCGAGTAGTTTAAAAGACTCTTTTAGTTACCTTTGAATCTTATTAATAATCAGAAATTGTTATGAATTTTCCAGAAAACTTAAAGTATACAAAAGACCATGAGTGGGTGCTTATCGAAGGGAATACAGCAACCGTTGGTATTACTGATTTTGCACAATCTGAACTTGGGGATATTGTTTATGTTGAGGTAGAAACGGTAGATGAGACTCTCGAGAAAGAAGAGGTTTTCGGTACCGTAGAAGCAGTTAAGACGGTTTCTGACTTATTTCTCCCGCTATCTGGAACCATTGAATCTTTCAATGAAGAATTAGATCAAAATCCAGAATTAGTAAATAGCGATCCTTACGGAGCGGGATGGATGATCAAAATGAGCGTTGATAATCTAGACGAGATTGAAGAATTGTTAGATGTCGATGCCTACAAAGCCCTAGTGGGTGCTTAGAATTAACCACCGGCTATTTAATCCGTTTACTGCCGCCTTTTTGCTGTACGCCATCAGTATCACCGTGCTTAGTTTGGCACGCATCGATTCGAGTGGACGATCACTTCTTAATTTTGAAGGTGCAGATAAATTGGTACACTGCCTTTTTTACTTTGGTTTTACTTTTCTACTGGCTTTAGCCTGTAAGGGTTCTTTTTCTCGGGCTTTGGAGAGGAAGGAAGTACTAATCGTCGCATTAATTGCAATGACCTACAGTGGCATCATTGAATTGTTGCAAGGATTTTTCACTGTCTATCGTTCGGCAGAGCTTGGTGATTTTGTTGCCAATTCGGTAGGAGTCATTTTTGGATTAGTTGCCTTAAAGGTTTTCGATCCTTTTTTTAACAGAATGAAAAACCCGAAATAATTCGGTGCTTTTTCGAATTAATATTTAAATTAGCCATCATCAAAATTTAGAGTATGGAACCGAAGAAAAGTCCAAAAGCAGATATAGGTCGTAATAGTGGATTGTATTTCGCACTAGGTTTAGCCCTTACAATGTTCGTTGTGTGGAGAGCCTTAGAGTGGAAGAAATACGATGAGGTAACGAATTACGATATATCTCTAAATGTAGAAGATCAGCTTGATGAAGAGGTGCCAATGACTGAACAAATCAAGACTCCACCACCTCCACCACCTCCAGCAGCTCCTGAAGTTATTGAAGTGGTAGAAGATGAAGAAGAGGTTGAAGAAACGATCATTGAATCTACTGAAACTTCTCAAGAGGAAGAAGTTATCGAAATCGAAGAGGTTGAAGTTGAAGAAGTTGAAGAAGATATTTCAATTCCATTCGCGGTTATTGAAGATGTACCTGTATTCCCAGGCTGTGAAGGTGCTAGTGATAAAAAGGCTTGTTTTCAAGAGCAAATGCAAAAGCATATACGTAAGCACTTCAGATATCCTGAAATCGCTCAAGAGATGGGTGTTCAAGGTCGTGTGAATGTAATGTTCGTCATTCAAAAAGACGGTTCAATTGGAGGAATTCGAATGAGAGGTCCAGACAAAAACCTAGAGGCTGAAGCATTGCGTATTATCAACCTGCTTCCAAATATGACACCAGGTAGACAGCGCGGGCGTCCTGTAAAAGTACCATTCAGTATTCCAATTACTTTCCGTTTACAGTAGTACGGAGAATAAATTATAGAAAACCGGGCTTATTGCCCGGTTTTTTTATTTGAAAGCTATTTGTGCATCTTATCTTTGCACTCTATGATTGAAGGGGCAACAACACATCCTACTTCCTTGTTTTGGACAGATCTTAAGGCTTTAACGAAGGTTCGTTTAGCACTTAGCGTAGTGTTCTCTGCATTGGCGGGCTATCTGTTGGGAGCTGAATCGTATAAGGCGCTAGAACTTGGACTTCTTCTAGTCGGAGGTTTTTCGTTGGTTGCAGCCTCGAATGCCTATAACCAAATCATAGAAAAGGATCTAGATTCAAAGATGAATCGTACCAAAGAGCGACCATTACCTACTGGTCGCTTCTCGAATGCTTTGGCCTTGATCATTGCCTTTTCACTCACGATTCTAGGAGGGGGATTACTTTATTTTCTTAATCTTAAAACGGCCTTTTTTGGTTTACTCTCGGTAATTCTATACGCTTTAGTCTATACTCCCTTAAAAACTAAAACATCATTATCTGTTTTTGTTGGTGCTTTTCCCGGAGCCATACCATTCATGTTAGGTTGGGTAGGTGCTACAGGGTCTTTTGGAATTGAAGCTGGAACTTTATTTATGATTCAATTTTTTTGGCAGTTTCCTCATTTCTGGGCACTGGCCTGGATGTTAGATGATGATTACAAAAAAGGAGGATTCAAAATGCTTCCAACGGGTGAGAGAGATCAGAGTACCGCGTTTCAAATTATTGTTTACACCTTTTGGACGATTCTGGCATCTATCACTCCAGCATTTGGATTTACCGGAAAGCTTGTGATTTCAATTCCTGCTGCAATTGCTGTAGGTATTTCGGGCTTTTATATGATGATGCCTGCACTTCAATTGTTCAATTCTCTAGAGGTGTCTTTTGCTAAAAAATTAATGCTTAGGAGCGTAATATATATTTCATTAATTCAGGTGATCTATGTCATCGATCACCTTATTAGATAGATCAAAAAATTATGTTAGAACGCACAGAATTTGAAAAGCAACAACGCGCAAAAAAAATGATGCTTTGGTTCGGAATCATCTCCCTAGTTATGGGATTTGCAGGATGGACAAGCGCCTATATCGTTAGTAGTAAGCGAAAAGATTGGGTGGCCAACATTGAATTACCTCAGGCCTTTTGGTGGTCAACGGCAGTAATTATTTTGAGTAGTCTAACCTACATTCTTGCCCGCCTGGCCCTAAAGGCAGATAGGTTGAACTTATCTTCGAGATGGGCTCTAATTACCTTATTGCTCGGAGTTTCCTTCGTATTTATTCAGTTCAATGGATTTAGTCAAATGGTTGCCGCTGGATACTATTTTACCGGACCAACCAGTAGTATCAAGATGTCTTACATCTTCTTAATCGCTTTTGTCCATCTATTACATTTATTTGCTGGGTTAATCAGTTTAGGGCTGGTTAATTACAAACTGATACGTTCAAAATATTCATCTGAAAACAGACTAGGCTTTGAACTTGGAGAGACCTTTTGGCATTTCCTTGGAGTGCTTTGGGTTTATCTTGTTTTATTTATGTTTTTCGTCAAGTAAATCGATTCAATTATTTTTATAAAATACTCAAAGGTGTACCTTTGCGACAATTAATGCCAAACTAATGGATACTTCAATTTCAACAGCAAAAGACGAAAACGTTTGGGGTGGTGGTGACCAACAACCACTTAGAGCGAGTTATGGTAAATTGATGATGTGGTTTTTCATCGTCTCTGATGCCTTAACCTTCTCTGGTTTCCTTGCCGCTTACGGTTTTTCTAGATTTAAATTTATCGAGACCTGGCCTATTGCAGATGAGGTTTTTACCCACGTACCATTCTTTCATGGGAACTACCCGATGTATTACGTGGCCTTCATGACT
>Ga0255772_10004031_pt1 | contig 13922 bp, 13 predicted proteins | sample 071ome_34_FD_179970 | JGI IMG/M metagenome (GOLD analysis project Ga0255772, IMG submission 179970) | Coastal salt marsh microbial communities from the Groves Creek Marsh, Skidaway Island, Georgia - 071411BT metaG (version 2) | ecosystem: Environmental > Aquatic > Marine > Intertidal zone >...
ATCGTCGGAGGTCCACGGGTGAAAGGGCAACACGTGCACCCAGCTCACCAGAGTGCCCAATCGTTGGGTCAAAAAACCATGGAGGGTCTTGAGCGGCACCTCCTCACCATTTAATAGTGAGTCGCCGTAGGTAATGACAGCAATGTCGGACTCATTCCACAGATTGCGGTGTGCGGGAGGCGGCATTTGCTCCGCATCAAGCCGCGCGGCAGCGATGATGCGCGCTGACCACTCAGCCAGCGATACCGAGCCGGTGACTCTTGGGTATACAGCCGCAAGATGTTCCTGCAGCCGTTGAGACAGCGTCCCGTTCACGCGCTGGCGAGTTTGGGCAGATCCTGAGCCTGGGAAAACTCAGCGTGGTCGGCTTCTACCGCCTCTACTAGCTCCTGAAAAATCGTCGGCATGGCGCTGAACACCCGATTCCAGGTCGGTATAAACGGCGCCTCGGAGGAACGCTCAAGAAACTGCGCTCCGGCCTCAAGAATATTTTCTGCGAAGAGCTCAATCGCCTCCTCTTCTTTATGAATATCAAAATTGAGCCCGTTCATCATCGCGTCATTGCGATAGGTCTCTATGAGATCCAGTGCCATCCGGTAGTAGGTCGCCTTAAGTGTGCGAAATGTTTCTGGGCTAAATACGGTGCCCTGAATAGCGAGCTTTCGATACAACGCCCGCGCGATGTCGAGCGACATGCGGGAGAGGCCAGCTGCTTGATCATGTAAAGAGAGGTCCTGGTGTTTGTGGTCGTAGTTGTCAGCAATATCCACCTGGCAAATTTGCTTTTCGCTATTGCTTCGGAAAACTTCGGAGACCACACCGATCTCTAAACCCCAATCGGTTGGGATTCGCAGATCGCCCAGCAAGCGCTTTCTGAAAGCAAACTCCCCGGCAAGGATGTAACGATAACTATCGAGATAATTGAGATAAGGGGAGTCACCCACGATGCACTTGAGCGCACGAATCATGGGGGTTACTAGCAGGCGGCACACCCGACCATTGATTTTATTGTCGGAGACCCGCGGGTAATAGCCCTTGCAAAACTCGTAACCAAAAATCGGATGCGCGACCGGATAGATCAACCTCGCCAGTAAACTGCGCTGATAGGTCAAGATATCGCAGTCGTGCAGTGCGATAGCCTCGGCTCTACCCGTCGCGAGTACGTAGCCCATGCAATACCAAACGTTGCGCCCCTTACCGAGCTCGGTAGGCGCGAGACCCGCTGCTTGTAATCGCGCGTCGATGGCCTTTAAGCGCGGACCGTCATGCCAAAGCACGCGATGATGCTGCGGCAAATTAGAAAAAAACGATAAAGCGTGCTGGTACTCTGCCTGGTCTGCTCTGTCGAGCCCAATGACGATCTGAGATAAATAAGGCACATCGCAGAGCTCACTGATGATCGAAGGCAACGCCGGTGTGGCAATTTCCGAGTACAGCGAAGGCAGAATCAAACCCAGCGGGCGGCGCTCACTAAAATTGAGCAAATCCCGCTCCAGATCTTCAGTAGATCGCGCTCCGAGGTTATGCAGCGTTGTTATCGTGCCGTTTTGGTAAAAATCTGCCATAGCTTTCCTCCTCTTCTATGCGTGCCAACAAAGCCTCAATCCCTTCGGCCCAACCCGCCGGCCCCATTTGGTCGCTGATTACCAGACCACTGGTTCGGTTGGGGTACGGGGGTTCATGTACCGGTGAGCGAACCAGCAAGGCCAGATCGGCAACCTCCAGCATTTCTCGATCGTTGTCAGCGTCGCCTGCCGCTACACTCAGCGCCCCTCGGTAGTCCGGTAGCTCTCGGCGCACTTTCTGATGGAGCCAGCTCATCGCTTTGGCTTTGCCCGACGAGTCGAGGACATGCACAAACCGACCCCCTTGCACACACTGCAAATCTAAAGCCTCGACTTGTTCAGCGAATGACAAACGATCCGCCGGCGTTCCCAGCCACACCAGGGTTTCGCTGTGATGCCGGTCCTTTGCGAGCGCCGCCTTATCAATATCCAGCCCGGTCAGTGCGGCGACTTGTTGGTCTGTGAGATCACATAACGATTGATAGCGATTCCCCCACTCAATACTCAGTATTGCGAGCTGGCGACGAATCACCTTGCGCGAAGCCCCGAAGCAGTGGATCCATCCGGCTTGGTGTTGCTGTGCGCCCGCGGTGCGCGACAGACCCCATTGATCCGGTATCCAAACGGCCGCGCCGTTCTCAATAATCATTGGCCCATCGAAGTTCAGATCGTTGGCAATGCCGCGAGTCTCTGCGTAGGTCTTGCTGGTACAAGGGATCACCGGCAAACCTTTCGCGCTCAGTATCGCGAACGTCGGCTGCGCCGCAGCCGCGGAGTAGGTGTGGTGGTCCAGCAACGTGCCGTCGAGGTCGGTATAGATCAGCGCCGACTTCATGCCACGACCGCCGTTAGATTCATGCGCTGTATGGCCCGATCTGCGTTCATCTCCCAGACAATACTGGCCCGCTGGCCCACCGTGTCTAGCGCGTGCTGGGTCAACCTCTGGTAATGCAAAATGAATTCCGCCACCTCCCGGCGGCTCATGGTGGCGTCTGCAGTTGTAGCCCCACTGCCTTGTACTGTGGCAAACAACTTTTGCTCCTGCTCCCAGCGCCAATCAAACACCGCGTCAAAACCGGGTGCCTTTAGAAATAGCAGGACTTCCAATTGCTCAAACAGTTGCGCATAACCGCCTTGCAACTGGCGGTTAATCTCGCGCCGCCAGACCAGCTCCTGATCCTGATCCGCCTCGACAGGATTGATCGGTTGCAGCAGCGCGCCATCGGACTGCGCGGGAACTCCCACGCACCATCCCTCCAGAATAATCAGCTGGGCCGGCGCACCCCCATCGCCCCAGCGCACCAAACTGGTGCGGTCATCCCGAGCTTTGTCAAAAACCGGCAACTCAACCGGGCCATCGGGGGCTGCCAGCTGGTTGAGGGTTCGTTTGAGCAGAGCGAGATCATGCGTACCGGGAACGCCGCGGGTCGCAAATAAAGGATGCAGGTTTGCCGCTAGTGCCTGACGAGCAGATTTCGGCAGATAAAAATCGTCCAAGGACAGTACGAGCGCCCTGGCGCCAAATACGCGATTCGCCACGCGCGCCATTAAACGCGCGAGCGTACTTTTGCCGGAGCCCTGACAACCGCTCAAACCCACCAATAGCGGGCGTTGCGCGACTTTCGCCCGCAGCGCTAGGCTTTTTACTGCGCCCGCATACCACGCCAGAAACGACCGCCCATAAGCCTCTGGCAAGGCCTCCTCGCGTATGAACTCGGCCACCTCGGCAAGCACCGGGTCGAAGACACCTGGCTTCGCTTTCATCGTTGCTTCCCTACTGTCAATTCGCACCCCGTATCAATAAAACGCTTCATGCACTTCCCCCTTGTTTTGCTGCTCTTGGATTTTTGCAGTCTCTTTTGCGCCTCGACGGGTGATTCACCGCCAATACCCCCACCTTCCCGCCAGGCTCATAAGCTGATTTATGCAATTACCGTGCCTACTTTGTCCGAACATTTGTACGGCGGCTTTTTCGTTACACTGTCATGGCCATTTAGCACCGCCTGCCAACCCCTACCGTCGAGGAAAAGAGTCGCTCATGGACCCGGCACTGTCGATTGTTATGGGTCGTACTGCGGCCGACGTAATCCGAGAGCGGGGTTGGTCGGGTGCTCCGTTCAAAACGCTTATCGGAGCATCTGGCGGCCCCAAGTGGCTCATTCTTTCGGAACTCGACCAGGTGCTGGCAACGGAGTTATTGCCCACACTGAGAAGCCCCCTGACACTGCTGGGCAGCTCAATTGGAACATGGCGCCACGCCTGTATCAGCCAGCCTGACCCGGTCATCGCGATCCGCCGCTTGCAGCGGGCGTATCTTCATCAGGAGCACAGTCGCACCCGGCCCTCCGCACAGGAAGTAAGCCAAGTCGCAGAGACGATGCTGCGCGAAGTCCTAGATACGCGCGGCCAGCAGCATTTGATAGATCATCCACGACTGCACAACGCGATCGTCACTGCGCGCGCACGGGGCGTCGCACGCGCGCGCGGCGGCCTGCCGCTTCTGGCGGGCTTGGGTGCTGCAGGTCTTGGCAACGCTATCCATCGCTTCAACCTCGCGTTATTTTTTCAGCGTGTCGTATTTGCACACTCTGCATTGACAACCGTGCCATTCGCGCAGGGATTTAACACCGCGCGCGTCGCACTCAACGAGAGCAATCTAGTATCAGCACTCAAGGCCAGCGGCGCGATTCCCTTTCTCATGCGCCACGAGCCGCATATCCCCGGCGCAGGTGACGGGCCTTTTTGGGATGGCGGTATCATCGACTACCACTTCAGCCTCAACGAATGCGGTAGCAATGACGGGTTAATTCTCTATCCGCACTTCCGCCGCCAGCTCATACCCGGATGGTTTGACAAAGCACTGCCATGGCGGCATCGCAGCCGCTCACACCCCAGCAATTTGGTGCTGATGTATCCGAGCAAGGCGTTCCTCGCACAGCTACCCTTCGGGAAAATACCGGACCGCCGCGACTTTCGGTCACTGACGCCTGCTGCACGCATCCATTATTGGGAAACCTGCATCCGCGACAGTGGTCGTCTCGCCGAGGAGCTTTACAACTTGCTGACCGGCGACGACCCGCTACGAGGAGTCAAAGTGATTGACTAGTCTCGCGCCTTAGGCGCGCTGCCCAAAACAGGGGGCTATCTAATGGCGAACCGCATGACCCCGAAAGCGATAATTGAATTCATTCAGGTAGCGCATCGCTCACGAGGTCGCTCGAATCAATGCTGATATGGCATCACTTAACTCGCGATGGCATCGCTCCTGCAAAAAGTGGCCGCCGCGCTCAAAGACTTGATGATTCAGCCCTCGAGTGCCCGGCACGCGGCCAATGAAGGTTTTCTCCAGCCCTCGTGTTACCGGGTCGTCCGCGGTAAACAGGCAGAGAAACGGTTTGTCGAAGCGCTCAAAAAACGCCCAGGCGCCAGCCTGTGCGTCCACTGACGGATCCGTTGGCAAGGTCGGGACCTGACTCGGCATGGCACGGGGCCCCATTTTATATTCGGGGGCCGGGAATGGCGCCTCGTAGGCGCGCCCCAGCGGGGTCAGCGGGGGGAGTGACGTGGCGAGGTAATGATGCAGCAATACCCGGGGCACAACGCGCCAGGTCGCCGCGGGCGAAATCATCATCTCCATCAGAAACCCGGCGGGCATATCCGCCGTTTCCCAGCAGAATTTCTGCCAATATGCGAATCCCATGGGGAACGCATCAGGGTCTTCCGAGCCAGCTCGCGGCAGGCGCGAGAGAACCTTCGACATCGCAGGCAAGCTCAGCCGCCGGCCGTCAGATCTAAACCGTGCGATCTTAGCGACAAGATCGGGGTTGGGCTGTAAATTGATCGGCAGACCCGTGTTGCCAATCACCACTCGCGAGAATCGTTCCGGATGGTCAACCACCAGTCGCAGCCCGATGAGACCACCCCAGTCCTGACCGAAGACCGTCACCTCACTTAAGTCATTGGCGACGAGCCAAGCGCCCAGCCAATCGACTTGGCGCTGATAACTGTAGTCTTCTCTCGCCGCCGGTTTGTCGGATTTGCCGTAGCCCGGTAGATCCGGAGCGATAACGCGAAAACCCTGCTGGACCAGCAGCGGCACCATCTTGCGATAGAGATAACTCCAGCTGGGCTGACCATGCATGAGTAACACCACGGGCGCGTGGCGATCGCCCTCATCGATATGATGAATCCGTAATGTTTGACTCCCGCCGGTAGCAATCTCGGTGTAATGCGGCTCAAAAGGATAATCGGGGATCATCTCGAAACAGGCATCGGGGGTGCGGAGTACCTTCATGGGATTTATTGCCCTCTCATCGCGCGCCAACAAACAATTGGCAGTTTTTATGTCATAATAAGCCATGGCCGTCAATGCCAGCAGATCGAGGCGGGGATGCGGTCAGTGGAGATCAGTCTGGCTGGGGCGTCGGTAGACTCCATCAAGCGCCATTGGGTCGCCTTGCCACGCTGGCGCTTTACTGACAACTTCGACAAAACGCCGCGCGTAGGGGCGAGTGAGCCGTTGCAGCGATCCACCTGCGGCTGGCACCCCCACGCCGTCGCAACCACATACTTAGGAGGTCATTATGGAAGTGCACAACGCCGTCACGCCCACCGAGGCTCAGATCAAAGCGTTTTTTGAGCCCGACGCCAAAGCGCCAATCTTCATGATCAACCTTTTGAAGTTTCACGAGCACGCCCAGTACCAAGATGGCCGCGAGAGTGTACTCACCGGGCGCGAGGCTTACGGGCTCTATGGCGAAGCGGTCGCACAGCTCATCACCCGCGTGGGCGGGCAGATCGGCTTCTCGGGCGCGGTATCTCGGCTTATGTTGGGGGAGGTCGAATCGCTCTGGGATGAGGTGGCCGTCGCCATGTACCCGTCCCGGTCTGCCATGATGGAGATGATCCAACTTCCGGAATACACAGAAATCAGCGTGCATCGTACCGCGGGACTCGCCGGACAGCTCAACATTGAGACGGTCGACGGCACCGGTGGGTGGCTCGCAGGTGCTAACCACTAGCGGTTTTTTCCGGGAAAAGCGCCAATGCAATGCGAATTGCTAGAGAAGCAATTAGCGTAAACTCTCCCCTTCAACAACGACAAGGCAGTGCGAGTGATGAGGTGGCTGAAAAGAGGGCTGTTGGCCTTTGCGGGACTCCTAGTAATAGGGCTGGTGTCAGCATCGATGTGGTTCTGGTTTACACCGGTCGGCGTCAATAACTACATCAATAAAGTCACTTTCCAACTGGCGATCGATTCACCCGAGCTACTGACTTACCTGGGCGCTATTGATAATACGCCTCTGGATTTTCATAGCGGTAAGCTGGCGGACTACACACAAGCTGAAGAAGAGCGCGGCATTGAAAAGCTCCGCCAGGCGCGGGCAGGATTGGACGATTACGGCCCCGAGGGCCTAGAGGGGCAAGAGCTACTGACGTGGAAAATCGCCGCCTGGTTTTTCGATGATCTGCTGCGACAAGCGGAGCTCCGCTACAGCGGCTACCGCGTCAACCAAATCTCGGGCGTCACCATTAATCTTCCGCAGTTCCTGACCGACACTCACGTCATCAAGAACGAAAAGAGCGTCAAGCGCTATCTGTCGCGACTCGCTGAGTTTGGCAGAGTGCTTCGTGAGACGCGTGAACGCGTGGTGGATGACCGTGCGAACGGCGTCATTCCACCGGACTTCGTGATCGAGAAGGCCCTAACCGGCATGCGCAAGTTTATAGACGGGGGCGCTGGCGAGAATCCCTTGGTCACCACACTGGGCCCCAAGCTGGAAGACCTCGATGACATTGAGAAAAGCGAGGCCGCCGCTTTCATCGCTAATGCCACAGCGCTGGTCGAGACCGAGGTCATTCCCGGCTATGAGGCAATGATTGCGCTATTTGAATCCATGCTGCCCGAGGCGAGCCATGACGCCGGCGTGTGGCGCCTCCCACAAGGGGAAGCCATCTATGCGGCTAACTTAAGATCCAATACCACAACCCAATACTCTCCCGAGGAGATCCATGCCACAGGACTGGCTGAAGTAGATCGCATCGAGGGAGAAATGCTCGATATTCTGGATAGTCAGGGTGTCGCCGGCGGATCTTTTGCGGAGCGCGTTCGGGTGGTGATGGAAGACCCCGCACATCAATTCCCCAATACCGATGCGGGTCGCGCCGAGATGATCGCTTACCTCGAGGCTTTCGATCAGAAGGTCATGGCCATTGCCGCTGATTATTTCATCACGATCCCGCCCCAACCGCTGGAAATCGTTCGAGTGCCCGAGTACTCACAGGACTCCTCTCCCGGTGGCTACTATAACGGTCCGGCGCTGGACGGATCCCGCCCTGGGCGGTTCTACATTAACCAAAAAAACACCGCGGACAATCCACGCTGGACTTTACCGACGCTGATGATTCACGAAGGTTCGCCGGGGCATCATTTTCAGATTTCGACCTCACAGCTCATCGAGGGAGTGCCGCTACTCAGGAGACTCTCCCCCTTCAACGCATTCTCGGAGGGCTGGGCGCTGTACTCCGAGAGGATTGCCAAAACCGACATGGGCCTCTACGACGACGATCCGTTGGGTGACCTTGGTCGATTGCAAGCCGAGATGTTTCGCGCAGTCCGGCTCGTCGTTGACACCGGGATGCACGCCAAACGCTGGAGTCGGGAACAAGCTATCGAGTACATGATTGCCAAAACGGGCATGACCGATGAAGAGGTCACGCGTGAGATTGAGCGGTATGTCGTTTGGCCGGGCCAAGCGACGGCCTATAAAACCGGCCAATTGGCGCTATTGGATATGCGTAAAGAGGCTGAGACCACGCTGGGCGAACGCTTTAGCCTGCGGGAGTTTCACGAGGCGGTGCTGATGAATGGCGCGATGCCCCTGGATATCCTCAAGGAAACCATGAATGAGTGGGCTGACTCCCAGTAATGCGATTCGGCACATTTGTCATTTTGAATCAGGAGGGGTAGCGTATTAATAGGGCAAGGGCATCCTATCTGTCGTTAAAGACTCGGAGAGAGTTCACAAGGAGATTATCATGATGAAAAGCAGCGTGAAAAATCTATTAATAGGCTTAGGCTTGTATACCACTGCAATGACTGTATGGGCGGGAGCTGTTGCTCCTACACCTGTTGCCGCGCCGGTCATGGGCCCTTGGGCTTTGGCTATTTTGGCTGCGTTGGTCGCGGCAATCGCATACCGCATCAAGAAATAAAGCGCGTGGCAGTTTGTGCCTAAGAATGCATGCCATATGTACCGCTGATTTGCTGGAATAAACAAGCCGCTTGATGAGGCCTACCCAAGACACCTCGGCACAAAACGTATCGACACAAAGAGAAAGCATTACCGCAGTCAACTTTTGAGCCCTATCTGTGATTGATCTCGCCACCGATTTCGACTCGACTGCTGTTGCTTTTCTGGCGTTGACTCTTGCAGTAATTGCAGAGGCTCGTTTCCCTTTTCGCGCGCCTAACAGGCTAACAAAGCGATGGCTTCACAATGGCGCGTTGGCATTGTTGTCTTACTCGTTTTCTTACTTTTGCGTCACAGCACTCGCCTTGTGGGGATTGGTAGCACTGGAGCGTGCGGGAATTCCGCCGGAGTGGCACGGCCTGATCGAAACGAGTCCTTTTGGCATACAACTGTTCTGGACCTTTCTGGGAATCGAATTTTGCCGTTATGGCGTCCACTGGCTCAGCCATAAAATCCCGTTATTCTGGCGGTTTCACTGCATTCACCACGCTGACCCCGAGGTCGATGTAACGACTGCCTTTCGAAATCACCCATTTGAAGCGTGCATCGGCGCAATACCCATGACTCTCTTCGTATTTGTTCTGGGTGCGCCGGCAACGGTTCTCCTGATTTACCGAGCCTTTGATCTATCAGTGACCATATTCAGCCACACTAATATTCGGCTTCCAGAAAAGCTGGAGCACTTACTCAGCAACTGGATCGTTACACCAAAATTCCATAGGACGCACCACTTCAGCTGCCGAACATTCACCGACAGTAATTATGGGGCGATCTCGCCCTGGTTCGATTACTTATTCAGGACATTTCAACGCACTTCAACTACTCAAGACGCTGATGCCGAGCTGGGCTTGGGTTGGCGAGACCACGAGAGTGGCAGTCTTCTCCAAGTGCTCCTTGCGCCCTTTAAAACCGATCTACCTAAGTGAAATAGTCTGCCCGTGTTTATGTCGGAAAAGGCGATTACGATGTTCATGTGCGGGAGGCACGGTGCTGGCCGGCAAGTAGGAGTTGGTGGAGCGGTCTATCCGCAATCGATAGAACGGGTATGCAGCACGATTCTGCCCTCTCGGATCTCATACTGATCGCAGCCCGATCGATTCGGCTGGGTGTCAGACTCAAAACGCCAATCCACCGTCACCATTTCTGGGCCTGATAATTCAACGGCACCCCAGATGATCCCACTGACGTCCATCTGCAACACCAGTGACTCGCAGTAATTCGCGATTGCATCCCACCCCACTAGCACGCCTTCGGGGCAATCGATCTCGGCGTCCACCGCATAATGAGAGGCCATCGCCAGCGGCACTCCTGAGCGGATCGCTGCCACATGGCTCGACACCACTTCCACAGGAGACCGCGCCGCCAAGGCGGCGAGTACCGGGTTCACCCGCCCCCGCCATTCGCCTAAATCCACATAGTCCCGCACGGAAATCACCAAGCCGGTATCGGCATCAACCGAAAATACGCCATGGCAGGCTACGGCATATTCGTTGCCCCGAAGCCAGAATCGATCGAGGCGCTCGACACTCGCAGAAGTACCCGAGACAAAGAAGCGATGCACATCCCAGCGCACGCTATCGGACCACGTCAAAATGCCACCCAAAAGCCGGATCACCGCATCGCGGCCCTCGCTGGCGGGATGCGGCACATTCTGCCAGCGTGCGGCAGGATGCAGCGCTTGGCGCACGGCTCGCAAATCGCGGGACTCAATCGCCGCAAGCAAATTATTGATCGCTTCCCGCGTCGTTACCTCAGCACTCATGACTGCATCATACCGCTTACGCCTTTCCTCTACGGCATAACGGTGGCGCACTGCCTGACCTTCTGAAACCAACAGAGTTAAGTTGGCGAGCGGAGAAGATCCTGATCGAATGGGTCAATATTTACCCAAAAACCGGTCTCGTCGCGGTACTCTTGCTGACCCGCTTACCAATGACTCTTGAGGCCCTCAGTTTATGTCCCCCGATAAACCCTATGACATTGTCGTTTTTGGCGCATCCGGCTATACCGGCCGGCTGGTAGCAGAGTACCTCGCGAAAGAGTACAGCAGCGACGATCTCAGCTGGGCAATGGCTGGCCGCTCTCTGGACAAGCTGGCGACGGTTCGCAAGGAAATGGGCATTAGCGAAGACGTCGCGTTGCTCGAGGTGAATGTCGCTGATGCCGACTCCGTGCAGCAAATGGTCACTGCTTGCAAAGTGGTCATTACAACGGTGGGCCCCTACCAGCTGTACGGAGATGAGTTGGTTAAACAGTGCGCGGAGCACGGCACAGACTACGTGGATCTGACCGGCGAGCCGAACTGGATGCACGGGACCATTGCTCGCTACTCAGATGCGGCTAAGGTTTCGGGCGCCCGCATCGTTCACAGCTGCGGCTTTGATTCAATTCCCTTTGATCTGGGAGTCTTCACGTTACAAGAGCATGCCATTGCAAAAACCGGCAACCCAGTGGCTACCGTGAAAGGACGTGTCCGCGCGATGAACGGCGGCTTCTCAGGCGGCACCATTGCCTCAATGCGTGCCACTATGGCCTCGGTCGCGAACAACCCAGAGATTATTCAGGTTTTGACTAATCCTTTCGCCCTCACCGAAGGCTTTACCGGCCCAGAACAGCCTGCAGGCGCTGCGCCACAATACGATGAAGAGCTCAGTAGCTGGAGCGCGCCTTTCATCATGGCGCCGATCAATACCAAGAATATTCACCGCTCTAACTTCTTGCTGGGTCATCGCTACGGCACCGATTTTCGCTACGACGAGATGCTGCTGACCGGCGATGGCGACCAAGGCAAGGCGACCGCTGAATTCGTTGCGAAGGATGATTCTGTGGCCAAAAGCGAGCTACAACCCGGTGACGGCCCTACCAAGGAGGAGCGCGAAAACGGCAACTATGACGCGATTTTTGCGGGCATCAGCAGCGATGGCGATCTCATCATTAGCAGCGTTCAGGGTGATCGCGACCCGGGGTATGGTTCGACCTCGAAAATGCTTGCCGAAGCGGCGATGTGCTTGTTGAAAAACCCTGAGCTTGCCAGCGGCGGACTCTGGACACCCGCAGCGGCACTCGGCTCAGCATTGATTGAGCGCCTGGAAGCTCACGCGGGCCTTACTTTTAATATCGAGCGGGGGTAGTGCGGCGATCCCGGGCCCACCTTAACTTCACGTTCGATTGAAACCATGCACCCCAACGAACTCTCGCAACACCTGACCACGGCACTAGCCCCGTTACTCGCGGACAAGATTGGGGGTAGCGGCGTGTCTGGACTGGAACGACTCTCCGGGGGCGCTAATAACGAAACCTGGCGACTGGCGTGGGGTGAGACTCCCTTGATCCTCCGCCGACGACCGTTTTCGGCGGGATCGGTGGCAAGCCTCGAAGGCAATATTCTCGGCTTGTCATTAGTTGACGAAGCCGCGGTGATACAGCTTGCCAGTCAGACTGCCGTCCCTGTGCCGGCTATTTACGGTGTATTTGATGAGCATCACCCCATCGGTGAAGCCTTCGTTATGGCGTTCATACCCGGGGAGAGCATTCCGCAGCGATGGCTCACAGAGGCTTCATTCGCAACGGCGCGTGACCGTCTGGCCTTTCAATGTGGCGAGGCACTCGCTCGGATTCATGCGATCGACTGCGGCAATCTGCCAAGTACCATTGGCCCGACGACCCTGGCGCGCCGCTTCGAGGCCGCGCAAACCCGACTTCACGCATTTGGCGACATCTCTCCCGCACTGCAATTCGGGCTCAATTGGCTGATCGATCACGCACCCGAGGAAACTCCTCATGTGTTGCTGCACGGTGACTTCCGAACGGGCAATCTGCTGGTCAACAAAGCAGGCCTCGCGGGCGTACTCGACTGGGAGCTGACTCATCAGGGTCCTCCCGGCGAGGATCTTGGCTACCTCTGCGCCAACGTATGGCGATTTGGTCAGCTGGAGAAGCCCGTGGGGGGGTTCGGGCACTACGCAGAGTTAATCGCCGGCTATGAATCGATCGCGGGCTGGAGCCCGGACCTCAATACGATTCGCTACTGGGAAATCTTTGCCGCGCTGAGCTGGGGTTTGGTTTGCCAAACCATGGGGGCGTTGTGGCAGAGCGGTCAAGGTGATGTCGAGCGCGCCGCAGTGGCTCGGAGACGATCCGAAGCCGAACTGGACATGTTGCTATTAATTGATGAATGGGAGAACGGATGACACCCGAAGAAGCCTCCGCTTCAGCAGAGATATCGGCAGACTTACTCTTGAGTGCCGTCAAAGCCTTTCTGGTTGAGAGCGCCGCGCATCATCTCGAGGGACGCGACCGCTTCAACGCCCGCGTTGCCGCCAACGTGCTGGGCATTGTGCAGCGCGAACAGGCGCTCGGCCCGGCATTGCAGGCCCTAGATCAAGAGGCAGCGATCAGGTGGCTGCCGCCTGCGAAAGCCGACGAGAGCATCGCCCAGCAACTGTCGCGCGCACTCGCGAGCCGGGAATTAGCGCCCGATAGCGCTGTGTTTGATTACCTCAAGGCAAGGCAACTTTTGGTAACGGCGATCAACAATCCGAAATACGCCAGTCGCGCCGTCGCTGAAGCGCGCTGGCAAGGGGCTTAAAAGGGTTTCCCCGCGTTGCAGGGGGCTTTTAACATCAGACTTATTCATCGCCCATTTCAGACGACCCGGGCGCTAATTAATCATCTGCTATGTGGGAGCGTTTTATGAGTCAGCATTTTCTCTTCGACATTCCGCGCGAGATAGAAGACTACTTGCTGATTCTGGATGACTTTATCGAGCGCGAAATCAAACCCCTTGAGGCTCAGGACGATAACCAGCGTTTTTTTGACCACCGCCGTGAGCACGCTCGCACGGATTGGGACCGCGGCGGTTTACCGCGGGAGGAGTGGGAAGAACTGCTGATGGAGATGCGTCGCCGCGCCGATGCCGCCGGTCATTTTCGTTACGCGTTACCCGAAGCGTTCGGGGGCCAGAACGGCTCCAATCTTGCGATGGCCCGCATTCGGGAATATCTAGCGCAGAAGGGCCTCGGATTACATAACGATCTGCAAAATGAAAGCTCGATCGTGGGCAATCTCATGACACCGCTGATGCTGAGGGACTTTGGCACTGCCG
>Ga0255772_10004032_pt1 | contig 13920 bp, 12 predicted proteins | sample 071ome_34_FD_179970 | JGI IMG/M metagenome (GOLD analysis project Ga0255772, IMG submission 179970) | Coastal salt marsh microbial communities from the Groves Creek Marsh, Skidaway Island, Georgia - 071411BT metaG (version 2) | ecosystem: Environmental > Aquatic > Marine > Intertidal zone >...
ACCCAGATGAGAGACAACTACTCTTCTCCTTCACTGGTGAACTAGTTGAAGCGTTTGGTGTTGCTGAAACCAAGCAGATTGAAGTTGATCTTGATGGTGTTGGTATCTTTGCAAGATCCTTTGCACATGAAGGATTCGGAACCATCACGATTGCGGGTGATGCCTTTGATCGCTTCGTTGTCAATAACATCGGATTTGGTAATATCTTTACCATCGGTGGTTCTGCAGAGTCGGTTACCTTCAATCCCGACGAGAAGCAGATGCTCTTCTCCTTCACTGGAGAATTGGCAGAAAGAACTCTGGTCAGAGAGATCAGTCAGGGTGGCACAATCACAATCACTGGTACTGCTGGAGATCCAAGTCTCACATTCGCAGAGCAACCAGAAGTTCAGATTGCACTTTCTGGCGAAGGATATATCACCGCATCTCTCCGTCACATCGGTTCTGGTTCACTCTTTGCATTCTCTGGTGGAGCAGAAGCAGTTGGTGCAGTTCCTCCAACAGAGCAAGCACTATTCAGAGTTTCTGGAAATTCTGTCAACAAGTTTGCCGCAGATTACGTTGGCGACGGTTCACTCAGAAAACTATCTGGTGCTGCAGAGTCTGTCTCGTTCAATCCAGACGAGAGACAGATGCTGTTCTCCTTCACAGGAGAAAGAATCTCCGAGAAGAGAACTTCCAGAGAAATCAGTCAAGGTGGAACTATCAAGACATCTGGAGAAGCAGGTGTTCTCGTCAGGTTCGCACATACTGGAGAAGGAACAATCTCCGTCACTGGAGACACCAAGTTCACCAGAGCAAGAGACTTTGTTGGATTCGGTACTCTCAGAAAGATCTCTGGTGCAGCGGAATCTCTCACCTTCAACCCAACCGAGAGAGACATGCTCTTCTCCTTCACAGGAGAGCGTATTTCCGAGAAGACAACATTCAGAGAACTCGGTACTGCTGGCAAGTTCACCTTCACTGGAACAAGCGGCGATCCTCTTCTCACATTTGCAGAGCAACCATTCGTCAACATTGATGTTACTGGTGACTCTGTTGACATTCGTACCAGAGCATATCAAGGATCTGGAAGACTCTTCGGATTCAACAATGTTGATGAGAAGTTTATCAGAACTGGATATCAAGGTTCTGGTACTATCAATCTTGATGGTAACGCATTCGTCCAAGTACAACTATTCCAGCCACCAAGAGTATACGTTTGGATTATCTAATTAGATAAATACTTTTGAGAAAAAGTGTGCGTAAACGATGACCACTCAGGTACAGTTTAGAAAAGGCACAACTCCCGAACACGCTCTGTTTACTGGAGCACTCGCTGAAATTACAGTTGATACTGACAAAAAGACAGCGGTAGTACATGATGGTAGTGACATTGGAGGTTTTGAACTCCAACGTGCGAGATGGGAAGTTGTAAGTTCAAATGGCAATTTATCATGTGGACTCAGATGGTTAGTTGATACCTCTGCTTCCGCATTAACTTTAAATATGCCGTATGAATCTGCTGGTGTAGTTCCTCATGTTGGGGATATGTTAGAACTGGTTGATTTCAAAGCGACCTGGGCTATAAATAATGTTACGTTAACAACAAGTGGTGGACAGTTGTTTTTGAATAAATTTGGGAATATTGATTCCGAATTTGTTCTAGATGTCGCTGGATTATATGTTCAGTTTATTTGGGATGGAACTTACTGGAGGATCCTAGCATGAGCCTATATCTCAGTGCAAGCACAGCAGCAACTAGTCAAGTTGTTGCACAATCAAATGATTTTACCGTTCACGCTCTAAGAAGAGACAAGGACGGTATGCTTTATTATACCGTGGCAAGATCCACAGAAGACGCAGTTTTTGATTTTCACAGAACTGATGGAGAGGAATATACTGATTTCCTCCAAGGTCAAGAATACATTGATGCAACACCCAATACACCAAAGGCATATTCAAACGATGTTGATGATAAATATCAACAGTTCAGGTTTGATTTCAGACGCTTGACATATTTTATTGACAATGATGGTTACTTAGTCGCAAGACTAAATAAATCATATGATCACAACTCTCAAGGACCTAAGTAAGGATTTAAAAAATGGCAGATTTTAGACTCGGCAGACTGAAGTTTAAGTGGCGTGGCGATTGGTCAGCGTCTACTGCGTATGTCATTGACGATATCGTTAAGTATGGTGCAAACTCTTACGTTTGTGTAGTTAACCACACTTCGGCGGGATCGGAAACTTCTTTTTACTCATCGGACTTGAGTAATTGGGATCTCCATACAGAAGGTCTTAGACATAGAGGAGATTGGCAAGGTGGAGTTGACCCACTAACATCAGTTAATTTAAATACTTGGTATAAACTCAATGATGTTGTCAAATATGGCAATACTCAATACCGTTGTACTGCTGCACACACATCTTCCGCAAATTTTGATTTTGCAAATTGGGAAGCTTATGCAGAAGGTTTGACATTTGAAGACACTTGGGCATCTGCAACTGCATACCAAAAGGGAGATATTGTAACATACGGTGGATACACGTATGTTGCAACTTCAAATACATTAGGACAACAACCCAATCTTAACCAATCTGCCTGGGATATTGTAACTACGGGATTTTTAGCTCAAGGTGAATATAATCTAGGAACTGTATATTCTCCTGGTAACGTAGTTAAATTTGGAGGAAATACTTACGTATGTAAAGTAACCACTAATTCTGAATCAAGAGCAATTGCAACTGTTTCTGGTGATGGAACTGTAGCTACATATGTCTTTTCACAATCAGAACCATCTGCTCCCTTTGGAATTGGCGATAGAATTACAATTAGTGGGGTAACTAATAATGCATATAATGGAATTTACAGAGTAGTATCATGCACCACAAATCAGTTTACGGTTGCTAATACTACAACAGCACCTTCAACTGGAGGTGATGTTGTATACATTCCAGTACCAACAAACACAAGATTCTGGGATCTAATTGTAGAGGGATTCAATTGGGGTGGACAGTGGAGTTCAACAACTGTTTATCAACTCGGTGACGTTGTAAACAGAAATGGTAACTCATACATCTGTATTACTTCAAACACTATTGGTGCAGCAACCGCCCCAGAACTTGATTCTCAGGGTAACTACTGGAACTACCTATCACAGGGTGGTGACGCTGCTCAGGTTCTACAAGAGACTGGAGACCTTCTCTATCAGGCAGCAGGTGGTATTAACAGAATTGCACTGCCAGCTGGTTCAATCGGTACTGCTGAAGAGCAGAGAGAGGCAAGTGGTAGAGTTCTAACCGTTGGTGGTTCACCACTTCTCCCAAGATGGGAAGCAAACAGCGTAACCGCTCCTGTCTACTATGTAACTAAGGAGGGTTCAGACGCAAACAACGGTAGAAGCATCTCCAGAGGTTTTGCTTCACTCCGCCATGCTTGTGACTTCATTGCAGCAAAGACAGGTGCTGACGCTCCTTCTGCAACCAACCCACACACCATTTACGTTAAGGCAGGTGTCTACGAAGAGACACTACCAATTCAAATTCCACAGTTCGTTTCGGTTATTGGTGATAACCTAAGAACTTCGGTTATCAAACCAAAGACTGGTCTTGATTCCGATATGCAAGCGATTGTACTCGGATCAAGCGTAACACACCTCAAGTTTGGTGATACAATTTCCAACTCTACTGGAACAAAGACTGCTAAGGTTCTTGATTCTGATTATGCAACTAACGTCCACCTCCTTGACCTAACTGGTGGTAAGTGGGACACTAACGATCTCTATGTTGACATCGTAAGTCACACTCACGCTGATGCACATGATTTGATTTTAACCAACAAGACCTTTATTGCTAATGAAGCATACCACCGTCATGCTGCTAATGATGGTGCTGTATTAGGAAGTGAGACTAATGTTAAATCACGCCTAGAAGAGTTTATTGACGCTCTCATTTATAACGTTAAGGCAGGTCAAAACAATAAAGTTTGGGATTTTGCTAGTGCAAGAATCAGTGGTACTGCAATTACTGGTGATGATACGCAAGATACAAATCTTCTAAATTACATTGACGCCATCGCTACGCAGGTAATGCGTAACGAGACAGTCACAGTTTCTTCTGGTAATACAGAAACGCAAACCAAAGACCTAAGTATCACTGTTGATTCTTCTTCTCCTTACTGTGCTTCTGTTGCTTCCGCAATTACAACTTTAACTGGTATTGTAACAACTGCGATCAGCAATGGCAACATGAATGCAACCACTAAGGTTGAACCATACATTGCAATTACCGCAGCAACAACTCGTGTTAACAACGAGTCAACAATGTTCTACGTTGGTTCACACACCACCGTTAAGGACATGATCTTTGAGGGAATGGATGGATTTGCTCCTTCCCAGTCTAATGATCAAGATATGGACACCGCAACAATCAAAGGTGTCTACTTCAGACTTGATCCCAACTCACCAATTCAAAAGTCACCATATATCCAGAACTGTACCGCAATTGGTGGTGCAGCAGTTGGTATCATGATTGATGGTGCTGTTCACGCACACTTTGATAACTCATCAACACCTTCTTACAAGTCAATGGTGTTTGATGCTTATACTCAGATCCTAGATGGTGGTGTTGGTTTCTATGTAACAAGAGGTGCTTCTTCTGAGGTTGTTTCTTGCTTCACATACTACGGACACATTTCATACACCACAACTAGAGGTGGTAAGATTCGTGCTGTTTCTGGTAACTCTTCATACGGTAAGTACGGTGTTATCTCAAGAGGATTTGACGATACTGAAAATACCATTAACGGTAATGTCAAGGGTCTAAGACTAGAACTTGATCCTCAAGCAGCGAAGAATGGTACATTCCAAGTTGGCGAGAGAATTGAGGGTGGTACATCTGGTGCTATCGGTGAATTGATCAGTGATCAGTCACCTTCTAACTACCTATACTTCTTCCCAATCACTGGAACATTTGTTCAGGGTGAAATTGTTACAGGTCAAACTTCAACTGCTTACATCACTCTACTCAACAATAGCGACGCTCTTAGTGGTCAGAAAGGATTCCTTCTCACTGTTGAAGGTCTAGCATCTGCACCAGACCAAGGTGGTTCTGTTGAGATGGTTGATGACGGAATTAACAACGACCCAGGTTCATTCGTTATCTCCAACTCCAGTTATACTGCTCCAGATGGAAGAGGTTCTCTAACGGTTCAAAGAGCAAGACTTGGTTCTTCAATTGCTTCCCACACTGGTACTACAACAATTGACTTGTATGCAGATTCTGGTGCTAATGGTCTTCTAACAGCAAACGTTCCAACAGGAACTGGAGATGCCTATACTATTTCCGTTGATGCAATTGCTGGAATGAACCCAGGTGGTTTCTTGGTAATCAACGACGAGATGTTGCAAATTGTTTCGTTCCCTGGATCTCAAGCAGTAACAGTCAACAGAGCAGTTGAAGGAACGTCAGAACAAGCACATAGTAGTGGAGACACAATCACAATTCTGAACGTCAAATCAACTGCGGTTGATGAAGTTATTGAAGATTTTGATAATGCCGCAAGTTCAATTCGTGTTTCTGCAGCAAACATTCTATTTGGTGTAGATGATTACATCAAGATTGATAACGAATTCTTCAGACTAACTGCAGTAACTCCAGATACAACTGGTATTACAGTTCTTCAGTTTGCTGACGAGAAGACTATTGGTGCTACCGATGGTCAAGGATTTAGGATTCGCTATCGTTACTCACAGTGTCGCCTAACTGCACACGACTTCCTAGACGTTGGTACTGGAAGTAAGGCAAATACTAACTGGCCATTCTTACCACTCACACCAAATACTCCTGCTAACGAGACCATTGAAGACCGCCCAGGTCGTGTTTACTACGTCTCCACTGACCAGGATGGTAACTTCTCGGTTGGTAAGTTCTTCCGAGTTGAGCAGGCAACTGGTAAGGCAACTCTGGACGCATCGGCATTTGACCTCGCTGGTCTATCATCCTTGAGACTGGGTTCAATCGGTGCTCAACTTGGTGCATCAATTAACGAATTCTCAACTGACGGAACTCTATCACAGAATAGTGACGAGAAAGTCCCAACACAGAGAGCAGTTAAGACTTACGTTGATAACCTATCTTCTGTTGGTGGTAACTTTAGCGTTGGTGGAAACCTAACTGTCAATGGTACAACAACAACTATCGCTACTGTTAATGTAGAGACTAAGGATCGTAACATCATCCTAGGTAAGGTTGCTTCTGGAACCTTCACTGGAGATATCCAATTCGGTCAGTCTGAGATCACCAACGTAAGTGATACAACAAACCTTGCTCCTGGTGTTGCAGTAGTCCTTACTGGTGGTGGTGGAACAGTTTCATTGCCAGTTACTGCCATTGTTCAGGGTGTTGACGGCACTACGGTTGATATTGACCAAACTTTCCAAGGTTCTGGTTCTGCAACTGGTGCTAGTTTCTCTGCTGGTGGTCCTAGAGATGAGACTGCAAACGGTGGTGGTTTGACCATCCTCGGTGGTACTGATGGTGATAAGACCATTGCTTTTAACCAGACAGGTGCGAAGTTTGATATCAGTGAGAATATCAACCTAGCATCTGGTAAGGGTCTCTACATCAACGGAACCGAGATTGCAACAGAGACAACTCTGTTCGGTCTAGCAGTTGGTGGATCTGGTGGTTTGGTTACTACTGGTGGTGCTCAAACTCTATCTTCCAAGACTCTATCTGGTGCTACTCTAACTGGCACACTAACCGCTGGTGGTGGTGTAGGAACTGCTGGTCAGTTCTTACAGTCAACATCAAATGGTGTTCAGTGGGCATCTCTCGTCATTGACTCTGCTTCAATCAATAACGGAACAACAAACGTTTCCACTGCCAGTGATAGTGATGTAACTATTACAACCGCTGGCAACCTCTGTGCAACCTTCAACACTTCACAGAACCTAGTTGTTACTGGAACCGTTACTGCACAGTCCTCCATTGCTCTCAAGGACAACGTAGAGACCATTACGGACGCACTTGCTAAGGTAATGAACCTACGTGGTGTTGAGTTTGATTACAAGGCGACTGGAAGACACCAGATTGGTGTTGTTGCAGAAGAGGTTGAGCAAGTCGTTCCATGTGTAATTGATGAGACCAACGGAATCAAGTCTGTTGCTTATCAAAACCTTGTTGCTGTTCTCATTGAGGCAGTCAAGGATCTTAAGAAAGAGATTGACGAACTAAGAGGAGTCTGATTTAAATGGCAACAACTTTAGGAGCTACGGGATTAACTCTCCCCACAGGGGGAGAGATCCTAAGAGGTGCTACGCTAAGATCACTACGCTGGACTAGCACAACATCAGCAACCCAAACAGCACAAGCAGCAAATAATGTATACATGTCTATGGAGGTAACCATGCCTCCAGCTGCTTCTGACACAAGTATTTTCTTGTGTCATTTGAAATCAAACTTTGATGATAGCAATTCAGCCACCAGAGGTTGTGGTTTATCTCTGTGGGTTGAGCAAGATGATGGAAATGGAAACCAACAATGGGTTTCTAGACAAGGAGAACATTGTTATTACAACACTGGTAGTTTCAATGTTTATTGGCACATTCATCACACAATTCTAGATACAGGAACCCTAAATAGCAGTGCTACAGGAAATACTCCAGCAGTTAGAGCAGGAGATCAAAGACGATATAGAGTCTACAATCTTCAAAATAACGATAATATGATCTCAAACAAAAACGGCATCACAAACCAATCTGGTGCTTCTGGATTATTGATGGTTCTTGAACTTGACGGTTCTTTCCTATTGGATGGTTATAATTAAGGGTTTCTAAAATGGCAATTTTAACAGCGGATGGAGTTTTATTTCCAGACAATACAGAACTTACGGCAGGATTTAGAATCATTGCCGTAAGATTTGCATATGATGCTACAGCGATTACAAGTTCTGTACAGAGAAGTGCTCAGTTTTTAAACTGTGAAGTTACTATGCCTCCTACAGATTCTAATAATAGTAGATATCTGATAATGGGAGAATCAAATATTGATGATACCAATCAGAATACTTGTGGTGCTGATTTGGAACTTTGGGTTGGAGTCACTCCTCCTGGTGGCGGAACTGAAACAACTCATTGGGTTTCTAGACCTGGAACACACTCTCATTATTGGGGTGGTAATACCAACGATAAATATTGGCAATTGAAAAATTTCCATATTGATGATGGAGCCACTACAACTACTATATCTCAGGGTCAAACCAGAAGATATAGAGCTTATGGTAACAACCACAACAACAATGTTAACTTTGGTGCTGGAACAAATACTGATGCGGGACCAAGACATAAATTAATTGTCATAGAATTTGACGGGGGATTAATCTAAAATGGCAACAATTTCAGGAACAGGACTATCTTTCCCAGGAATTCTAGGAGAGTTGGGTGGAGTTATCGGACCAAACTATATCGCTAGATGGGCGAGAGATGATGGTCCAGTTGCATCATCCCAGCAACTTTCTAATAACTTAGGTCTTGAGGTTATCATGCCTCCCGTTACAAATGTCAATAACAAGTATTTAATTATCGCTGAGGTGCATACTGATGACACTAACAGCAATACATGTGGAGTTGGACTAGATACTTGGGTTGGTGCTACCCCACCAGGGGGCGGAACAGAAGATACACAGTGGATTGATAGGCAAGGTAGGCACAATACCTACCTCAGTGGTGCTTATAATACTTATTTTATTCAGCACCATTGGATTATTGATGATCCAGGACAAACTTATAATAGTCCATCTGCCGTTGTTGGTCAAACAAGAAAGTATCGTGTTTATGGCAATGCTCATAACAATAATATTAATTTCATGAACAATAACGTATCCAATCACGTCGGATGGAATGGATATCTATGCGTCATTGAATTAGACCAATCTTTGTTCTGATAAATATTTTTTCCTTTATAAATATATTCGTACTAGGTTTTAACCATGATCAACACACAAAGTAAAATTTTTGGTAACGCTCTTGCTGTATCTACGCAAAGAATGGCGGAAGAGAATGGCATGGTAAGATTCCTAAGACAACCACTGGGTGTGGAATGGACTCCAGATAACATTGAGGATCTCTATGCAGATAGAGAGAATTTTAAGTGGTTGCCAAATAATCTAGAACTTATTGATGGTGATGAAGAAAGTCTAGATCCACCAGTTGATCTTGCTACTTTCAAAGCAACAATTCTTGCTGAATATCAAAAAACTATGTACACTAGATTCCGTCAAGCGGAATATCCTCCTATTGAAGAGTACATTGACGGAATTGTAAAAGGAGATCAAGCACAAGTTGATGCCTACATTGCAGCATGTCAAGCAGTCAAAACAAAGTATTCTAAGGAAATGACTCATCCTGGAGACGAAAACGTTAAAGACGATGGATCAGCAACAGTTTGATGATCTATCTAAAAGAAAAAGACTCCCCTAGGGGAGTCTTTTTTTATGCCTTTGGTACTGCAGTAAAATCAAGGGCAACTCGGATTTTATCGGTTTTTATTCTATCTGCACCATGCATCACACTAGGATCAAAGAAAACAAATCTTCCTGGATACATTTTTATCTTTTCATCTCCCCAAATAAAATCTCCACCGTCTACATCAGGATCCCAATCATCATTTAATACACCAACAAATTTTATAGCTTCATCAGATTTCCTATAGTCAATGTGTAAAACATCATCTAATTGACTGGTTTTACAGGAGATTCCGCAATATAACATTCTTTCTGGATGAAACAAATCCGAATTGGATTCATAAAGTTGAAAGAATAATGCTCTGCATAATCCAGTTAGATATGTATCATTCGCAGATTGGTCCATAAAACTTCTGTCAGACATGATATCAAGTTTGAAGAATTTTTTTTCAAATGGTCTATCAAGAGGAATTTTGATGTGCCACTTTTCTGATGAAAGTGCCGCATTGAAGATTTCTTTCAATAGAAGTTTTGATTCGCAATTATCAAATATACGCATCTTCAATAACCTTATAATTAAATTGATTTAAACGATGACGATGACCTAAAACATCTTCAGTAACTAAATTAAAAGCAATACTTTGGTGTAGTCCATCAGGATTGTTTAGATCTCTAGGAACAACACCATGAGGTAGATAAGAAGGAAACAATAATAGAAGATACTGCTGAGGTGGTATTGCTACCTGAGTTTGTGTAAATCTACAGTTACCAAAAATATTCTCATCAAACACTGGTTCCATCATATAGCATTGGTAGTTTTGATCTGGTTTATCAAAACAAATAATTTTGCTATACTCTTCTTCCATGAAGTAATAAACACCGCTAATCAGAGAATTTTTATGTCGGTGAAATCCAGTTCCATCAGTTTTATTATTTGCCCAAGATTGCTGAAACACAAGATTCCCAGCAATTGCTAGTTGGTTTCTTGCAAAATCATTTGCTTCTTTTAAGATGCACTCTCTCAAAGATTTTAACTCTTTGTTTTTTAGGACAAAATCATAATTCAGTCCATTATTGCTAATATCTTGGATGTTACTATTTGGAAGTGATTTTAAAAATTCTAATTCCGAATCATCACACTTAATCTGTGTTACACCAATCGGAGTTGGGAATAGATCTAGGATTTGCATATCTGTGATACATAGGTAGTTTATAAATACCTCTAGGAAAACTATAGGTATATCGTATGGCTCAGCCTGCTAGTAGGACCGAGCTAAGGGACTATTGTCTTAGACAGTTGGGGTTCCCAGTTCTGGAAATCAACGTAGATGATGATCAAATTGAAGATGCCATTGATGATGCTCTACAGTATTATAGAGAGCGTCACTATGATGGCGTTGAGCGTATGTACCTCAAGCATCTGTTCACTGCAGCAGATGAAACAAAGTTTGATTCACAAGAACAAACAACAACAATTAATGGTGATGCGTGGACGGAGAGAGACAGATATATTAATATCCCATCTCACGTCATGGGTATCTCCAGAGTCTTTGGACTTGCAAGTAATGCCATTAGAAACAACTTGTTTGGTATTGAATATCAGATCTTCCTGAATGATCTCTATGCTGTTGGTTCACTAGACATGCTCAACTATTTTATGGTTAAGCAGTGGATGGAAACCATTGATATGGTCCTGAACAATGGATCGTTTGTTGAGTTTAGATTCAACCAACGTCAGGACAGACTTTATCTAGATGTAGGTAAAGACATGCTTGATGAAGATGTTTATGTGATCATTGATTGCTATAGAGCTCTTGATCCAGAAACATTCACCCAGGTTTATAATGATCCATTTGTTAAAAAGTATACCACGGCATTAATTAAACGTCAATGGGGTCAGAACTTGATTAAGTTCAATGGCATTCAACTCCCTGGTGGTGTTAGTATGAATGGGAGAGAGTTGTTCACAGACGCACAGGCAGAGATTGCTGCTCTCATGGAAGCATCTAGCAGCACATATGAACTACCTCCAATGGACATGATCGGATGAAAAAGGTTTACTTCCCACAACATGGCGGAAACAGAACCGAACAGAATCTCGTACAAGATCTTGTGGACGAGCAAATCAGGTTGTTTGGTGCTGATGTATTTTATATACCTAGAGTCAGTCTAAGAGATAAGACTCTGGGTGAAGTTGTTCAGTCAGAATTCAATCAGAGTTACATGATTGAAATGATGCTGGTCAACGTAGAAGGTTTTGGAGCGGGTTCTGAGTTTGTGAGTAAGTTTGGACTCAGAATCACAGACGAGATTACCTTTGTAGTCTCGCGTAGAAGATGGGAACAGTCTGCTAATCCTGCATTGAATCTAGCAGTAGATGGTAGACCTAACGAGGGAGATCTAATTTACTATCCTCTTACAGAAGATATCTACGAGATCAAGTACGTTGAGCGAGAACAACCATTCTTCCAACTGGGCAAACAGTATTTTTATATTCTTACCGCTGAGCTCTACGAACAAGGAGCAGACAAGTTTGACACAGGCGTTGACGAAATTGACGATATTGAAAGAGAGTTCAGCAACATCACCACGCTTAACCTTGGTCTTACTACCAGACAGCAAGCCACAGGAACTGTTACTGTGGATGCAGGCGGTGCGATTACTTCAGCAACCGTAACTCTTGCTGGAACTGGATATAACGAAGCACCAGGAGTTACGATTACTGGTGCTGGAACTGGTGGAATTATTGAGTCATCTATCTCAGATGGTGGAGTAGTATCTCTCTTAGTTGTGAATGGTGGTTCTGGATACACAACTCCACCAACCATTACGATTGATGCTCCACCAGAAGCAATTCAATTCATCACCGATGAGCATGTTGTTATTGGTGGTTTTGTTCAGCAGAGTGCTGCAAGAAACTGGACTTCATCAAATAGTGTTATTACAGTTACGGCACTTGGAAACTTTGACCCAACATTTGCAACCACCACACAGAACAAGTATTTCTATTGGAAGTTTGAAGACAAGAGAATCTCGTATGTCTACACATACAATGGAACTGACGTAACAACTGTTCCTGGGTTCTTCTACTATGACTCAGCAAACCTACAGTATGTCATCAATGCATATACTGAGACTACCACCAGTGGTCAAAGAGCAACAATGTATGACCTTGACAGTGCAACGATTGCTGAGGTAGCAGATTGGAATGGATCAACATATACCCTAGAGGTCATGAACCGTACAGGTAACTTCATTGATGGTGATCTCATTCGCGGCGTTGAGTCAAATGCGATATATACACTAGGAACATTCTCTACCATTGATAATACAAGCATTGAGTTTGATCAAAACCAAGCGATTGAAGACGGTGCCGATGACATTATTGATTGGGGTGAAACAAATCCCTTTGGTGAGTTTGGTAATTATACAGGTAGCTTCTGATGTTAGGCGTACAATTTTACAACGAGGCAGTTAGAAAAACTGTCATTGCATTCGGTACTCTGTTTAACAACATTGAACTGAAGAAGACTGTTGACGGTCAGACAATTGAGGTTGAGAAAGTACCTCTTGCTTATGGACCGAAACAGAAATTTTTATATCGTCTAGAAGGTAATTCTGCTGACGGAAGAAAGATTGCAATCACACTTCCCAGAATTTACTTTGAGATGACTGGCATTGATTATGATAGTGCCAGAAAAACTGCTGCTACTCAAAAGTACAAAGCAACTATTGATGACAATGGCAATGAGGTAAGAACGCAATATGTTCCTGTACCATACAATGTTCAATTTGAACTAGGAATTATTGCCAAGTCACAGGACGATGGTCTACAAATCTTAGAACAGATTCTGCCATACTTCCAACCATCATTCAGCATGAGCGTTAAGTTCATCCCTGACATGGATGAAGTAAGAGATGTTGCCATTGTTCTAAACAGTGTGAACTTTGAAGACGATTGGGAAGATGACTTCACTACAAGAAGAAGCATTGTCTATACGATGAGTTTCACTGCTAAGTCTTACATCTACGGTCCTTACACCAAGGCAGACGTTATCCGCAAGTCTCGTATTATTGAGACCATCGGTGATACTAATGTTGGTAAGCGTCACGTTGAACTTTCATACACACCCAAAGCAACAGTTGACTACAACCAGGACGGTCAGGTTGATGCCGCAGATGATCCATTCGTAGTACCAACAGATGACTTTGGATTCAACGAAGGGATGGAATTCCTATGAGCTTAGAAGAGAACATGGAAGAACTGCTCAATATTGAAGCAGAAGTTGTAGAGGAAAGCAAACCCACAAAGCAAAAACCAGAGCATCTAGACAAGGATGACCGCACAAAAGACTATGAATATACCAGGGGTGAGTTATACACCCTCATAGATCAGGGTCAGGAGGCGGTCAGAGGTGCCTTAGAGGTCGCTCAGGAGTCAGGGCACCCGAGAGCGTATGAGGTCGCTGTAGC
>Ga0255772_10004035_pt1 | contig 13914 bp, 19 predicted proteins | sample 071ome_34_FD_179970 | JGI IMG/M metagenome (GOLD analysis project Ga0255772, IMG submission 179970) | Coastal salt marsh microbial communities from the Groves Creek Marsh, Skidaway Island, Georgia - 071411BT metaG (version 2) | ecosystem: Environmental > Aquatic > Marine > Intertidal zone >...
TTATCTTATCTTCGACTTGGGCATCTTCAATTTCTACTCCCTCGTCATATTCCAGTTCTTTCTCTTGTGTCGCTTCGATGACTTTAGTTTCTAAACCACCGATGTTAATGACAACATTACCTTTATCGTTACCACTCTTGAACTCTACTGCCTTAGTTGTAGGTAGGATTCTATCCATACACATTTTAAGACAAGTCCTATCTCCTTCCATTGCTAAGTCAATCACTTTCTGTACAATTTCAGGACCTCTATTAGACATCAATTCTCTAGAGAGTTCAGTGTACTTATTTACACTTCCTTTTGGTCTACCAGCTGGGTTAAGACATACTCCTTTCTTAAGTGCTGGGTTTCCTCTTGGTCTTTTAGGGGCATCTTTAGTTTTATCTTTAGTCATAGCTTATTAGTTACTACTATTAAGATATAACTATTAAGATATAACTATTAAGATATTACTATTAAGTTATAACTATTAAGTTAATTATCTAAAGTAGTCTTTAGGTTAACTTTAGTAAGAACTGTTCTCACTTTATTATTTCTCTTAAGTATATTATACCAGATTTTATCTTTAATTTTAGACTTTATTTTATTCTGCCCCGATTTTTACCTAAGAATTAGTTAATTTTTATATATTTCAGCTGTTTTTCACCCCAGATTACAGTTATTTTTTACCTAAATTTTTAAGTCACCCCCCTATAGGATATTTACTGGAGTGCTATCCCCGAAATTCCCTCTGATCTGCATTTGAGTAACGATTTAGAGATTCGAACCAGCTTTGGGGTTTCCCCCTCCGTTTAACCCGTGTAAATCTTGAGAAAATACAAGTTTAAAACTTGAAATTATCGGAAGTATAAGAAAAAGTGCAAGGGATTATGAATATTTACACATATTTATACTAATGTGATCTATAATGTAAACACATTAACAACAAAAGGAAAAACAAATGTATAAAAACATAATGAAACATTACTTTATTGCATTATCTATTGTTCTAGGCTTTAACATTATCCTGGCAATAGTTATGTTTAATTTAATCATTAAATAATCAAGGGGATCAAATGAAAAAATATATTATTGAAAAATTTAATAAAAAATACGACACTGATTTAAACACGGATGATGAGTCCAATATCTGTAAAGAGACAACAGAATATTATAATTTATCTATGGCAATACAAGATTGGGTACATTTGTGCCAATATAATAAACAATGGTCTCATATACAATTTTTAAGTAGTGATGAGAATAATAAAAATATAGATTTATTAGATTGTTCAACTTTAAATTAATAGGGGGATCAAATGAGAAAATTAACACATAGAATAAAAACCACAATTCATAATATTGTAGAGATGTCTAATTCTAGGGATGACTTATATAATAATATTAATGAGTTTATCGACAATCTAGAATTAATTAATAAATTAACTTATGAAACAATGCATTTTGACATAATAAATTATTCCGATGATTTATATAACAATAAAATGATGATCGAAAAACATAATTTATATAAATATTAAAATTGCAGCTTTATTATAAAACTCTAATATAAGGAAAAACTAATATGAAAATTACAGTAAATTTAGACAAACCAAAAACAATTAAAAAATCATTAGAAATAATCGGGGGTTTAACTCAAACAGAAAAAATGCCGGGTTTTAGTTATTCATTACCGGCACAAGAATGCAAAACTGGATCAAAATTAAGAAAAATAAAAAATTCGGTTTGTTCCACGTGTTATGCATTAAAAGGGAATTATATTAGATATCCTAATATATCCGAATCACAATATAGAAGGTTAAACAAATTAAATAATCCTTTATGGGTTTATTCAATGGTTTTTATTTTGAAACATAGTAAAAAGATTCAAGATTTAAAATTATTTCGTTGGCACGATTCGGGGGATATTCAATCACTAGATCACTTTAAAAAAATAATTAAAGTTTGTGAGAGTACACCAGAAATAAAACACTGGTTGCCAACAAAAGAAAGTAAGATCATAAAAAACTATAAAGGGGAAATTCCTAAAAATTTAGTTATTCGTTTATCTGGATCAATGATCGATGGATCAAAACCAAATTATAAAAATACTAGTACTGTATCCACAAATATAGAAAATGTTACTTGTGGTGCATCACTTGTAAAAAATGGCAAATGTGGAAATTGCCGAAAATGTTGGGATAGTAATATTAAAAATGTTTGTTACTATAACCACTAAAATTGCAGCTTTATTATAAAACTCTAATATAAGGAAAAAATGATATGTTTAAAAAAATGAAAATAAGAGGAAAAAATAACACTAGATCAAATAAATATATATTTTCGGTTTATGATCGAAAAAACGATCCGGATTTAATTGCATTGAGAAATTTTGTTAAATTTATGAATAAAACTTATAATTTTTGTTTAAAAGTCTCTCTAATGCCTAGAGGTGGCAAAAGAAATGGAAATTCGGCAACTACTTTGGTGGAAGGTGCAAAATATTATGATGTTTATCTTTATAAAGGTTTTGACACTTATACCAATAAACACGGTAAAAAATATTCAACCGGTGGTTATATAGAAACACGGTTTTATAATAATGTTGTAAATCAATTAAACCAGATAAAAAATATTGTAGATACTCATCCACATATTAAAAATAGGGAATATTAAAAATGGAAATAATAATATTAATGTTTTTTGGATCTATTTTATTTTTTAGTTTTTTGGGGGGTTTAATATATAACTTTTGTAAACACGATTTACCCGAAATAATAAAATAATCTCAAATAATAAAATTTCCCCCTTAATTGGGGGATTTTTTTGTCTAATCGAAAATTTTAATAAAAATACCTTTCCGGCTTTTAAAAATCGTTCCATATTTACCCATTTTCAAGAGATTATTATTTAAGTAATATCAAAACAAAGGTAAAACAAAAAGCTGCAGAATATCGAATATTTTAAACGATTAGAGAAATTTAACTATTTTTAGATATTTTTCATTAATTTTATTGACACGATTATATTTTTATGTTCTATAATGTTTTCATTCGGAGGTTGTGCTGCCGTACCCGTACCAGGTTTAGTACCAGTACCCGTACCCGTTCCGGCTCTGGATCTGAAAACAAAAACAAGGAGAAAAATATGGAAAACTTTACTTATATGGAAGTAATAGAGGCTCGAATCAAGAGAGAAGTTAAAAGTAAGGATGATTACACTATCGATGATTTGTTTGTCGATGTTAATGAGATTTACTCAGAGTTCGATGAAGGCAATGAAGATTACAATCAAGTAGTTAATGCACTAAGAGTATGCTGCCGAGCATTCTTACAGTATCACGAGGGAACAAAATGACTGAACAAGTAATAGAAATTTTATTTTGGTCAGATTGTCTATCAATGTATGTTTTTACACCGTTTATGTGTAGTTAATCAGGAGAATATTATGTTTGGACAACTAAGAAGTTACACAGTTTATGATAAAGATGGTAAAGTGATCATTTACACCAAGGATGAGAATCTTGCATTTAAGTTATTCGATGAAAAGAAAAAACATTATTTGCAGATCTCGTATGATGAGCCGGTAGTTATCAATACAGATGATTACCATATTGTATAGGAGAAAGATATGAGTCTAATTAAAAGACAACTAATGGAAGACGAAGAGAGAGGTCTGTTAGAATTTAATGATTCTAAGGGATATTATGAGCCGACTGAACTCGGTAGGTTAGTAGAACTAAAAGAGTTTCTAGAATGGGAAATTTCGAGTTCTAAGAATGAACTTCGTGGGGTAATTAAAAAGATAAATAACTATAAAGGAGTAAGACAATGAATGTATTGAGTTTATTTGATGGGATGTCTTGTGGTCAGATTGCACTTAATAGACTAGGAATCGGTATAAATAACTATTATGCTGCCGAGATAGATAAAGCTGCAATTGAGGTGACTCAAAAGAATTATCCTGACACTATACAGATGGGTGATGTCACTAAGTGGCAAGATTGGGATATAGATTGGTCCAGTATAGATTTAGTCAGTGGTGGATTTCCTTGCCAGGCTTGGTCTATTGCCGGTAGACAACAAGGTGACAGAGATCCTAGAGGTATGTTATTTTGGACTATGTTGGATATAATCAAGAAAGTCAGAGAATCTAATCCAGATGCCTATTTCCTTATGGAAAATGTTAAGATGAAAAAAGAATTTGAAGAATATATTACTCATCATACTGAGGCAGCATTAGGTACTGTATATAAACACTTGATCAATAGTAATACCGTTTCGGCACAGAATAGAGAAAGATATTACTGGACAAATATTCCTAATATTGTTCAACCAGAGAATAAAGGTTTAGTAATATCTGATGTACTAGTTGAAGATTACACACAAGATGTAGTAGTTAAAGACATACCTAATTATCATTTAATGAGAAAGACACCTAATTACTGGCAATTTGATAGTTCAGGTAGAGGTTTTTCATCACAACAAGATAGAGTCAGGAGATTCGATGTTCCGAGTAACACTTTGTCAGCCGGACATTCATCTATCCCACAGATTTGGGTTGACTTTGATACAAAGTTCCGTAGACTTACACCTACAGAGTGTGAAAGATTACAGACAGTACCAGATGGTTATACTCAAGGTGTGGCAAAAGGTCAAAGATATAAGATGTTGGGTAATGGTTGGACCGTTGATGTAATTGCACATATATATAAATTTTTGGAGTGGAACTGATGAATATATTTTACCTAGATAAAAACCCTAGAAAGGCAGCCGAGATGATGTGTGATAAACATATCGTTAAGATGATTCTAGAGACAGGACAGATTCTATCCACTGTACATAGAGAGTACGGTAATGATGATGAGAGATTATATAAGGCAACACATAAACATCACCCATCGACTAAATGGGCAGGTAAGAACTGGTTGACTTATGACTGGACATATCAACATTTCGTTGCATTAAATGATGAATACTGGTTTCGATACGGTAAAGACCATTTAACATTCAAGAAACTAAATGATCTAGTCTGGAGATGTCCTAAAGGTATGAAGATGGGTGTATTTGAAGAGCCACCACAGGCAATGCCAGATGACTGTAAGATAGACGGAGACTCTGTGGCTGCCTACAGATTATATTATGCAACACATAAGAAAGGTTTTGCAAAATGGACTAGACGAAACAAACCAGAATGGATGATGTCTAATCAAGAGTTAAGTGACTGTAATTTTTATATTTAATAAGGAGAAATAAAATGGAAATTAAAATGGAAGACAATTGGTTGAAACAATTAAGAACTGATCTACAGAGAGTCAATAAATTAATCAAGAAGACTAGATTCGATGTGGACCAAGGGATAAAAACTCTGAAAACTCTAGAACAAGAAAGAAAACGATTAGTCAATGAATCTTTAAAAATAGATGAATTTGATGAATTGGATGTGTTATAATTCTTAAGTTATAACTTAATAGTAATATCTTAATAGTTATAACTTAATAGTAATATCTTAATAGTTATAACTTAATAGTAATATCTTAATAGTTATAACTTAATAGTAAAACTTTAGTGGGGAATTTATTTGGGTTGTCTTCATTAAAGTATTATGTCTTAACCCAATAGGAGAAAACAATATGGTAACTAAAGGTGTTGCAAAGTATGTCTATTTAGATTCAACTGAAAAGTTTAAAGGTAAGGATACTGAAAAGTATAGTCTTACTATTGCAGTAGACTCTAAAGAGGCAAAGAAGTTGGAAGCTGCAGGTGTCAAAGTTAAGACACTTAAAGACGAAGATGGAAAGGAGTACTTGGCTCGTAAGTTCTCTACTCAATGGCAGTTAAAGGACGATATGATTCGTCTTGCAACTGGTGAGATCATTGGTAGTGACTTTGGTGCAGAGAGTTTAGTAGAAGTACTATGGAAAGGTGGGGATGAAAACCCAAATTTTGGTACTCCAACTTATCTAACTGCAATCAAAGTTCTTGAGAGGACTCCAGGTTACAAGTCTAGAAAAACTGAAGACGGTGGTATGAGTGTTGAGGAGTTCTGGGAAGAGGCTGTGTAACTACTATGGGAGATAACATTCAAAGAGTTGTCTCTCGTCAACCTTGCCCTTCTTGTCGTGAGAAGGGTGAGGATACAAAGGGGGATAATCTAATAATTTATGAAGATGGACACGGATATTGTTTTCCTTGTAGTAAATACTACCCGTCTCCGGATCAACAACCTAGGGAATCAACTAATATGAGTACTAATCAATTAGTAGAGCCTAGAGGTACAATTTCAGAAATCAGACAAAGGAAAATAAGTAAAAAGATTTGCGAAAAATATGATGTAAAGGTCGCATTTAATCAAGAAGCAGAAATAATTGCACACTACTATCCTTACTATGATAAAGATACTAATGACCTCATAGGATACAAAGAAAGACAAGTTAAGAATAAAGGTTTTAGTATTACTGGAACTAACAGAGGTGCAGGTTTGTTCGGGCAGCAGATTTACTCTAGTGGTGGTAAATATCTTACTATTACTGAGGGTGAGATAGATGCATTATCTATATCTGAAATGTTTGATGGTAAGTATGCAGTAGTCTCAGTTAAGAACGGGGCTCAAAGTGCCTATAGAGACATCAAAGAAAATTTAGATTTTGTTGAATCTTTTGAAAATGTAGTAGTCTGTTTTGATCAAGACGATGCAGGTAAAAAGGCAGTAAAAGAAATACAGGACCTGTTTACTCCAGGTAAACTAAAAATCTGTAAGCTGCCACTAAAAGATGCCAACGAGATGTTAATGGCAAATAGAATCAAAGATTTCACTCAATGTTGGTGGGAGTCAAAAGAGTATACTCCAGAGGGAATCATTAGAGGTAGTGACACTTGGGACTTCTTAAAGAAGAAGAAGAATGTGGTATCTATTCCTTACCCTTGGAAGAATCTAAATAAGTTAACTTATGGATTCAGACAAAAAGAATTAGTCACTATCACATCAGGTAGTGGTATGGGTAAGACTAGTGTGGTTAAAGAGTTAGAATCTTATATCTTAAACACTACGGAAGATTCTCTGGCTATCATACATCTAGAAGAAGAGATAGGTAGATCAGTACAAGGCATTATGTCTGTAGAAGTTAACTTACCTCTACATCTTCCAGATTACGAAGAGTACTATACTGAGGAAGAAGAATATACTCTCTGGAAAAAGACTGTAGGTGACAAACCAGTTTATTTCTATGATCACTTCGGAAGTATGGGAGAAGATAAGTTAATTAATGTCATAAGGAATTATGCAAAGAGTTTAGATTGTAAGTGGATTGTATTAGATCACTTATCGATGGTTGTATCTAGTCAAGAGGGATTCTCTGATGAACGTAAAGCTATCGATGCAATTATGACTAAGTTAAGAAAAATAGTTCAAGAGACTGGAGTAGGTATGTTTGTCATATCTCACTTGAAGAGACCTCAAGGTAAGGCACACGAAGAGGGTGGACAAGTATCTCTAAGTGAACTCAGAGGATCTGCTGCCATTGCACAATTAAGTGATATGGTGTTTGGTTTGGAAAGAAATCAACAGGCAGACGATGAGTCAGAGAGAAACACAACAACAATTCGTGTGATTAAAAATAGATTTGCCGGTTTAACTGGGAAAGCCTGTCAACTTATGTATAATAAAGACACGGGAAGATTGAGGGAAATAGAAAGTGAAGAAAGTTTATTTTGATATTGAGACCGATGGTTTAGATGCAACTAAAATACATTGTATCTGTGCCATAAAGGATAATGATAAAACAGTTAACAACTTTATAGGGGATAAATGTTATGAAGATTTCTACAGATGGTTGGTTCTGGAAGACATACGAGTTCTTATTGCTCACAACGGCATTGGCTTTGATATTCCTGTTCTCCGTCTTCTTAGTGGTCACGAGTGGGATTTTATTATACGAGACACTCTCGTCCTATCAAGATTGGTTAATCCTTCCTTGGACGGGGGACACTCTCTCAAGTCTTGGGGTGAAAGACTAGGTAATTATAAAGATGACTATGTTAAGAACTTCCTAGAGAAGAACGGTAAAGACTCTGACCCTTGGGCAGCATTCAATATGGATATGTTGGAGTATTGCCAACAAGATGTAAGAGTACTTAAACACGTCTATGATAAATTATGTTCTGATCTATCAGATTTTAGTGAAGAATCAATAAAATTAGAACATCGAGTTGCTACTATCATCAAAGAACAAGAAGACAACGGTATTCTGTTTGATGAAGGTAAAGCAATGTTACTTCTGGCTGAGTTAAAAGAAGAAGTAACTCGAATAGAGGATAAGGTCCACGAACGGTTTTCCCCTCTCCCAACGTGGACACCTCTAATCGAACTAAAGAATCCTCTGAAGAAAGACGGTACTCCTTCAGTTGCATACCAAAAGCAATTAGACCTTGGAGCTCATTGCAATGAATATGGTGAGTGGGGATATACGGCATATCCTGAGTTTAATTTAGGGTCTAGGCAGCAAGTTTCCAGGTATCTACAACATTTCGGTTGGAAACCTAAAGAGTTTACTGAAAAAGGTAATGTAATCGTAAATGAAAAGGTACTTGAGAATGTAAAGATTCCAGAGGCACAATTAATTTTAGAGTATTTTACAATCACAAAACGTGTGGCTATGGTAAAATCTTGGGTAGAGTCTGTAAAAAGTGATGGACGTATCCACGGTAGAGTTAATAGTTGTGGTGCAGTTACTGGAAGAATGACTCATAGTAGTCCTAATTTGGCACAAGTTCCGGCAGTTTATTCCCCATACGGTAAAGAATGTAGAGAATTATGGATTGTGCCTAAAGGTAAAAAACTAGTAGGTGTGGATGCATCAGGTCTTGAACTTAGAATGTTGGCACACTATATGAATGATAAAGACTATACTGAGGAGATATTAAATGGAGACATTCATACAGCAAATCAAATGGCTGCAGGACTTCAATCAAGAGATCAAGCAAAGACTTTCATCTATGCCTTCCTTTATGGAGCAGGAGATTCTAAAATCGGAACAGTTGTTGGAGGAACAGCGAAAGATGGTGCTACTCTTAAGGCAAAATTCCTTGATAATACGCCTGCTCTTAGAGACTTACGAAAGTCAATTGATCACAGAAGCCAAAAAGGGTGGATTAGAGGTCTCGATGGACGAAGACTAATTATTAGGTCTGCACACGCAGCTTTGAATGTGTTACTACAGTCTGCAGGTGCAATAGTAATGAAACAGGCATTGGTTCTACTTAAAGAATATGCCGATAAACATAATATAGAATACAAATTTGTTCTGAATGTTCACGATGAATTTCAAACAGAAGTTCGGGAAGATCAAGCAGAACGATTCGGGAGACTTGCAGTTGATTGTATCAAACGTGCAGGGTCTGATTTTAACCTAAACTGTCCTTTGGACGGAGAATACAAGGTAGGTGAAACGTGGGCATCGACACACTAATAGATGATGTTTACAATCTTATGGAAACTAAAGAGATTCCAGATGATGTAAATATCGAAGAGGTTATTAACACCTTCGGTGAGAATGTAAAAGAAATCTTACTGAAGAATATTACTAACCATAAAGAAGACAATAGGAAACTAAGAATGTCTAACATAGGTAAACCTGATAGGCAGCTTTGGTATCACTATAATAATACTGAAGGTGAGAAGTTAAGACCTTCTACATTAATCAAGTTCTTGTACGGACATCTAACAGAAGAACTAATCTTGGCATTAGTTAAACTATCTGGACATACAGTAACTGACGAACAGAAACAAGTAGAGGTAGGAGGAATCCGAGGCTCTATGGACTGTAAGATTGATGGTGTCTTAACTGATGTTAAATCTGCATCTTCTTATGGATTTAAGAAGTTTAAAGATGGTTCTTTAATTGAAGACGATGCTTTTGGATATGTAGATCAGATTAAAGGATATGCACACGCTGAAGGTGAAAGACAATTCGGTTGGTTAGCATTCGATAAGTCTCTAGGACATTTAACATATCTTAAATATGATATGGATGATGAGTCTTCAAGATATTGGAGTAAGTTAAATTTAACTAATATCGAAGATAGAATAGAACATATTAAGACTGTAGTGGAACAAGAAGAACCACCTGCAAGATGTTATAATTTAGAACCTGATGGTAAAAGTGGTAATATGAAACTTCCAGTGGGATGTGCATACTGTCAATATAAACATACGTGTTATCCAGAACTAAGAACTTTCCTATATTCAACAGGACCTAGATTCTTGGCAGAAGTTGTTAATATTCCTAATGTATTGGAGATAGATAAAGATGGCAACGCCAAAGTTCAGGAGTAAATTAGAACAGGAGTGTGCTGCCGCACTAGGTAAAGAATGGAAGTACGAACCTGGAAGGATAGCATACACTGTAAGAAGAAACTATATCCCGGACTTTGTCTGTAGAAATCACTTTATAGAAGTTAAAGGTTTCTTCAGAGCCGGAGATACTCAAAAGTATAAGGCAATTGCAGAACAACTACAATTTGAAGGAAAACAACTTATATTTTTGATGCCTAATCCAGATAAGATGACTCGTAAAGGAGGTAAAACATCTTATAGGGATTGGTGTAAGAAACATAATATTCCTATATTCTCAACTAAAGAGATCAAAGAATTAAAGAAATGGACAAGAAAGCAATAAACCCATCACACTACAGAGAACATCCTAGTGGTATAGAGGCAATACAAGTTACTGAACATATGAACTTTTGTCTCGGTAATGCTATTAAATATATTTGGAGAGCAGATTTGAAACATACAGATAATGGTCTGGAAGATTTAAATAAGGCTCTATGGTACATACAGAGGGAAATTACAAGGAGAGAAACTAATGACTCTGGACGAAGTAAAGGAAAAATTAGTAGCTAAATACTATGACGAATGTCTAATCTGTGAAATACTAGATATTAGTGTAGAAGATTTATTAGATAGATTTGAAGACAGAATATTAAGTAAGATGGAATTTTTTAGAAGAGAATCGATTGAGGAGAATGAATATGATGAGCATTGAGTTAGTATCTTTATTGGTACTTGCCATAACTTTAGTTGGTGGTATTGCATCTTACTATTATGGAGAAGATAAATACGGTAAAGGTATACTAGATGGAATACAGATGCATAACAGTGGTCGTTTAACATATACGACATATATAGAAGATGGTCAGGAAATGTTAAAAATAGATATTAAAGAAGAAGAGTATGAAGAGTAGTTATTTAGGAATCACAATAGATAGAAAGAGAGACAAGAAGATGTCTGAACAAGCAAGAGAACTTGTTACTAATTACTATCTAAGAGGTAAAGAGAAGTCACCACAAGAGGCATATGCAAGAGCCTGTGTTGCTTATAGTGGTGGAGATTTAGAATTGGCACAAAGATTATATGATGCAGTGAGTCAAGGTTGGTTTATGTTTAGTAGTCCTATCTTGTCTAATGCACCATTACCAGGAGAAAAGGTAAGTGGTTTACCTATTAGTTGTTTCCTTAGTTATGTTCCAGATGATCTAGAAGGTTTAATCTCGCATCAATCTGAACTTGCCTGGTTAAGTGTTAAGGGTGGAGGAGTAGGTGGACACTGGGGTGATGTAAGACCTGTCAGTGATAAAGCACCAGGACCTATTCCATTTATTAAAGTATCTGACAGTTCTATGACTGCATATAAACAAGGACAAACAAGGAAAGGAAGTTATGCTGCATATATTGATATCTCGCATCCAGACATTATTGAATTCATCAACCTTCGAGTACCTACTGGAGGTGATAGTAATAGGAAGTGTTTTAATATTAATAATGCTGTCAATATTACTGATGCCTTTATGGATTGTGTTATCGATAATAAGCCTTGGAGTCTTACTGATCCTAGTAACGGTGAAATCCGTGATACAATACCTGCAAGAGACCTTTGGCAAAGACTCTTAGAAGTTAGATTCAGAACTGGAGAACCATATTTAAATTTTATAGATGAAGCAAATAGAAATTTACCGAAAGAACTTAAAGATAGAGGACTTAAGATTAGAGGAAGTAATCTTTGTAATGAGATTCACTTACCCACAGATAGTGACAGGACGGCAGTATGTTGCCTATCCAGTGTCAATCTTGAGAGATTCGATGAATGGAGAGATAAGGGACTCGTATCTGACTTAATTGAGATGTTAGATAATGTGTTAACAGAGTTCATAGATAATGCCCCTCACGAGCTCGCTAGGGCATCACATTCAGCATATCAAGAGCGTAGCCTAGGGCTGGGTGCAATGGGTTTCCATTCGTACCTACAATCGAAGAATATTCCTTGGGAGTCTGCACAGGCAACTGGACAGAACTTAAGGATGTTTAAACATATTAAGGAGGAAGCAGTTGAAGCTACTGAAAGATTGGCTAAGGTACGCGGAGAATACCCAGATGGTAGAGGAAGTGGCAGAAGGAATAGTCATCTTCTTGCTATTGCCCCTAACGCTAATAGTTCTATTATCTGTGGTACTTCTGCTTCCATTGAGCCTATTAAGTCTAATGCTTATACCCATAGGACTAGAGTTGGGTCTCATCTTGTGAAGAATAGACATCTTGCTAGAGTTCTAAACGAACACAGATTAAGATTAGGTTTTGAGAAAGATTGGTTAAACGAACAGTGGTCTGATATTATCCATCACGAAGGATCAGTCCAACATTTAGATTATCTCACAGATTGGGAAAAGGATGTATTTAAGACTGCATTCGAGATTGACCAACTGTGGGTAGTAGAACACGCAGCAACCAGACAACCATTTATATGTCAAGGTCAAAGCGTTAACCTGTTCTTCCCTGCGGGTAGCGAGAAGGCTTCCGTGAACAAAGTACATCTCGCAGCGTGGGGTAAGAAACTTAAAGGTCTTTATTATCTACGTACTAATAGTGGTGCTACTGCTGAACAGATAGGTAAGAAGGTAGAGAGGATTAAATTAGAATCATTTAAAGAGGAGGATACTGAATGTCTGAGTTGTCAGGGGTAGGTGTATTAGATGAGGCACAAACATATAAACCTTTTAATCATCAGTGGGCAATGGAAATTGCTGAAGAACACGAGAAGATTCACTGGGGTATATGGGAAGTTAAACTACAAGAAGATGTAGATCAATGGAAGAGAGGCAATATTACTCCAGAAGAAAAGAATCACATTACTCAGATATTAAGATTATTTACACAATCGGATGTACAAGTAGGTCAGAATTACTGTGATCTCTTCTTACCTAAGTTTCGTAACCACGAGATTAGGAATATGATTATGTCTTTCGCAAATAGAGAAGGCACACACCAAAGAGCCTATGCATTACTGAATGATACATTAGGATTTGATGATAGTGAGTATTCTGCATTTTTAGAATATAAACAGATGAAAGACAAGATAGAATTTATGCAAGACAATGATGTAGTTACTCTACACGGTCTAGCTAAATCTTTGGCACAGACTTGTGTCAATGAAGGGATGTCTCTATTCTCTGCTTTTGCTATGTTACTTAATTACCAAAGATTCGGTAAGATGAAGGGTATGTGTGAAGTAGTTGAGTGGTCTATTAGAGACGAGTCTATGCACGTTGAAGGTATGTCTCGACTGTTTAGACAATTTTGTAAGGAACATCCAAGAGTTGTAACGGATGAATTTAAGAGGGAAATTTATGAAATGGTTAGAGTTGCTGTCTCACTGGAAGACAAGGTTATCGATTTGGCGTATAAAATGGGAAGTGTCGAGGGTCTTGAAAAAGGTGAGGTCAAAGATTACATCAGGCATTTAGCTGATAGAAGATTGATACAGTTAGGACTTAAAGCAAACTATGGGGTGAAGGACAATCCTTTACCTTGGGTTGAGTGGATTATTGCTGGTGATTCATTCAAGAATTTTTTTGAAGGTACTGTAACAGACTACAGTGCTG
>Ga0255772_10004037_pt1 | contig 13908 bp, 22 predicted proteins | sample 071ome_34_FD_179970 | JGI IMG/M metagenome (GOLD analysis project Ga0255772, IMG submission 179970) | Coastal salt marsh microbial communities from the Groves Creek Marsh, Skidaway Island, Georgia - 071411BT metaG (version 2) | ecosystem: Environmental > Aquatic > Marine > Intertidal zone >...
ACATTTCTTGCGTCACTTTTGGTGGTGTGTACATTCTAGCAAACGATGACATAGCAAACCAATACCGCCTCTTAGTGAGCGGTTCCATTTCCTTTGTACATATCGGTGTCATAGTATCCACCCTTTCTAGCGCCGAAATAAATTGTAGTTAAAACAAAAGGCACCGCTACAATCAGCAGTGCCCGTCCTAGTAAATGTTCCATTAGATTACAGATGAATGTTTGGTGGTAAATTTCCAGGTTCCGAGATCGTGAAAAATATTTTTACAAGTGGCGATTGCAGTATCTCCGCCCCTAACCATAAGGTTGTATCCACTGTCCACATCACAAATATTACGATCAACATCACAGTCAATATATGCGACGCCAAATTTTGCAGAACGCTCTTCTCTTTTCCAACAGTCCTCAATATTGCTATTGCCATAATTAACAATAATGTCGCCTTCACTACAATGTCGTAGTAACTCATTGAGTGTTTCCTCTACTGTCTCTGCTGGTACAACCATCATGTAGACACCAGGACGATGAACTATTTGAACAAGGCTTTGAATAGAAGTGGTACATCCACTGATATAACCCGCTTCATATTGCTGACAAGCTTTTTCATAATTGTTTCTGTAACCCCATACTTCATGACCATGTTTGATAAGACGACGGGACATGCCTTCACCCATCCGTCCCAATCCGATCATTCCTACTTTCATCTGAACCTCCCAGGAGTGTAGTCCATATTTTCTAGCAGTTCTTCTAAAAGTTGACCATACTCTTGAAACATTCTGTCACCTGCAATGAAGCATCTCTGCCTCAACCAAACAGCATCTGCTAGTTGCTGCTTTTCATGCTCGCCTAGTTGTGCAAATCTATTCATGGATTTTCAGGTTCAATTCCTAGTTCTTTTAAGTAGTCTATCCACCACTGTGGATCTTTTTGTCTTTTCCAGTTGGGTACTGGCAAACCTTTGTCTGAGTAATATTCCCAGATTGCACTATCTATAGTCAGTGCGATCTCCATATTCCTCTTCCTCCTCATCAACGTCTGCATATGCATCTGCCACGAAGGGTCCTCGTTCTCGTAGAGGTTCTTTTCTGACATAATCCGTCTCAGCGTTAACGGCAGAAATCCATACGGATAGTTTCATTACTATGTAGATTATAGCGAGCGGAGTAAAACATCCGATTAAGACTAGTGCCTTCATCTAATCATCTCCATTGCATGTAAAAGTTCATGGGTTGTGATTCTTGTTCTCTTTGATTTTATTGTATCCCCAGACTGCTAGGGTGCCGATACCTAGACCAGCAATACAGCAAAAAAACATATGAATAAGGTGTTCAAAGGTTGAGTGGTCAGCGTGGTTCATCCGAAATACATTACAGAGAGTGTGAAGATAACAAAGATGATGATAGTAAACATCATCAATCCTACACCTGCCCAGGCAACCCAGGCAGGCATAGGTTCATACTTATGAGACATGAACGGTTCCGATCATACCAGCGCCCTTATGGGGAGCACACCAGTAAGTATAGTCTCCTGCCTCTGGGAACGCAACCTCAAAGTCCTCGCCTGGTAACATAGCGAGACCTTCGTGTGATAGTTCTGGATGATCCTCTACCACTACGTTGTGTGGTGGTAGCATGTTATTGATGAAGTGAACTGATTCTCCAGCAGCAATAGAGACCTCTGCTGGTTCAAAAACTAGGTTGCCATTGGCACCCATCTGGACATCTACTGCCCATGCGGGAGCAGCGATAAAAAGTGTAGCGAGTAGTGCAAATAAAAATTTCATTGGTCCTCATCGTAGTCGTAGCGTAAACGACAGTGCCACCACCAATCATCATCGTCATCGTAGAGAGAGCATGGTTCCTCAAATAACTCATCTATTCTCTTTTGACGTACTCTTTGATATAGAAGATCTAAATCGTCAGGAGTGATACTCATCTAAAAGATCAAGGATAAGATTGAAAGCATGGTGGGCACCATCTTTGTAGGTAGCAGACTTATCATTCATTAGTTCATTGCGATAAAGTCTAGTCTTTAGTTTGTATACCTTTGACTCAATGTCAATTTTATTAAGTCTACCTCTTGACATTATTTTATGCTCCCCCAGTCCTTGTTGAAGGTTTCTAACCCGATATCTGTCAGCATATGACGATAAAGGTTATAAAATACAGGAACTGGAAGCGTACAAACGTCGGCACCTACTCTAAAACAATCTGATACTTGACGTGCCTCTCTTATTGATGCTGCTAGAACTTTGGTTTCTACTTGGTGTGTTGCAAATACATCTGAAATCTCCTCAATGAGGTAAATGCCATTCCAGTGTTGATCATAAACACGACCAACAAAAGGTGACACATAAGTTGCACCTGCTTTGGCAGCAAGTATTGCCTGTGCTGTTGTGAAAACTAGAGTTACGTTAACAGGTACTTCATTAGCATGTAACTCCTTACATACTTTAAGCCCTTCAAATGTGCATGGAACTTTGATTGTGATGTTAGGACCAAGATCCAGATATTCGTCTGCCATTTCTAGCATCTCATCTTCAGTATCACCAACTACCTCTGCAGAGATAGAAGCGTTCCAAGGGAAGATTTCAGAGATCTCTTTTATGACTTGTACAGGGTCTCGTCCAGCTTTTTTCATCAGTGTAGGGTTAGTGGTCACCCCATCTATTAAGCCAGTCTCATATAGGTGAGCAATTTGCTCAGCGTCAGAGCAGTCCAGAAAAATCTTCATGACTCTCCTATGCATTTGTACTTATTTAGCATAGCAAAAAAGGACCCCGAAGGGTCCTTTGTTTTGATATTAAGACATAATATCACTTGTTATAAGTATGTCCGCGATAACAAAATGTACCGTGGGTCTCTTTAGGTTCGTGTCCACAAGTCTCATACTCAACACCACGATAAGCAGTGTGAGAGATTTGAGCATCATGAATTGCAGATGCCTTTTGGATCTGTTGACGAATCATTTGAAGGGTGTTCATTTGATTGACTCCTGAAATACTAGGGATTATTAGCCCCGTTCCTTCAGTCGTTTGCGTCCTCGTTATCAAAACACGATGGTTCGGTATGCTCAATCCATTTGGTAATGATTTGAAACTTCTCGGCAGGTGTAAAAAGAGTTGTCTCTTGAATACCCTGCTTCAACCAGTGATAGTCTTCGCACTTGAGATACATGTCCTTAGGGACATGCATAAAAAGCACAGTTAACGTTGATAACATAGGATGAACGGCTCCGTTCCGCGACTTACTTGCGTCCTATTCGCTATTCGCAAACAGCGAATGGATGAACGTAATGACAGTATAGCACTGTCTGTATTATTTATCAAGCTGCTCTTCTGTATCATCTGTTACAGGTTTTTTCTTACCCTGCTCCCAGAGATACATGAGTCCTTCGTTCATGAGGGGTCCTTCATCAAACTCAGAGAGATATTGATCAAATTTATCCTCTGCCTGACGTTTGAATTCTTCGTCTAATGGTTTGTTCTGTTTCATTTCCACTTAAACCAACCTGTAATAATTAGTTTTTCCTGTGTGGGAGATACAACTCCCTTATGAAGGTGGGTGTAACCCGCTGGGAATAGTACAGTCTTTCCCTGAACTGCATCTACAGTATAGTCCTGGTGGACAAAATAAGTTCCACCACCATCAGTAATTGTATTTAGATAGGTGATAAATGCAACCACTCGCCCCTGTTCTGGTCCCAGTGCATCAAAGTGCTCAGCATAAAATGCTTCGCCAGGTTTATAGTATTGAAACTTAGGGGAACTAAAGAACTCTAGCGGTTGATTGAACAAATACTTATCACTATAATGTCGGATACAAGTGAATAGATGATCAAGATAATCTAGATCTTTATATGCAGGAGTGTAGACAACTCCAGAATCAGGAATTTCATTAAAGAACAAGTCCATGCATTTTTTATAATCCTCACGGACTTTATTTTGACCTACCGTACCAGGACGGATTGCTTTACCTGTTGCTTCAACATCATGGTAGAGTTTTGCCATGCCTTTAACGACAGACAATTCACAATTGTAAGTTTGAATCAAGATCTATACCTCCCAGGCCAAGTCACATGCATGGTGCCACAGAGGAGCACCACAAATGCGATAACAAATAAGGTACTCACAGAGAGAACCCAGCAAAAGTATTGGACTCAACGTCCTGTTTGATACCACCGATGACATAAGATTCAATCTCAGTCTCCTGGGGAGCATTCTGTTGACCCTTAGAGTTCAACCAGTGCTCAGTCCAGGGTAGAGGATTGTTCTTAGCGGGGATATCATAGATGGGTTTGATACCAATCGCCTTCATACGACGGTTAGCAATCCACTCAACGTACATACCCAACAGACGCTCGTTCAAACCGATCATAGAACCGTTCTTAAACAGATAGTCTGCCCACATCTTCTCTTCATCAACGGTGCGACGGAACATATCAATGACAAAGTTTTCCTCTTCCTTAGCGATCTCCTTCATCTCAGGATCATCACCATCACGCCACTTGTTCAAAATGTTCTGGGTGATTACCAAGTGTTGATTCTCATCACGGGCGATGAGGGATAAGATCTTTGCAGATCCTTCCATGAGTTTGAGTTCACCAAAACCAAAGCTGCAAGCAAAAGAGACGTAGAAACGAATTCCTTCCAGAATATTGACATTGGCAACAGCGCGATAGAGTTTACGTTTGAGTTCACGGCGATCAAACTGACCAGCATAGTGACCTTCTCTGGCAAGTTCCCACATAGTTCCGTTGTCATACTCATGAGCATGTTGGATGAAACTATCGTAAGACTCGGTGACAGATGCTGCACGAGACATGACCTTCTCGTCATCCAGGATAGTGTCAAACACTTCGCTAGGATCAGAGTAGACGTTCTTAATGATGTAAGTGTATGAACGGGAGTGGATCATCTCCATAAACTCCCACACAGTCATACATGCTTCTAGTTCAGGGAGTGAGCAGTAAGGGATAAAAGCCATCCCAGGACCACGCCCTTGTACAGAATCCAGCATGATCTGGTACTTAAGATTGCTGGTAAAAATGTGCTTTTGTTCTGGCGTAAGTGTTTGGTAATCACTGCGATCCTTCTGTAGAGAGACTTCTTCAGGTCTCCAAAAATAACCCAGTTGCTGCTGAGTGAGTTTATCAAATACAGGATACTTGTAAGAGTCGTATCTCTGAACCCCCAGAGGGGCACCAAAAAACATAGGTTGCTTTTTGGTGTCCACTTTGTTCTTATTAAATACTGTCATTCCTTTAACCTCAGACCTTGCAACTGTCACAGTCTTCTTCCTCCGTGTTGAGTAGATCGTTAATCAAATCTTCTACATTATCTTTCACAGAATCATCACCATCCTTTTTATTGTCGTATGTATTTTGGTAGTATGAGGTCTTCCAACCAAGTTTGAATGTAGTGAGAAGATCTTTTGCCATCACAGAGACTGGCACTTCATTGTTAGGATAATTCTCTGGATTGTACGACCAGTTACCACTGATCGCCTGGTCAAAGAATTTTTGCATGACAGCGACGACGTTGATGTAACCGCTGTTATCCTTCATCTCCCAGAGCAACGTGTAGTTGTTCTTCAGGCTATTATACTGTGGAACAATCTGCTTAAGAGGTCCTTTTTTGGACTTCTTAATGGACAGGTAGTCTCTAGGGGGTTCAATTCCGTTTGTGGCATTTGACACAACGGAACTGCTCTCAGAAGGCATCTGTGCGGACAGTGTGCTGTGTCGGAGACCTGCTTTTTGGATAGCAAACCGTAGAGTATCCCAGTCATACTTCAGTTCATTTGCCACAATGGCATCAACATCCTTTTTGTATGTATCAATAGGCAGAATACCCTGAGAATACTTGGTACGATTGAAGTATTCGCAAGGACCTTTCTCAATGGCAAGATTATTGGATGCCGTGAGAAGATAATACTGGAATGCTTCAGTCAGTTCATGAACTAGTTTCCAGGCAGTCGGATCATCATAGTGTTCACCATGACGTGCCAGGTAATGTGCCAGACCGATGTAACCAATACCCAGGGAGCGACGTGCCAAGGTGCTCTTCTCGGCAGCGGCAACAGGATACTCCTGATAATCAATCAGTTCTTCCAGACCACGGACAGCGAGATCACAAAGATTCTCAAGATCATCCAGGTTCTTCAGTTTGCCAATGTTAATAGCAGACAGAATACACAGGGCAATCTCACCCTCACCATCAATATGGTCCAGGGGGTCGGTGGGAAGTGTAATCTCTTGGCAGAGATTAGACATGTTCACCTTGTCATTGAACGAGGAGTGACTGTTGCAATGATCAATGTTCATGATGTAGAGACGACCTGTCTCTGCACGTTCCTTCAGGAGGTCAAGGAAGAGTTCTTGAGCGCGGATAGTTTTGCGAGGAACAGACTCATCTCGTTCGTAACGTACATATAACTCGTCAAAAGAATCAGTGCCAAAAGCATCATAGAGACCTGGCGTGTCATGCGGTGAGAAGAGGCTAATCTCTCCATCTGCAATGAAACGTTCGTAGAAAAGTTTTGAAATCTGGATTGAGTAGTCAAGTTTGCGTACGCGGTTGTCCTCTGTGCCTTTGTTGTTCTTAAGAACAATAATATCTTCTATCTCTTGGTGCCAGATAGGAAAGTGGACAGTAGCTGACCCACCTCGGATCCCGTTTTGTGTACAGCATCTGACAGTTGACTCAAACTTTTTGAGGAAGGGGACCACACCTGTGTGTTGAACCTCTCCGCCTCGGATCTTACTGTTGATGCCACGGATGCGACCTGCGTTGATACCGATTCCTGCGCGTTGAGCGACATATCGGCCAATCGCCATATCAGAAGTAAAGATACTATTGAGGGAGTCATCAACATCAACCAGAACACAGCTTGCAAACTGCCGAAGTGGAGTTCGCACTCCTGCCATGACAGGTGTGGGAATGTTGATTTGGTGTTTGCTGATTGCGTCGTAGTATCGTTTGACATAGGAAAGGCGGTCCTTCTGATAATCCTTAAACAGGGTCGCCGCGATCAGCATGTACATGTACTGAGGGGTTTCATACACCTCCCCAGTGCTACGATCCTGTACAAGATATTTATCTACAACTTGACGAAGACCAGCGTATGTAAAGATATAGTCACGTTCCTGATCCATGAAACGATCCATCTGACCCCACTCATCAGCAGAATAGTAGGACTGCAGCATAGGATCGTAGATGCCTTTCTGAGTGCCTTGGATAAGGTGAGTATATAGATCTGGTCGGGAGTCAGGATGCTCGCCGTACACGCTCTTACGGAGACCGAAGAGAAGCAGACGAGCAGCAACGAATTGATAGTTAGGATTCTCAAGTGAGATGAGATCGTTGGCAGAACGAATCAAAATCTCCTGAATATCTTTAGTCTCAATGCCATCAAAAAATTGAAGATTGGCATTCATCTCTACCTGAGACTCAGAAACACCTGCCAGACCACGGCAGGCATGTTCAACCATAGTATGTACCTTGTCAAGATTGATCTTCTCTACAGATCCATCTCGTTTTTTAACTGTGAAACCGTTGCTCATACTCGCTTCCAATTGTTTAGTGTAAGTGTTGCCGAGAGACCACTATAAGTGTTAGATTCTACCAGATTTTGGACATCGTGTCCAGAGTTAACCATGTCGTTTAGGTCTTTTTCAACAATTGAATCTGGCCAGATAACAATTTTGTGTCCTCTATCTATAACCTTTTCCATACGCTTGATAATCTCAGCGTTTCTAGGTTCGTTATCATAAACAAAGACAACATCTCTCTCATCAGCAAACGACCAATCAATGTCTGCTCCTACCATTGCTACCGCATTGTCCAGGAAGAGACTATCAATAGGTCCCTCAGTGATGTGAGTTACTTTATCTTTGGTGGTACAATCTAGACCGTAGATCTTGGGTTTACTATCATCCAAAATGATAGTGATGTATCGCATTTTGTCGTTTGGATTCAAGGATCGTCCTTGAAATCCTGTCCACTGTCCATCCTGAATCAAAGGAATGATGATACGAGGATGTTCATATTTGGTATTTGAATATGTGGGTTGCTGTTCGTTTACCCACTTCTGGAACTCTTCAACATAAAAAAGTCTATTGAAAAACTTCTCAGGAATTCCACGACCTAGAAGGTAACCCAATGCTGGGTGATCACTATTTAGTTCAGAACACTTGGTCAGACCCTTAGGTACTTTGACTCGTTTTATGGGTTTAGTTTTGAAATCAAGATCTGGAGTCTTGATATAACGTCCCTGTCCAGTCAGACCCTCCTTGTATCGTTCCATGACATACTCGTCATGAAGGTCTGCCGCCTGATCTTTAAGGAAGTTTGAGAATGATCTTCCTACGCCACAGTTATGACACTTAAATACAACATCCGTCTTCACACGGATAAAGAATCCTCGTGCCTTGTTCTTATACTTCTTAGAGTCTCCGCAGTATGGGCATCTGAAGTTCCAGAGACCTTCCTTCTTACGGGTAAATTTATCCAGTCTACCCGACAGGAGATTGACGTACTTGCTCTCTATGTAATGCATGAACACCTGGCGTTGCATCCACTCTAGCATTCTTAGAAGTGGGTGTCAACGTCATTCCGATGTTCGGAAGGATCTGTAGGATTGTTACTGCAGTGGTCAGGACCGCACCTGCCATCCAGATCCACCTTTGATTCTCTTCAATCTTTTTATTTTGGTCATGAAACTTTAGTTTCACGCCCTTGTCAATGTCGGCAATCTCTAGTTTCAACTCTTCAATCATTTTGATAATGAGTTGATCTGCCCTCTCACTCTCAGCGAGACGACTTTCATGTCTCTCCAAAATAATAGCAATCTTATTACTGTTGTCAGATATAGTAGCAACAGCACGTTCCAACTTGTCCAACATCTCTTTGGATAGATCCTCGTAGATGTCAAGTTTAGATTCTAATACTGCCAGTTTACCGAGACCAAATGCCATCATTCTCCAGGAGAACAGAAACGTAGTACACGATTGAATGAGTCAGGACTCTCGTGACATGCGTTACTAAACTTCGCCTGGTTCTGTCTCTGTCCCAGAGACTTATACGCTTTCATTACATTCTTAGCAACGTCGGGAGTTACTTCAAACTCTTCGCCATTAAGAAACTTGATAGCGCCAGCGCACCCATTCTCTGCACAGTGCTTAATCTTTCCAAGATTACCAGTCGCTGAAAACTCTTCGGTAGCAGATTGAGGACCCATACCACCAGAGGCACCACGCTTCATGGCAGCAATCTTAACCTGCAATGCACGCTGCATCTCCTGTTTTTTCAGGGCGATCTTCTTCTTCTCTGCAGCGATCTTTTGTTGAACTTGTTTTTGAGCAAGTTGTTTTTTATTTTGCTGTTCCTGCTTCTTAGCATTTTCGGCAGCAGGATCTTCCATAGCCTCAGGAATGTTTCTCATTGCCTTCATTCTCTTATCCATGTAGAACTTTGCTGCCTCTCCAGGGAATACTCTCTCAATATCAATGTCGCCCCTGTAGCGAGGATTGATAAGCATACGCATCTTCTGTCTCAGTTCTGCAGGAGAACTTGCATAGATGATAGTCTCACCGACCTCAGGGATCGTTACTTTATATTGAAACAGTCTAGAATAACTTTCCTTTACCTGCTTCTTATTCTTTGCCTTCTGTTTACGATACTCGCTTACATAGGGTTGATCTTTGATTCTTTTGAATGCCTTCTTACGGAAGTCCAGCACAGGATCAAAACCCGCAACGGGTCCAGTGGCAGCAGCAGAACCGCTAAACCCACCAGTACCAACACTCATTGTAGGAGATTCGTTAATCATATTCTTCTAAGTTCCTCGGCAATGTCTGGATCTTCCTCCAGACCATCTAACCAGTGTTCTGGATATCTATTTAACCATCTAAGGAATGCACGCAATAGAGGCCAATACTCTCGTTCCAATCGGAAAAAGAGTAATGGTGTAGCGGCGTCATCAAAAACATTATATAAGACGATCAGATGATTGATGATGAGGTGTGACCTTAATGGTCCACCGCGTAAGTACCTCTTGAATAATCTCTTGAGGTACTTAAAACGCTTCATGTCTTCATCAAAATCCTCACGAGTAACACTGTGAGGATTCTCATAATTTTTGATGGCGAACATTACATAATTATCGTCGTTCAGTTCACCAAATTTCATACGCTATTAGCTACCGAAAGTGAGGGTGCCAGTGGCGGAGATCAGTTCAGGTGCGCCGTTGTCAGAATTCAACTTGACGCGATACTGATAACCATCTTCGTCTGCAGTCAGACCAGTGAGTGCAAGGGAAGCACTGGTTGCACCAGAGACGTTGGTCCAGCGACCAGTGCTGCTAGTACGACGCTGCCACTGGAAGGTGACGGTGCCACTGAGAGTAACTGCTGCGGTAACGGCGAAGGTTGCAGCACCGCTGCTGGAAGTCTGATCAGCAACATCGCTAGAGATGCTGATGAGTGCCTGAGCATCTGCTGCGATGGTATCATCGGAGAGAGTCTCGTCTGCGTTCGCTTCGGGGTTGGTGAGGAACATCAGGTGCTCTGCCTTGTGGCGAGTATTACCTGCTGCATCGGTGTAGGTGCGATATGCCCACCAGCCAGGGGCGGTGATGCCACGACCTTTGTTCGCTGCAAGACCTGCCTCAGTCTCGTCAACAAATACAATAGTTTCTGTTGCAGACCCTGCGCCATTACCTCTAGTAAGACCTACAGCGGTCTGGTTGGCGGCAGAGTCAACTCTTCCGTATAGGGACATTGTTGTGCTCTCCGAAAATTATCCGTAATAGTATTTATAAAAAAAGACCTCCGAGGAGGTCTCAGGATTAGCGGGATTGCAGTGCTGCTTTTACTTTTTCAAAGAGTCTGTCATCGGCAGTGGTGTTAGTCATCTTAACCGCCTTACCAATGATGAGAAGACAGAGATCAATCAGTTTTTCACCGAGTTCTGCATCGTCAGGAATCTTTGCTACAGCAGCATCAACAATTTTATATGCAAATGGAAGTAAAAAGGATACCATGGTAGCCTCTAATAAACGGGACTACCATATATAGGCTCAATCGTAACGCGATGCATGTTTAGCCATTGACTGCACTTCCTTTTTCTCTTTGGAAGTATAACCATGCTTAACAATGCGCTGGTTTGATTTCATGATTCTTCTGTTTTGTGTTTCAGAAGGAGTCTCCTTTTTACCCTTTACCTTTTTATCTTGACGGGAACCAGGGAAGTTTTTGGCATGTGCCTTTCCTTCGGGAGATTTCCCGATGTCAAGTTTTTTACCCGTCTTCTTCTCGTGTGCATCTAATGCAGATTGACGCTTCTTAACAGCGGCAAGTGATGCCTTTGCCTTAGCGGCACGGTCTTCCTTTCCAGGAGCGGCAGGACCGCGACGTGCCTCTGTATACAGATCAAAGGCAGTCTCTACTAAGATGTCCTTAAGTACGTTGAGGGCGTCTTCGGAAATGTCCCCTTTTTGGACTTCTTCTGCGCTCTCTTCTGTACTGACATAGGCGTGTTCCTCCTGATTAGTTGATTCAAAATGCGGGTTCTTCATAGAAGTGCCCATCTTTTCCATGTCTTTGCGAGCCTTTTCATTATTCTTTTGGCGCTTCTTAAAATCTGTTTCCAGATAAGAGTCATCCTTCTTTTTGGCTTCGCTGACACCCTCGGGGGCACCTTCATCCATGTGGTAACCTTTGCCCTCACAATGAGTGCATTCTTCACCACCCTTCTGACCAGAACCCATGCAGCCCTTACAGACCGACTTACTGGGTTTGTCATCACAACCGCAATCTTTTTCGTAAAGGTCTTCCTTACGAGGGTTGACCTTTACCAAAGATTTTTTCTCTTCCAGATAATCGTTAAAACTTAGCATCAGTCTTTCTTTTTAAGGTTTGCCTTACGGTATTCAAGGTCGGCACGAGTGCCACGATCCATTCTACCCTGAGACTTAGGCTTGGTCTTACCACCTACGTCAGGTTGCATACCAGGGTTTGCTGCCTTGACTCTGCGACCATGGGTGTATTCAGCACCAGATTGCTTAGAGTCACCAGAGACCATCTTGCCACCAGAAGAGCGAGAGTCAGCATACTCTTTGTCGGACTGACCATGCTTACCCTTGTAGCGTTCTACAATGTTCTCAATCTCTTGAATAGAGAAGAGACCAGACTCCCAGAGATCTGCAATCTGATCATAGTCTTCACCAAGGCGCTTGGCAAGTTTGTCACTACCCTTAGATACTACACGAGCAGTCTTACCAACAACCTTCTTAAGACCCTTCTTAACTACACTGCCAACTTTTTTGAGAGCACTACCAACAGCCTTACGGGTAGAACCGCTGTCGGAATCTTTGGACATGAGACGTTGACGTGCCTCAGAACCAGCATCTCTTTCGGCGCGACCCTTGTCAGAGACAGGTGCCTGTACGCCAGATGACTTCTTAGGAGCGTCGTTCTTAGGAGCGTCGTCCTTACGAGCCATTGCTTTTGCCTTCTGCTTATCCTTAGAGGCGGAGAACTCACCTGCTACCTTGCCAGCAGCTTGAGCGACCTTCTTAGCACCAGACTTAACAGCATCCTTCAGGCGACCACCTGCAGCTTTTGCAGCGGCACCCATTCTCTCTTTACGACCCTTGATCTCAGCACGTTGCTTAGCAGCGGATGCCTTACGGTCATCTGCCTTAGCACCTGCAAGTTTACGCTTCAGTCCAATGACCTTACGCTGCTCAAGATCTTCAACCAGAACAAACTCAAACTCATCTTCAATGATGTGCTCAACCAGTTCCTCAAAATCATCACCCTCTTCAACCATCTCAAGGATGATCTCTTCCATGAAGTCAACCAATTCCTCATCAGTCAGAGCATCAATCTCTTCACCGATCAGTTCCAGTTCTTCATCAGACAGAGCGATCAGATCTTCTTTTTTAACACAGTTGGGGACTTCCTTGCCATCCTTCTTCTTAGTGCCCTTGGCTTCATATCCATCCCAGCAAGTAGATGCACCGACGTTATCACGCGCTGCCTCCATACCCTCTTCAACTTCTTCAACCTCTTCGTTTGCTCTGTTCAAAACTTTAATAATTTTGCCAGAACGCTCATGTGCTTTTTGACGCTTTTCAGGAGGAATAGGTGTGCTGATAGCATCACGAGAAAGATTTCCCGCTTTACGGAACATCTTATTCTTAGGAAGTTCCTTCTTACCTTCTCCTAGGACTTCGGCATTCTTCTCGTAGTTGTCAAAGTGCTCATGCGCTTCAGCAATTACGATCTCAAGATCTTCTACAGGGACGTTCTCATAGATGTATCTACCGTCAGTAATATCGTAGTGGGTGACGGTGCCATCTTCCAGCATGGTGTGCTGTTCAGGAATGGTTTCATAGGTCTTACCTTCCTTCTTAACCATCTTAGCACAAATGTGGGTCTTCTTACCCATCGCTTTGGTGACGGTCTTACGACGATTCAGCAGATAGGAATCGGAAGAATCCTTGTCCCCATCATTGTCAATGTCCCCGTCTTCCTTACCAACGGGATCAAGTTTCTTTTTCTCATAAACCTGCCTGAGTGCCTCAGACATATCTGGTAAGTCTTGGAGATTCATTTTACTTAGCGTCCTTGTCTTTTTTATTTATCTTTTGGAGGAACTGTCCAGGTGTCATCTTAGCAACAGATGCAGACAGTGCAGAAGTACCGATCTCACCTTGAGGAGTGAAATCAAATCGTTTGATGTCATTCCGTTCAATGAGATCCTTCAACCACCCTCTATAAACAGAGTCATGTTCATCAATGTAGATCACATAATTGACACCACGTTTTACGATCTTGCCAATGACACCAGTGTTCATATTCTCAATGAACATGCCTTCAGCAAAGACCTCTTTGTTATAATAAG
>Ga0255772_10004040_pt1 | contig 13906 bp, 11 predicted proteins | sample 071ome_34_FD_179970 | JGI IMG/M metagenome (GOLD analysis project Ga0255772, IMG submission 179970) | Coastal salt marsh microbial communities from the Groves Creek Marsh, Skidaway Island, Georgia - 071411BT metaG (version 2) | ecosystem: Environmental > Aquatic > Marine > Intertidal zone >...
CGCGCATGACAATGCTTTGGTATGCCGGCGAGCCGGTTCTCCACATCACGCCCAGATCCAGAGCGAAGGCGGCATTAATCATATTCTGGGTCGCTGCCGCCGCTGACAGAGTCTGCTCGGATTCCGGAACTTTCGGATGTGGTTTCGGGCTAGCAACAGTCACGACAATGAGCGGCGCGCGGAGCGGCTTGGCCGCGAGCTTGTCAACCTGAGCGGCGCTGATCTCAGGGTTTTCCTGCCTGGCTGCGGCGACCAACAGATCGCCCAACCGACTGCGGGCCTGTCCTCGGATGGTCAGAAAGCGCCAGGGCCGGAGCAGGCCGTGATCGGCGGCCCTGACCGCTGCCCTGAACAGATGGTCTAATTGATCCGAGGTCGGTTCGGGATCCATGAGTCGCGGTGACGACGTACGGTACTGTAGAGCCTCTAGCGCATTCACGTGGTTTCTCCGGCGGGGCAGTCTGCTGAGACGGGTCGGGCTGGTTCAGGCCAAGAGGATATAGGAAAGCGACAGAGAGAGGAAACAAAGCGCTGATCGGGGTTTCCAACCCCGCGAAATGTAAAGGAAATGGGTCGCTCGCTGTCATGCATGTGACATATAAACGATGGTATACTTTGTCACCTCGCCGCCGATAAGATGCGTGTCGGCGTTCATTTCGCCGGCTGAACAGCCGCGTAGTCCCAATCCGTCGGCGCGATGCCCCTAATCCGCAGCAGGTTCGCAGTATGAATTCAAAAGTTGACGTCATCGCAGCAAGCTCCGAACGGTTGCCGTATCCGCAGGATCGGTCACGGTATTTCGGCTCTGTTAAGAACGAGACGCTTCGGCTGGTATTCTCCTTCTACTCACCGGATGGCAACGAAATCGCCATGCCGATTGCGAGTATGTCAGCCTATCTGAAACAGGAGTTCCCCTGGGTGGAGGTGCTTCTTGAACCGGTATTAATACTCAGGGATGCTGAGCAATACTCTCCGGAAAATTACGCGAAAACCATTAAAGCACTGGACGCGGATCTGATGGCGTTCTCCATCATGAGCCCCCACTGGTATCCGATGGAGCCTTATTTCGAGGAGATCAAGAAGCTGATGCCGGGCTTGCCGATCTGCATTGGTGGTTACCAGGCCATGCTGTCGCAGGAACAGACGATTGCAAACCCGAACGTTGACTACATCTGTGTTGGTGACGGTGAGTACGCGATCGGTAATATTGTGCAGCACCTGCGGGGGCTCAAAGACGGCCCCGCAGACGGTATGTGGGAAAAACTGGTGGATGGCGAAGTCTATCAGACTGAAGCGCATCAGATCGGTGATCTCAAGGCGCTGCCTTTTCCGGATTACGATGTATTTTCCAAAGAAGACGGGTTCAAGGATGTAAATTCTTCCATTTTTGGTCCCAAGGGGAAACTGGTGTTGCCGGTTATGACCGGTCGTGGCTGCCCCTATCGCTGCACCTACTGCTGCAACACGCCAATTCTGGAAGGGTGGCGCTCTAAGAAGGAATTTCTGCGCAAGTATGAGCCGGAGGCCATGGTGGCGGAGCTGGAGCGTCTGCGTGATGAATACGATGTCGGCTATTTCGAATTCTGGGATGAGCTGTTTTTGTCGAATTTGAAATTCGTCAGAGCGTTCCTCGAAATTTACAAAGAGCGCATCGGTCTTCCGTTTTCTATCAACTCCCGCGTGGAGGTGATGAACGAGGAGTTTTGCCAGACTGCTGCCGAGGCCGGGTGTCACACGATCTGGTTTGGTATCGAGAGCGGTGATGAAGAGTATCGGGCCAACATGCTCGGCCGGAAAATGAAAAATCAGCAAATCATCGATGCGGCGGACAACTGCAAGAAAGCCGGCATCAACAGGCTGACCTTTAACATCGTCGGTGCCCCGCTTGAAACGGCTGCCAACATGCGCGAAACCCTCAAGCTCAACCAGCGCATCGCGCCGGAGCATTTTTTCTTTTTCCCGTACATTCCGCTGCGCGGAACGCCCCTGTACAACATTGCCAAAAAAGAAGGGTTGTTGCTGGAAACCAAAAAGAATCTGCACTACCTGTCAGCGGCAAATGACAGGCAGTTCACGCTTAACATGAAAGAGCGCCCTGAACTCCTCACCGCCGATGAGTACAACGAAATCTGTATGGAAATGCTGGAGTTTCAGGAAAAGAATAATCGCCTGACATACTCCGACTCCGAAGGCGAACAGGGTGAAGCGAGCGTTGAGGATAAGAGCTTCTCTCTCGTTGAAGAGAACTCGGTGTCCGAAGAAGAGCCTCTGCCGGTGGACATGCCGCCGACGACCCAGTCGAAGGGTTTTGTCAAAACCGTGATCAACTTTTTTGGCAGATAGTTCAGGTCGGTGAGCCGGCGCCCTGTAGCCGCTGCTCTGACGCGAGTGCTCGATTGAACGTCTGCCATGAGATAGCGGCCATCATCAAATTGCCCATGACCGCTCCCGCAAAGAACCCCTCCAATCCGAAGTGCCGGCTGCCGGCCCAGGCTAAGGGCACATAGAAGACAAAGAACCGCGCGACACTGAGATACAGCGCAGAGGCGGGTTTATGCAGGGCATTAAGGCTTGAATTGGTCAGAATGATGATGCCTTGCAGGCCGTATCCGAGCGGCAGAATCCACAAAAACAGCGTGATTGCTCCGATTACCTCGTTATCCTGAGAAAACACAGAAGCAAGCAGTGGCGCGGTGAAGGCCAAAAGCAGGTAGATCCCCAGCTGCCACAAGCAGATGAAGCGGATCGCCAGATCGTAAGCTTCCCTGACCCTGTCCAGGCGCCCGGCGCCGTAATTCTGACTGATGAGCGGCGGTAGCGATGAAGACATGGCCAAAACCAGCAGGGTTGCCATGGGTTCAAGACGCGCACCAACGCCATAGGCGGCTACCGCATTGCCACCGAAGCCCGCCGCGATTGCTGTCATGACGCCACTCGCCAGCGGCGTCATCATGTTGGCGCCGGCAGCAGGAATACCGATTCGGAGCATATCGCGGCCAGATTGCCGGAAGGCCTCCAGAGAGGGCAAGCTGGCGGAAACCAGCTCCCGCTGGATGACGAGAAGGTGCATCAGGTAAACGAAGCCAACTGACCAGGCAATCACCGTCGCCCAGGCTGCGCCGGCGATACCCAGTTCAGGAAATGGTCCCAGTCCGAATATCAGAAAGGGATCAAGCACGGCATTCAGTAGCCCGGCAGCCGCCATCAGTATGCTGGGGGTTTTGGTGTCTCCGCAGGCCCGCAAGACACTGTTGCCGGACATGATGCAGACAACGAGGACGCTGCCGGGAAACCAGACGTTCATGTAGGCGCTGATTGCACTGAACAGCGCCGGGTCGGCACCCATGAGTGCGAAAATGGGCTCCATGAACCACCACAGGCAGGTGGCAAGTACGGCAGCCAGCCCGAACGAGAGGTAATTGATTACCGTGGCTGCCTGTTTTGCAGCTTCAAACGCTGAACTGCCGAGGCACTTGCCGACAACCGCGGCGGCGCCGATCCCCAGACCGATCGCCAGACTGGTCACCGTAAATGTGACTGGAAAGGTAAAGCTGATTGCGGTGAGTGAGTCAGTGCCGAGGAAGCTGATGAACCAGGTGTCGACCAGGCTGAAGGTAAACAGCATGAACATGCCGACGATCATGGGCAGCGTCATCCGGATCAGGGACTGTCGAATAGAATCTTCGACCAGATTGTTGCGGCTGTCGGACTTCCGGTTCATTGAATGGCGCGCATTCCCTTGAGGTGGCAGATATCGGATGATCCGCTCGTGCTGACAAGCATACACGGATTTGCTGCCGTGCAGGCGACAAATGTGCCGCTTTGCCGGGAGTCTGCCGGGTCGCGGTCGCGTTTTCGTTCAGGGGTGCAGCGAGATCAGTTAAATTGGCTGCGTAGTTTCAACAGCTGCTTCAGCAATTTTGGATTGGCGAACAGCAATTCATCGTCTGCACCCGGCGAAGGTCTGCCGGTATGTGTGCCAGCGAGTCCTCCGGCCTCCTGGAGAACGAGCAGGGCCGCTTGCAGTCCCGGCCCGGAAGAGGCTCTACCCCAGCCACCACTGTAGCGGCCTGCAGCGACCTGCAGTATGTCGAGGGTGGTATCCCCTAGTGCCCGGAATTGGCCTTCTTTGCCGATTAATTCTCGAATCAGAGCGGTGAGCAGGGCAGCATCGAGATCCGCGGGGTTTACGCCGATCAGTGCGTTCTTCAGTTCATCTCCGGTCCGGACACGTAGTCGTCTGGCGTTCAATTGAGCGCCGCTACCCCTGCTCGCGGTGAATTCTTCCTGGAGAACAGGAAAAAGTACTGCGGCATGGTTTATTTTATTGTTAATTTCGATGGCTACCGCAACCCCGAACGCCGGGAAACCGTATAACAGGTTGTCCATGCCAATGGCCGGATCCAGATGCCAGGTGGGTTCTCCGGGCTTGCCGGGGTGCTCTCCGGAGACGCGGGAGTTGACGTGGTGATTCGGGTACGCAGCGCGGATGTGATAGAGCAACGATTTGTCCGAGTCAGCCTCCACTGAAGTGACTTGCTGACCTGCTTCAGTTTCGACCACGCGGATGCGGTCCAGGCGCTCGCTTTGCTGCGCGAGTACACCCGCTGCGTCGCGACCTGCGCGAAGGGCAATGTTTACGAGTGGATGCATGGAAATTCCTGCTGTCGCGTTCTTGAGTTAAGGCCAAGACCCCGTGAGGCGCGGGATGATAGCAGGTTATCGATTCGCGGTGTTAATCCCCGTTGCTGTTATACTCTGGCCTCCTTGTAGACACTCAAGCCTCATGAATACACTCCCTCATATCAAAATTGTTCTGGTCAATACCTCACATCCCGGCAACATCGGCGCAACGGCGCGCGCGATGAAGAACATGGGTTTAAGCCGCCTGGCTCTGGTTAATCCGGTGGAGTTTCCCAGTGGCGTCGCGGTGGGCAGAGCTGCATCCGCGCTTGATGTGCTGGAGCAGGCAGAGGTGGTGAATACTCTGGGCGAGGCAATTGCCGATTGCGCTTTAGTGATCGGCAGCAGTGCCAGGTCCAGAAGTCTGCCGTGGCCTATGCTGACACCGGAGCAAAGCGCGGCGAAACTTGTTAAGGAGAGTCAGTCTGCTCCGGTGGCGCTGGTGTTTGGCAGAGAAGACTCCGGGCTCAATAACGAGGAGCTACAGCTTTGCCATTTTCACGTACAGATCCCGGCGAGCCCCGAATACAGCTCCCTGAATCTGGCAGCCGCGGTGATGGTGCTCTGCTATGAAATCAGAAGAGCGGTGCTCAGGAATGAAGACGCAGACGATAAGGCAGAGGACGAGTACTGGGATCAGGAGAGAGCGACGGTCGAGCAGGTAGAATATTTCTATGAACACCTTGAGCGGGTGCTGGTAGAGATAGACTTTCATGATCCGGACAATCCACGCCAGCTCATGCAGCGAATGCGCAGACTGTTCGGCAGGGTCCGGATTGATGCGATGGAAATGAATATTCTTCGAGGAATTCTCACCAATATTGAGCACAAGATAAAAGGCCGGCGGGACTGAATAGCCCGCTGAGTCGCGCTTCGGGATTACGCCCGGCAATGAGTCATTCATGAAGCGAGCCAAAGGCCAAGCGGTCCGAAGCTTCGGCTCAGTGATAGACAGCATGCGGGCAATCATTGCGGGCAAATTGTTGCGCTGATGACGCCTGCTAACGACGACGGCGGGCCGGTGCCTTTGCTCTGGGTTTCTTGGCCGGTGGGATGAGACTGTTTTTTCCTGTGCCGATCAATTCTTCTCTTCCGAGCCGTTTAAGCGATTCCCGCAACAGCGGCCAGTTTTTCTCATCATGATAACGCAGGTAGGCTTTTTGTAGCCGCCGCTGCTCCATGTCTTTGCTGACGCTGAGTTTGTCGCCCTTGTAGCGAAGTTTCTGCAGCGGGTTTCTCTCCGAGTAGTACATGGCAGTAGCGAGCGCCATGGGGGAAGGGTAAAAAGTCTGAACCTGATCTGGTTTGAAATTGTGGTTCTTCAGCCACAGGCTTAAGTTCAGCATGTCCTCTTCATCGCATCCCGGATGGGCGGCGATGAAATAGGGGATCAGGTATTGCTTCTTGCCGGCTTTTTTTGAATAAAGGTCAAACAGGCGCTTGAATTCATCGTAGGCAGAAATGCCCGGCTTCATCATCTTCGAGAGGGTTTTGTCCTCGCTGTGTTCTGGCGCGATCTTAAGATAGCCGCCCACATGATGAGTCACCAATTCCTGAATATATTCCGGATCTCTGAGCGCCAGGTCATATCGCAGACCTGAAGCAATCGCGATGCGCTTCACGCCATCAATCGCCCGAGCTTTCCGATAGAGTCGAGTGGTTGGGCTGTGGTCCGTATTAAGATGCTTGCAGATGTTCGGATAGACACATGACAGCCGCTTGCAGCTTCTCTGGATCGCAGGCGACTTGCAGTTAAGCTTGTACATGTTTGCGGTGGGGCCGCCGAGGTCAGAAATCGTCCCTGTAAAGCCCGGTACCTGGTCTCTGATTTTCTCAATCTCCCTGAGAATACTGTCTTCTGAACGACTCTGAATGATTCTGCCTTCGTGTTCAGTAATTGAGCAGAAAGTACAGCCGCCAAAGCAACCACGCATGATATTCACGGAGGTTTTGATCATGTCGTACGCTGGAATTCTTGCGTCGCCGTAACTCGGGTGGGGACGCCGTTGAAACGGCAAGTCAAACACCCAGTCCATCTCCTCAGTTTCCAGAGGAATGGGAGGAGGGTTGACCCAGATATCCTTGGTTCCATGTTTTTGCACCAGGGGTCGGGCATTGTATGGATTAGCTTCCTGGTGAAGCACTCTGGATGCATGAGCATAAAGTACAGGGTCATTTGTCACTTTATTAAATGAGGGCAGTCTGATGTAGCTGGTGGACTTGTCGAATTCAGTCTGGCGCTGCAGAGGTAGTGGGATAATCTTGACGGGTGCTGCCTCTTCGCGGTCGCTTTGCGTACTGCGCTCGTCATTCAGTTCCTGCTTGCTGTGCTGGTACTCATAGGGGTTGGGTAGTTTGTCGATTTTAGCCGGCCAGTCGATTCGGGTTGAATCTATCTCGGTCCATCCTTCAGGTGGACGGTCGCAGACCTTTGCAGTGCCGCGCATGTCCCAGCAATCCTCGATTGATTTTCCAGCGGCCAATTCTGTTGCTAGATCGACAAGCGCTCTCTCTGCATTGCCATAGAGCAGGATGTCAGCATTGGAGTCAATGAGGATCGAGCGCCGGACTTTGTCGCTCCAGTAGTCGTACTGCGCAATGCGTCGGAGGCTTGCTTCGATGCCGCCGATAACGATGGGTGTCTCATAATAGGCCTCGCGGCACCTCTGGCTGTAAACGATCACCGAGCGATCTGGCCTTTTGCCGGCCTCCGCATTGGGAGTATAGGCGTCATCACTGCGGATTCTGAGATCTGCGGTATAGCGGTTGATCAGTGAATCCATGTTGCCGCCGGTGACGCCGAAGAAAAGATTCGGTTTGCCCAGCTGTTTGAAAGGCTCGGCCGTGTCCCACTCAGGTTGGGCGATGATGCCGACCCGGAAGCCCTGGGCTTCCAGCAGGCGTCCGACGACTGCCATCCCGAAGCTGGGGTGATCAACGTAAGCGTCTGCGGTGACAATGATGATGTCGCAGCTGTCCCAGCCCAGTTCATCCATCTCAGCTCTGGACATGGGGAGGAATGGCGCCGGGCCAAAACACTCTGCCCAGTATTTCGGGTAGTTGAAGATGGCCTGGGGTTCTGCCTCGTAGCGGCGTGGAACGAGCGGGTTGGTGTTTGGCATAGAAAACTTCCTGAGTCAGGCAGTATAACAGACCTGTGTCGCTGTTCTGAATCTTGCCCGGCGGGTTGACTGTGGCTCTCAGTCTGTCGGCGTCTGAGTCGTATCCTAGGCTGCGATCGATGTCTCGACATCCGATTTTCTGATTGGTAAAAGGTTCTCCGCAGAGCAAAGCTTTAGTGTTCAGACAATTGCCTGTCAGTCGGTGATGGCGGATACCTTATAGGCGCAGCGGCGCGCACCGTCCAACAGATAATCCGTTCGTTCAACAGTGGCCCGGCCGGCAAGCAGTGTTGTCAGGAGGCGCAGTTCGCTGTGGCAATAGTGATGGCTGGATTGCGCGGCATTGTAAATAGGGCAGTGGTTCTGGATGAGCAGCCAGCCGTTCGGTATCAAGCGAACCTCGGCCATGAAGCCCTCTTCTGAGCGAAGTTCGGCCAGCTTGTTGAGTTGGGAGGCCAGGTCGCTGTCTGTCTGTTCCAGTGCTTTTTGATACCGGCTCAGTTCAGCATCCTGATTGCTGCGGATGATTTCCTGCAAAGCCTCGTCACCAAACTGATCGCGGATGCGGGTGACCAGTGTCACGCAGGCTTCGGCGTGGGAATCCGGAAATTGTCGGTGGCCCGCGTCGGTCAGCTGCCAGTAATGCGCCGGACGGCCCCTGGTCTGGTGATTCTCGGCTGTTGTGGTCACCAGGCCCCGCGCTGCAAGTTCGTTGAGATGCTGACGGACACCCATGGTGGTGATATCCAGCTGTTTGGAGAGTATCTTGACTGACTGAGGCCCCCGCGTTTTTAAGCGCTGTAGCAGGATCTGCTGGGTTTTCGGATGGGGCATGGGGGTTGCTCGTCTGTTTGATGACTTAATGGTCGGCGAGAATAGTAAAATATTTACTTTTTATATTGGTAATCGATCTTTTACTAAAGTAATAACTTTACAAAATAAGCGAACGATCCATGTCAACTGAAAATCCGGTGCGTTCTCGGGGTTTACGGGTAAAGTGTCACCGAACCTGCGGGTACTCGGCCCCGCAAGACAGGGAAATTACAGTAAACTGGTTGCCACTGATCAAGCCGACCTGAAGAGCCTGTGTATGGAATTTGATGCCCCTTTGTTGGTCACTTTTGTTGCCTATCTACTGCTGATTCTTTTTCTGGGCATCAGAGCCTATCGCCAGACCCATGATCTCGGGGACTATATCCTTGGAGGGCGGAAACTGGGTGCGGTGGTTACAGCGCTCAGTGTGGGCGCCTCTGACATGAGTGGCTGGCTGCTGCTGGGATTGCCGGGTGCCATTTACCTGTCCGGACTCAGTGAGGTGTGGATTGGCATCGGGCTGACCCTTGGTGCGTATCTGAACTGGCTGTTTGTGGCGAAGCGACTTCGACTTTACAGTCAGCATGCCGGCAATGCCCTTACCCTGCCTGATTATTTCGAAAACCGGTTTCAGGATACGACCCGCATTCTGCGCACCCTGTCGGCCAGCGTGATTCTGCTGTTTTTTACTTTCTACACAGCGTCTGGTCTGGTGGGCGGGGCGATCCTGTTTGAGAACAGTTTCGGCCTGGAGTACTCCACGGCGCTGCTGGCAGGTGGCTTAATTATCGTGTCATACACCTTCATCGGCGGGTTCCTCGCTGTGGCCTGGACCGATGCCATTCAGGCTATTCTGATGCTGCTGGCACTGCTGATTGCCCCTGTGGCAGTGGTAATAGGGTCAGGTGGCCTCTCTAACGTATCCGGTCAATTGCAGCACATCAACCCGGATAGTATGTCCCTGTTTGCAGACGTGGGAGTTTTGGCTTTTCTGTCTCTGGTCTCCTGGGGTCTGGGCTATGCCGGACAACCCCATATCCTCGCGCGGTTCATGGCAGCAGAAAATCCTGAAAAGCTGCTGCCGGCGCGCCGCCTCGCCATGGCGTGGATGGTTGTCGTGCTCTTTGGTTCGGTAAGCACGGGCTTGGCCGGCATCGCTTACTTTGCAGAAACTCCTCTGGTGAATCCGGAAACGGTATTCATTGAGCTCAGCCAGAGTCTCTTTAATCCCTGGGTCGCAGGTATCATTACTGCGGCCATTCTGTCGGCAATCATGTCCACCATTGATTCCCAGTTGCTGGTGTCTTCGAGCGTGATCAGCGAAGACATCTATCGGGTTTTTATCCGGCCGCAGGCCAGCGAGCGAGAGCTATTGGCCGTGAGTCGCGCAGCTGTCATCGTTATCGCGATTCTGGCTCTGATCATTGCCAGTGATCGGGAGAGCCGGGTGCTGGATCTTGTCAGCTATGCCTGGGCCGGTTTCGGTGCCGCCTTCGGCCCGATCATCGTATTTTCACTCTTCTGGCGGGCGATGACCGCGCGCGCAGCCATTGTTGGTATGCTGACCGGAGCGTTGACGGTAGTTTTCTGGTCAAACCTTCAGGGCGGCATTTTTGATCTGTATGAAATCGTGCCGGGCTTCGTGTTTGCCTCGCTGGCGATACTGGGAATCAGCGCTCTTAAACCAGAGCAGAATGCGCAGGTGCTTGCTGAGTTTGAGGCGGTTGAGCGCCTGCGGCAGGCTGATTGAGCTCAGGTGCGGACCATTTTGATGTGGGCGATCTCGTCTTCCAGATACGGTGAGCTGGCCGTAACAAACCCAAGCTGCTGATAGAAACCTTCCAGATACTGCTGGGCGGAAATGGTGATTCCAAGCCCTGGCCACAGATCTTCGCACTGCTGAATCGCGAAGCTCATAAGCTCTTTGCCATAGCCTCGGCGGCGCTTAGCCCGGTTCGCAACCACCCGGCCGATGGAGGCGGTCCGGTATTTGGTGTCTGGTGCCAGCAGTCGCGCGTAACAGGTGATCTCCCCCCCGGTCAGGCCCATGACATGATGGGCTGCCTGATCAAAATTATCGACATCCTGATAGACGCACTGCTGTTCGACCACAAAGACTGCCGAGCGCAATCGAAGGATCTCATACAGTTCATCGCGGCTGAGCTGATCAAAGGTTTTGCACGTCCAGGTGAACGCTGGCATGGCACGTTGTCCGGGATTCCAGTGAAGTCGAGACTTTAGGGGGTCTGCCGCATCACTGCAAGTCAGGTCACTGTAAGGGCCGCTCCCGGGTTCAGTGCAGGCGCTGCGGCGGAACAAAAATCGGCTATTTTTCGTGCTTGCGGTATACTCAGCAGTAAGTCCCCGTGGCACAACTGGATAGCGCGACGCCCTCCTAAGGCGTAGGTTGCAGGTTCGACCCCTGCCGGGGACACCAACTTACAGTAACCTTCCGACACTCCACGTAGCAAAAACTCTATAAATATCGGCATAAAACGTTATACTTCGGTATAGATACGTAACTCTGTGGTTCCGCCATAAAACATTTTTGATGGTGGAACTGATGGTGGAACCAATGCCGAAAGTCGTTAAACCGCTGACCGAACTTGAAGTAAAAAACCTGAAACCACGGGTGATGCCTGACGGCACGCTCAAGATGAACAAGGTACTCGTGGGCGGTTGTCCAAATTTGTACATCTACGTTAAGCCCGCCGGTACAAAGTCTTGGGTGTTGAGACCCAAATTCTTTAATAGCCGTCCAGAAATGGGTCTCGGCAAATTCGCAACGTTTTCTGCTACTCGTGACAAGAAAGCATCCGGTAAATCAGAAATCGGTCTGACACTTAAAGAGGCACGAGCCAAAGGCACGCAGTGGAATGAACTTGTCTCCAGCGGCATTGACCCAAGAGCAGAGAAGAGGCGAAAGCAGTCTGAACTAGCAGCAGCGAAAGCCGGTGACGTTACATTTAGCGAGTTGGCTCAAGACTACGTTGAAATTAAAGCCGCTAGCTGGAAAACAACAAAGCAGGTCAGTCGTCTTCAGCAGTTCCTGAGAGACTACATCAATCCGGTCGTAGGCAATATTCTGGTCAGCGAACTAGAGCCGGCGCATTTCATTGCGATTCTTAAGCCCATCTGGACAACCAAGACCGGCACTGCGCAGAAGATAATCAGACACTGCGAACACATAGTTAATCTCGGAATCCGCCGGAAGCTAAGACCGACTGGTGATAATCCTGCCAGATGGCAAAGCAACTTAGACATTGAGTTTCCAGCACCAAAGAAAGTCCACACAGTCCAACATCAACGCTCAGTTGATTGGCGACTTATGCCGAAGTTCATGCCGAAGTTACTGGAACTTACACATCCGGTCGGCGCCAAGCCTGAAGCAGCCTGTTTGGCATTCCAGATACTCACAATCGCAAGGCCATCAGAAGCGCGTCTAGCAGATTGGAGCGAAATAGACCTAGAGCAAAAGTGCTGGTTCATCCCGAAAAATGACGCTGAGTTACATAAAAGCGAGTACGAGTGGACGGTGCCTCTGACACCGCAGGCAATCAAGATACTGAAAGCCCAAGGCCCGAAGCGGAGCGGTCTTATCTTTGCTCTGGATAGCGGCAAGGCAATACCCGACAACTATGTCTCGTGTATACCAGACAGCCTTGGCTATGACGGTGTAGCGCATGGTTTCCGGTCATCGTTTGAGACTTGGGTGCAGGATGCGCAAGTCGGCAGATGGACTGAAGATGCTGTCAGATTGAGCATGAAGCACGTGAATAGCGATAGCACTCGTGCTGCCTACGCAAGAGGTCAGTGCTTTGACGAACGGGTCAAACTCCTGAAGGCGTGGGAAGACTGGATTACCAAAGCGAAAGGCCACACAGCGGATGTGATTCCAATGCGAAGGAGAGCGAGCAAATGACCGAAGATAATTCTGTTGATTCGCATGTCTTTAAGGAATTTGCCAGAGTCAAAGCCAAGTCGTACGAGCGAGGTCGCAACTGGTTGTACCAAAAAAATGCACTCGCTGAGTATACGCACTGGGCGAAGATGGCAACTTGGAGTTACCTTGATACAGCTTTGCTCATTAATGACATTGACCCACGAGGCGGTCTGCAGCGCAGCAATAGAGGCTTGCCAGACTACCCGCAGATAAAAGACTACAAGGCTGCTTTGGATATTCTTAAGAATGCTGTTGATGCTGGGCAAATGCGCCGACAGGACGAACCATACAAGATGCTACGCGAAGTGATGCGTAGAGGAATGCCGTACCCGTCTGGTTTGTCTAAAGCGGTAATAGACCACGCAGAGGCAATACTTAATTTTGATGAACGGTTAGCGGAAATGCAGGCCGATGCGGCTAGGAAAAATGCCGAAATATCGGAAGAAGCTAGCAAAACAATCAGTGAAGCCTTGGATTTTGCTGAAGTAGTGCAAACGGATGCCAGAGCCAAAGACAAAGAACACAGAGCGGAGCAGCAGGAAGGCGAGCGTAAACTTGAAAACGTCTATCGGGTCACTGGTCTGTTGCTGAAGATTCTGAAAGAAAAGAAATTTACGCAAAAAAGATTGATAGAGCGAATGCAGACGTATTACGACCCAGACGCTCCTGAAAACGCAAATAAAGGTCTCAAAGAAACTACCGTAGAAGAAGTGTTCGCCGAATCAAACAAGGCATTGAAACGCCTCCTTGAATCTGAAGACGATTTCTAAAATCCCAACTGGAAACAAATAAATCCCAACTGGGATTTTTGTCCCAAAAGTCGTGAGTCAATTGCCGGCAAGTTCCATAACTTGAAGAGGCAATTACATGACGACTCCGACTCCTTCGGTTGATTCACCCACATCTGAGCAAGTCTCTAGTGCCGAACTGCGTATGCAGCAAGCACTGGCTGATATTCGTAACGGTGTTGGCTGGTCAAATGACAAACAGCTAGCACGTCACTACGGCGTCACCCGCAAAACCATCTGGGACTGGGTGCGAGAAGGCCGGCTACCCAAGCCCAAGAAACTCACGCCAAGGCGTACCCGTTGGTCAAATGCGGAAATAGCGCAGCACGACCAGAAAATCAAAAACCTAGAGTACAAGCAATTCATGGAGGCGCTTTATGTCTGATGCGCGTTCACCGGAAATGTTTACGCTCACGGCAATCAATCCTCTAGACGGCTCTGAGTTCACCTGTGAAGAGTTTTGGCGTGGCCCGTACGAACACGACGCTGATAGGTACTTTGAAGCCTCTGAGTGGACTGAGCGGCATATACAGCAAGGTTACGTCGTTGAGTACAAG